>Ga0209756_1001609_pt1 | contig 20639 bp, 23 predicted proteins | sample ETNvirenome_6_85_FD_184071 | JGI IMG/M metagenome (GOLD analysis project Ga0209756, IMG submission 184071) | Marine viral communities from the Pacific Ocean - ETNP_6_85 (SPAdes) (version 3) | ecosystem: Environmental > Aquatic > Marine > Oceanic | place: Pacific Ocean | collected 2013-06-19 | reverse complement strand
ATTGCCCACATTGTGACCACATGCAAATGCTATCATGGAATATTGAAGATGATAGGGATATGAGCATTTGTTTAGAAAGAAGGATTTTTCAATGTAAGAAGTGTAAAAAAGAATTACACTGGAAAGACAGGGCAGTAGGTCAATGGCTTGCAAAGAAAGGTTGTGAAGATGCTAAATGGTCAGGTTATCATATTAGTTTATTAATGGCTGCATGGGTATCAGCAGAGGAAATTATAAACAAGTATGAAGATGCTGCATCTGGAAAGCAAACAATGGATTATTTTTATAATAAGGTTTTAGGTTTGCCTTATGCAGGAAGTGGAAACAGTGTAACAGAGGAAATGATTAAAGGAGCTGTCACTTCTGATGAAAACTTACATAAAGGGCGTATAGTTATCGGAGTTGATACTGGTATAAAATTGCGTTATGTATATGGAAACAAGCAAGGTTTATTAGGTTATGGAGAAATGACTGATTATATGCCAGACAAAGTGAATGGGTTGGCTTTGAATCAAACGCTAGAATACTTTTTAAAAGAGTTTAGCAATAGTATAATGGTTATTGACCAAGGGGGAGATATTATCGGTGCTAGAAAGCTTAGAGCAGCTTATCCAGGACGTGTATATTTATGTCACTATGCTAGAGATAGAAAGACAATGAAGTTGATTCGTTGGGGTTCAAAGGATGAAAATGGAAATGTGACCGCTGACAGAAACAGAATGATTCAACTTGTAATTGATGAGTTAAGAGATAAACGATGGTTGCTATACAGGGGAACAGTTGAACAATGGCATGAGTACTGGTTACACTGGTCACATATTTATCGAGTTTCAGAAGTGAATACTTTGGGTATAACTCAATACAAATGGATGAGAAGTGATAGGGATGACTGGGTTCATGCAACTGTATATTGGCGTATTGGTTTAGATAGGTTTGGTGGTAAAGGTGGTATTGTAGGAGTGAATGAAGACAGAAAGCCCAACAGTGTAATGATTGACCCTGGACATAGTGCTAGTTTTGATCCTAATAGGGTGTTTGGTGATGCTGAAAAGGAAAATGTTGAATGGTGGGCTGACGAAGATTCCAATGATTGGCGTGATATTTAATTTTCTGATATAATGTTTTTATATGGCAGATGATCTAAATAAAGGGTTCTATTCCCTTGAAAGCAATGTAAACAAAGTCAAAGGCTCGCAAGATGTGGAAACTGAACAAGGAGTTGTTTCAGATAAATTTCCAGAGCTTGTTTTAAATATGGATAATGACAAGCTTGGGAAGCTGACAGATGCTTGGCAAAAAACATGGAAGGAATCAGCAGCTTATACAGAATGGAAGACAAAAGGAGAAATGAATGAAAAGTACTGGAAAGGACAGCATTATGGTACTTCTAAGCTAAAGAATAAGGATCAGCCAATGGTTGATAATGTTATTTTTGAAGCTTTGGAGACGTATCTACCGCAAGTAATTCGCCGGAATCCTGATCCAATGGTTATACTTTCAAGAAAAGAGGAGCAAACAGATGAAAACTTTGCTTTTGCTTCTGAATTACAAAAAGAATTAGGAGAAATAGCAGATGAGTTAGTATTTCGTTTGAAATTAAAGAAAGGTACAAGGCATTGGGCTTTGTATTTGTTAGGAGTTTTTAAAGCAGGTTGGAATGTGGAAAGAGATAGGCCTGATTTTCAAGTTATTAGACCTCAAAAGATTATACTAGATCCAGAAGCAACGATTGACGAGGAAAAAGGGTATACTGGAGAATTTGTAGGGGAACATCGCAAAATGAGTGCTGAAGGAATGATTGAAACGTTGAAAAGCCTTGGTGGAGAATCTGGAGCTGAAAAAAAGGTTAAAGAGTTAGCAAAAGGAAGAAATAATGAACAAGCACTAGGTACTGAAATAGGGTTTATTGAATGGTGGACAAATGATTATATGTGTTGGACTTTGAACATGGAAGGTAAAAACCATGTATTATTGAAAAAGAAAAATCCACATTGGAATTATGACACTGAAGAAGAAGCACCTTATGACGACAACGGGGAGCCTGTTTTAGATGAGAATGGGCAAGTATTAAAAGAAAAGGTTGAATCTATTAATTTCTTTTCTGCTCCTAAGTCTCCTTTTATGTTCTTAACTGTATTTAATACAGGAAAACAGCCGATGGATGATACTTCATTGATTGGGCAAAACTTATCTAATCAAGATTTGATTAATAAGAGAAATAAGCAGATCGATAAAAATGCTGACAGTATGAATGGTGGTATGGTTGTATCTGGGGAGCGTTCAGGTTTAACGAAAGAGGAAGGAAAAGGGGTTTCTAAAGCTTTGCGTAATGGTGGAACTATATTTATACCTGCAGGAAGTGCAAATGATGCCGTTCAACGAATGAGTGCTCCAGGGTTGCCTGCTGATATATATAATCAATTACAAGATACACGAATTAGAGTTCGTGATATTTTTGGTACTCGTGGATCGAGTGCGGCAGGTTTGCAATCAGAACAAACAGTAAGAGGAAAAATGCAAAGTAGAATGCTTGATACTGACAGAATCGGTGGTGGTTTTAGTGAATATTTGGAACAGTTGGCTGATTCTGCTTATAATTGGTTTGCTCAATTATTGTATGTATATGACAAGCGTTATACTAATAAAAAACAGCCTAAAGTTGTTATTAGTGTGAAAGAAGGTTCTTTATTGCCTAAAGATTCATTAACTTTGGCTAATCAAGCAATTGAATTGGCTGGTGTTGGTAAAATGTCGTCAATTGATTTGTATAAAGCATTAGATTATCCAAATGCTGAAGAAATGGCTGCAAATGCTTGGCTTGAGTTTAACGCTCCAGAAGTATTATTTGAAAAAGATAATAGAATTGCTCAGGTTATGCAACAACGACAAGAATCGGCAGGAGCTCAACAGAAGCCACCAAGTGAATCAATGAGTTATAAAGATTTACCACCAGAAGGGAAAGCTCAGATGGCTGCAAAGGTTGGCGTACAGCTTGCTCCTGAAGGTATTGCACAGTATGAACAAACGCAAAAAATGTTTGATGCTAAAGTGAAATTATTAAATAAATAGTTTTATTGTGGTATACTAAATTTATATAGATGTTTTCGTTCTATTGCATCGTAAAAATAAATAGATCGTAATTAAACTTTAAAATAAAAACAATGGAAGATTTAAGTGTGGCAGACTTTGCAACAAAAGAAGGACGAGATCCTTTTCCAGTTGCAGATGGAGACGATAACTCTACACCTTCGCCCAGTGAAACAAACGATGGAAATATTGACCCTGCTGTTGATGGGGATAATAATCAACAAGAAACATCTTCTTCAGAAGATACTAATGTACCATTTAACAAACACCCTCGATGGCAAGAACGTGAAGGGGAATGGAAAAGCCGTTTCAATGAACAAGAAGAACGCCATCAGAAGGATATCAAAGAGCTTAATGAGAAATTCAGTCAGTTTAGTAAACAGCCTGAAGTTCCAGAAGCCTCAGAGATTCCTTCATGGTTTGGTGGAAACCAAGAGGCATGGGAAGGATATTTAGCTCATGAGCAAGCTAAAATTGATAATGCTAAAGAAGAAGCAATAAAAAGTATTAGTGAGGCTCAGAGGGCATCTGACAAGCTTGTAGAAGAAGCCAATAATTACAGAAGTAAAGAGGTTGATTTTATAACTAATGACCGTGCTTTAAATCCAGATAGCTCTAAGGTTGATGTAAACAAGCTTACTAAATTTGTAGTAGACAATAATTTGGTTACTCCAGATGGGAAGTGGAATTATCGACTAGGTTGGGAGTTTATGCAAAAAGGAACAGTGAAACAAACAACTAACACGAATGATCGTAAAGAGCTTGCAGGAGCTACCACATCTTCAAAGCAGAAAGCTGAGAAGAAACCTGCAAACTATATGACTTCAGATGACTTTAAAAATCCAAACAATCGTGCTTGGTAAATAATAGTCATGTAGGTTTGCAATAATTTAATTATTAAAACCTATTAACATGGCAGAACTATACGGACAACGGATCCAAACAACGGTTCAGCAAAAATATCTTCCATATGTGGTTGATACTATTTTGAACTCAAATGTTTTATTTCAACGTGTTGTAAGAGCTTCAAAAAAATGGAGTGGTCGAACAATGCGAATTCCGATTAAGACTTCAAAGAATACAACAGGAACATCATTCCGAGGTTTTGACACTTTTTCAGTAGCTGCTACTGATAATCGTCAATTCATGGAATATACTCCTTCTTTTTATCAAATTACTTGTGCTTTACCAGGTGATGAATTATCTGTTGCCGATACAGAAGACAAGATTCTAGATTTGATGAAATTGACAATCCAATCTGATACAGAAGACATGGCAGATGATTTAGGAACAATCTTCTATGCTGATGGAACAGGAAATGGATCAAAAGACCCATTAGGATTAGCTGCTTTAGTTGATGACGGAACTTCTGTTGCAACTATTGGTGGACTAAACCGAAACACATACACAACTTTACAAGGAACTGTTACTGCATCAGGTGGTACTTTAACTTTGGCAAAGATCGATACACTTTGGAACAATGTAACATCAGGAGCACAAAAACCTTCGGCGTTTTATACGACTGAGGCTGTATTTAGTTTCTATGGACAATTGTTAAGACCACAAGAGCGAATTAACAAAGAAGCTTCATTGATGAAAGGACTACAAGCTGGAACTGGATTCACTGCATTAAGTTACATGGGTAAACCTGTATTAATGGATGAAAAATGTACTTCTGGAGTTTTATTCGCTTTACGTGAAGAGGACTTAGAATGGTATGCTTTACCATATAAATTCGGACAACCAGTTGCTTATAAATCACAAGTTGAAGGGAATGATTATTCTGCACCAATTGGATTAGGTTTCTCTTGGAGTGATTGGATTGTACCCGCAAATGCTGGTGGAGTAGTTGGACATGTTTACTTTGGTGGACAATTCGTAACACGAAATCCAAAACGACAAGGTAAATTAACAGGAATTACAAGTATCTAATTATCTAATTTAACTAATTAAGAATAAAACCATGACACAATTAACAGGAACAGGACCTCAAGTTGTATCACAAGGACTTTTTGAAGAAAAAGAAAGTGCTTTGCACAACGTAGGAGAGTTCATTCGGTCAAATGACGGTCGTTCTTATCGTTATTGTAAAGCAGGTGGAACAGCTTTAGCAGCTGGTAAACTTCAACAAGGAGTTGCAGAGGATACAGGGGATGCAAATCTTGCTATTGCTGCATCTGCGGCTGATACAAATACGATTACAACAACTTCAACAGTAACAGTTACAGCGAATCAATATGCAAACGGGTTTGTTGTAATTGCAGATGATGCAGGGGAAGGATTTATCTATGCTATTGATAGCCACCCTGCGGCAACTGCTGCGGTAGTTACTCTAACATTAAAAGATAACATCCAAGTTGCATTAACAACTTCAACAACAATCGACTTAATAAGCAATCCCTATGATGGTGTGATTATTTGTCCAACGACATTAACATCTACACCTCGAGGTGTTGCAGTAACAGCAATGACTGCGGCATATTATGGTTGGTTGCAGGTTGGAGGTCCAGCAAGTGTTTTAGCTGATGGTACTTTAACTATTGGTTTAGACGTTGTTGCTTCTGACAATACAGCGGGAGCAGTGGAAGTTACTGCAGATGGTGCACCAGAACAATTGCCAAAAGTAGGGCGAGTTCTAGCAGCTTCTTCAAGTACAGAATATGCAGCAATCGACTTAATGATGGTATAGATTATATTAGCTTTGCCCTGCTTTTCAGTGGGGCAAGGTTGATGATAAAAATGGTGCTTATATAATTTATTGGATTCACCACGCCAGTAGTTTAAAATCAAAAAGTATGAAAAAGAAATTTATCTTCCATAATTTTACAAACGAGGAATTTACAGCTTATTGGGATGGGAAACCATACACATTTCCACCTGGAGCAAAACAATATTACGTTGAAGGTATTGCAAGTGTATTTGCAAAGCATTTGGCTAATAGAGAGCTTATCAAGAAAGGTCTTGATCGTTCTACATCGCCGAAAAAACCTTCAGAAGTGCCTTTGTTTAAAGAATTGTATGATAAGGCTTTCTTGATTGAAGATTCTCCTGATATTAATAATCTTGAAATAGAAGATGTAAATACGGTAGAAGATGAACCTTCAATGAACATTAATGTTAAAAAGAAAGAAGAAGTTGGTAAACTTGATACTACAGAACCAGAAGAGGAGTATGTGAAGCCTAAAACAAGAACCAAGCCTAAAGCTAAAAAATAGGTATGGAATTGTTGAATCGATCTGAAATTAAAAATCAAAAATCAAAAAAGGTTGTTGAGGTGGAAGCTCGAATACAAAAATTGTTCAATCATGAAAAAAGTTTAATTGAAAGAGTGTCAAAACTTCAAGATGAATGGGAGTTTGAACGCAAGAAGATTGAACAAGAAATGAAAGAGTATGAAGCAAAGATAAAGTTTGAAAAAGGTAAGTTAGTTCAAGAAGTTGTTAGATTGGAAGAGGAAAAAGAATTTTTAATGCAGCCAATTCATAAGATAAGAGAAGAAGCTGAAAAGTATAGAGAAATTCAACTTGATAAAATCGAACAACTAGAAAAAGATAGAAAGACTTTACAAGATTCACGTGAAACTTTGCAACAACAACTAGAAGATAATATTGATTACAAACATAGTTTAGATGAAAGGGTAGAGGTTATTGCTAGAGACGAGTTATCAATCAAGAAGGCTAAAGATGAATTGAAAACATCGACTGAATGTTTAAAAGATCAATGGGTAAAATACTATAATTCAGTAGAAGGTTTGAACAAGGAGTATGTAAACGTTGAATCTAAAAAGAATAAACTAGAAACTTTTGAAAAAGTGCTAAAGATAAAGGAAGAAGAATTGAAGAAGTATTCTGGAAGAATAGCAGAAGAAAAGCGACAATTGGAAAGTAATTATCAAGCATTAATCCAAGCAAAAAGGCATTTAAACAAAAAATAATATGGCAGATGCAAATCGAGATGGCAACGGTGTTCCAGTTGCAATAGGGTTGTTAAATACAGATGGTTCTACTATTAAAGAGATAACAGCGGTCCCAACAACAAATATACTAAACGTTGCAAATGGAACGTCGGGAAGTGATTTCAATACTGATGACAATGCTTTACGAGATGATAATAACGTTCCGACAATGATGGCTGTTTCAAGTACAGATGGAGAAACTCCAGTGCAATTATATGTAAATTCATTGGGGGATTTATTAGTTGATTCAACATAAAATATGGCAAATGCAAAACATGATGATAATAGAGTACCTAGTTTAATCGCTGTTTCTAGCGTAGACGGGGAAACGCCTGTTCGACTATGGGCTGATCCAACAACTCATAGGCTATTGGTAGCAAATACATTTTCTCCAGCAGATATTGTTTTTGATACAACAGATGCAAATGCAGGTATGTTAAAAGTTTTATTGCCAGATGGTGATGCAACAAACGTTCCTGTTTTGATGGTTGGTCGTGAATCTATAATTGGAAGTACGGATTTGGGGATTTTAGATGGAATAACTCAAGCATCTTTAGTTATCTATGGAGATGCGGCAGGTGATACGATTCGTTTGTATCATGATGGTACACGACCTAGGTATATATCAGGTTCAGGAGCTCATTGTTTTGGAACTGGTACTCCGGGTTCTATTGCTTCAGAAGATGGGGATGATGCTTATATAACAGGTCAATTGGAAGTTGATGGGAATTTGTATGCTGATGCTCAAGTTAGAGTATTAAATTCTTCTATCTGGGTAGGGATTGGAGTTAGTAGTGGATTACAGTTTTCTGGTACTGCGGCAACACGTGCAGGAATTATTTATGGTACAGATCAAGGAATGAGTTTGGTTGCTGGTTCTTTAGATGGTCATGGGAATCACCAAGTCAATATTATTTCAGGAGATAATGTTTTAAAGGACCATGATAGAGATACAAAAGCAACAAATCCACGTTTAAATATATTTTCTGCAACTGATCCAGATTCGGATAATACACAGTATGGATACTTTGAACATGATACAAGCGATTTTATAGCAGGTGCTGCAACTGGTGGATTTAAAATGGATGGTATTCGATTAAAACAAGCAAAAGGTGCAAATGTAGCTAGTGCAGGAGACTTAACACTTGGAGAAGATGGGAACTATTTTATTATTACGGGAACAACAAATATTAATGCTATAACAACTGCAGGTTGGGAAGCTGGAACGGATTTCTTTTTAGAATTTGCAGGTATATTGGATGTAAATCATAATACATCAGGTGGAGCTGGAACAGCAGAAATATTGATAGATACTTCAAGTACATATACCTCTGCGGCAGGTTCTATCTTGCATGTGGTTTATAATGGTACAAATTTTAAAACAACTCCATTCTTTACTCCTTAATTATAAAAACATGGGAAAAATAACAGGAAAGGTTTATAAAACAACTAATGGGAGCCCTGCAATTGCATATACTAATGGAATAACAGCTTCTACAACACAAACTCAAGGACAACAGCCTTTGACTGCATGTATCAATCAAATTTCTGTATGTGCTAATAATAATGATGTAGTTACATTACCAGCCGCTATTGCTGGTACATATTGTACAGTTCAGAATGACGGTGCAAAAACATTGCAGATATTTCCTGCTAGTGGTGAAACATTGGGTCAAGGGATTGATACATCAATGACTTTGTCAACCTTAAAAACAGCTATTTTCTTTTGTACTGTTGATGGGACATGGTTTGAACAAGCTCCTGATATTACAGGTGCAACAGCAAAGGATTGGATGCTGATAGGTCGTTCATCTTCAAATGATTCAATAGCAGTAGATACAAGAATTGAGTTTAATACTGTTGTTGCAGAGGCTTCAGGTTTAAGTTTGATATCATTAGATACAACTACTAACATAGGGCGTATTACATTAACAGGTGGATATGATTATGAGGTCACCACAGGATTGCGTATCGGTGACGCTGGAAATGATCTTGCAGAGTTTATGTGGTATGACGTTGATGGTACAGCGGAGGTAACAACAGCTATTCGTGGTTCTGGTGACTGTAACTGGGCAACAACAGGGGACCAGCCAAATGCCTTTGCAGTACTTTCTCCTAGTTCTGACAATGATTATGAGTTGCATGGATATGCGATCGTAAACAGCCCCGTTATGGCAGCTGATTGGAGCTTTGTCTTTATTAAGCAAATGTAATTTAAAACTATGTCAATAAAAAAGCTAACATATAAAGAGATTCAACAAATGGCTGTTAAGTTAAAAACATTAGATAAATCAAAGGCTGAAAATTTGGGAGAGTTTTTGGGTATTAGAAAGGCTATTGATTATTTAGATAGTATTACTTATGACGTATCTTTTGCTAAATATGAATTAGGTAAGATGCAGAAAGAAAAGGGTAAGGATATGTCTAAGGTGCTCAAAGAGGTTGATGCTATGATGACAGAAGGTTTTGATGTGGATATGGATAAAATAAACAAGAGTTTATTAAGTAAAATCAAATAATATGTCTAAAAAAGTATTAGAAGCTTTTTATCAAACGGAAGCAGAAGCTATTGCAGCTATTCAAGGGGCTGCACTTAATGCAGTAACAGCAAAAAAGATTATTGTTCGAGAAATGACACTTGAGGAATTGACTCAAGAAAAAAGAAGAATGCAAGAATTAAAAAAGCTGTACAAGGCTAAAAGCACTGCTGAGCTAAAAGCTGAGAAGGATAGATTAAAAAAGGAGTATGACATAGCGGAAGCGAATTTAACAAAATTAAAAACATTATAAAAATGCAGAAAGAGTGTAACGCTACAAAAAAAGATATGGAAATTGCACTTCTTAAACATGAGAATAATTTGCTAATGATGTTAGAAAAGAAAGAAAAAGAAAGAAATAAGGAATATTCTATTCGTAAGAAAGAGATGGATAAAAGGTTGGATGATATTATGAATGAAGTTCAAAACCACCCGAAGGATTATCAAAGAATTATTACTAACAGTGTAAATACTTTATCTTCATATATTGATACTCAAATAACATCTATAAAAACGATGATAAAAGAGGAGTATGTGACTAAGATAGAATATGAAAATAAAATTAAAATAGTAGATCAGCATATAACAACACAAAAGCGTATTGCTTTTGGGGTTGGTGCTGTGATACTTGGAGAATTTATAAGATTAATGTTTCTTGTCGCTCCAAAATTAATTAATTTGCTATAAAGCTTTATATGCTAAGTAGATAAACATTATAAACATGGCAGATGCAAAAAGAGATAATAATCGAATACCAACCTTAATGGCTGTTTCAAACGTTGACCAAACAACGCCAGTTGTTTTATGGGCTGATCCAGTTACCCATAGACTTCTAGTTACATCAGATAGTCAAGCTATAGATACACAGGGGGCAGATATTGCGAGTGCAACTGATTTAGCATTAGGTTCAGATGGTGATTCATTTCGTGTTACTGGTACAACTACAATATCTGGAATTATTTCAACGGGGCTGTCAGATGGTGCAGTGATAACTTTAGTATTTGGAGCTTCTTTGACTTTGAAGAATAATCATGGTATGGGAACATCTGAGACTGTAATGTTTTTAAAGGCTGGAGCAGATGAATCTGTATCAATTGGGGATACAAAGGTTTTCAAATTAATGACAACTGACACAAAGAAGTGGTACGAAATCTAATAAAAAATAGACAAATAAAATGAAAGTTAAAAACGTAGAACTAAAAAAAATCTTATTAGAAATTCTAAAGTATACTGATCAGGTAAATGAAAAGGGGCGGGCAGTTGTTAGAACAGCATTTCATAGAGATCATCAAAGAGGGGTTTTAGAAGCAAATAAATTATTATTATCAGATTTAGAGGTTTGTGTGATTGATATGAAAGAAGTAAAGGATGCTGGTTTGAAAGATAACGATGAAATTCCTTCTGATTTATTTGAATGGATTAAATATGATGAATGGTTATCATCAAAACCAAGAAAGAAGGTATTGCAAGAGCGATCAAGTGAAAAAGAACTAGAGTTTTCGGATAGAATGATTGAGGCTATAAAGTATTATTCATCTAGTTCGCAAAGAGAAACAATGCCTTCAATGTCATTAGAATGTTTAGATTTATTTGATGCTTTAATAGATAAAAAATAAAAGCTATGAGTAGCAATCAGTCACCATTAATAATAAACGATTGGCAAACTGGGATAGCAGATTCTCCGCATCTTGGGTTTGGTTTGTTTAAGAATGTAAACATTGATGCTATAAAGGGATCAGTTCGGTTGAATAAAAGACCAGGTCCACTTTTTAGGACTGTTACAACTCAAACATTTACAGCAGGTGTAGGCACTGATATTTGTACAACATCGGCAAACGTTGAATCTGATGCCCTTAATTATTCGGGAACAGCAGTTTATTTTACAACAACAGGAACATTGCCTGCAGGATTAGCGACTGGTACGATGTATTTTTTATATAAAGTTACTAACACAACTTTTCAGGTTTGTACAAGTTACAAGAATAGTGCTGGTACTGCGGCAGGAACAGTTATTAATATAACAAGTGCTGGAAGTGGTGTTCATACAGTAAACCAAGCTACACCAGGAACAATTAGGCATATTGTAGGAAATGCAGGTGATTCTAGGAGATTTTACACATGTTCAAAAGGTCGTGTTTGGTTTGAGGATAATTCGGCAATGTTTCTATTACATAACTCAGCCCTTGATACTCCTGCTTCTGGTGTTTCAAATGGGAATGGTAGGGGGCTTGCGATAACATCTTTTACGAGTACCACAAAAGAATGGTTATTTGTTTTTCGTGATGCAACGATTGACGTGATGGATGTAGGCTCTACAGCAACTTTAGAGGCTTTGACGTGGTCAAATTCATGGAATGCTCTGAATACATCAACAGGTTCAACAAATAGCCATGAGGCGATTGTTGGACAAGATGATGCAATCTATTTTTGTGATGATAGATATGTTGGAAGCATAATAGAAGCAGCAGGTTCGACGTTTGCTCCTGGTACAGGTTCAACTTATACATATAATAATCAGGCTCTTGATTTACCAGTTAGAGAAAATGCACAATGTTTAGCAGAGCAAGGCACATATTTAATGGTTGGTAGTAGTAATACAAACAAGATTTATCCTTGGGATAGAATTAGTAATTCTTTTAATATACCTATTGAAGTTCCTGAATCTGAAATATCAAAAATAATTAATGTTGGTGGTTCTGTTTATATATTGGCTGGTGAACTTGGTGGAATTTATGTAACTGAAGGGACGTATGCAAGTTTGTTTAAAAAGTTGCCAGATTATTTGGTCGATAAAGGTATTGAAACAGCTAGTAATATAGTTGCTTGGGGTGGATTAGCACAGTTAAATAATTCAATACTGTTTGGTGTAGAGTCTACTTTTAATACTGAATATAGTGGTTTATGGAGACTGTTTTTAGATGGTAGGCTTGTAATTGAGCAGGTTCCATCATCTGGGGATGCAAATGCAACTGCTATATATGCAAAAGATCAGCTTTATAGATTTGGTTATAGTGGCGGAGCTGATAAATTTTTATCTGATTTGCATGGAAGCAAGTTAGTTGCTCCGTATGATGCAATAATACAAAGTCCTTTTTATCAACTATCTGACAATATATCAAAAGCGACTTTTTCGAGGATGGAATGTGTTTTAACAGAAGCAGCTTCAAGTGGAAATATACGGATTAGTTATAGAACAGCTTTTAGTGATTCTTTTACTACTCTTGATACATATAATTTAATCGGGAGTCAAAACGTATTTACAACTGAAGATATTGGGTTGATTGATTTAGAAAATATACAGATTCAAGTTGAGATGGGGGAGACTACACAACAAGCAAATGATTTAGAACTTTTAGTAATAAGATTTTACCCATGATAAATGAAAAGAATCTTATACAAAGAATAGAAAGGCTTGAAGCCTCACAAAAAGACACTGCAAGAGAAAACCATACTCATAATGGTTATAATTCCCTTTTGGTAAACTTTGAAGACATTACACAAAAAAAGCTTTATATTCATCATACAATTTATGGTACAGATGCGGCAACTGCTGCAAATTATGGTGTTTTCTTTATTGTACCGATTAAATGTGTTATTACAGGCTTTCAAGAAGTTCATCAAACAGCAGGTACCTCAGGCGGTTCGGTAGTACTAAATCTTGAGAAGTTGGAAGATGGAGAGGCTTTAGGGGCAGGAAATGAAGTTCTTGATACAGATATATCTTTGAAGGCTACAATAAATGAAGTTCAGGATGGAGTATTGACAACAACGTTGGCAGATAGGACTTTTGCAAAAGGTGATAGGTTAGCACTAAAAGACACTGGAACTTTAACATCTGTCGCAAATGTTACTGTAAAAATAGAGCTAATCGTGGTACAATAAATATAATTAATTATAAACGCCTATGAAATCGTATACAGAGGGTAGAAATTTATACGGAACTCTAACAAAGAATACTAGTGCAGCTAATCTTCTTTTTGGGGATCAAATGGCAAATGATAGTTATCGTTCCATTATTACTTTTAAGGACTGGCCTTTTTTAGAAGCTTCTAAAAAGCTTACAACCACAGCATCTACTCAAGAGTATAGAATACCATATAATGTCGATCAGATCCGTAGTGTTTCAGTAACCATTGATAGTGTGCGTTACTCTCCTAGACTATCCCCTAACCAAGAACATTGGGATTCTTTAAATTATGTTTCTTATGAGCAAGATATACCTGAATGGTATTTTGTATTTAATAATAGGTTATTACTTTATCCAACGCCTGCAACAACAACAGCGTCTGCTATTGAATATATATATAAACAAAGGGTTGTTGATTTAGAAAATGCAGATTATACAACAGGTACAATTTCGGCAATGACTAATACAACAGTAGCAGCAACAGTGACTGGTAGCGGTACGAGCTGGTCAAGGCAAATGGATGGATATTATATTAAAGTAGACCAAACCTTGACTGGTACAAACTCAGGGGATAATTTTTGGTATAAGATAAACAGTGTTTCAACAACAACAAGTTTAGCCTTAGAAACCTTATATAGTAATGCAGGTTGGTCAGGTCAATCAAATACTTACACAATTGGGCAAATGCCATTGCTTCCTGAAGCATATCAAGACTTGCCTTGGATTTATGCAGCAGCACAATATTGGAAAAAAGAAGGGGATAATCGTTGGATGTCTTTTATGGAACAATATGGAAATTTTGGAGAAAATGGTTTTGCTCCTGCAGGTCGAATAGGGGAGTTAGTAAGAAATTGGTCGTCAAAAACAACTAGTAATGTTATTGATGATGGTGAGGATCATCATCAAATCAATTCAAATCTAATAATAAATTATTAACAATATGCCAAAATACACTGGACCATCAATTGTCAACTATTTAGGCTCGTTAAATCAAGCGAGTGATTTTGGTTCTAGGTCAAGATTAGCAAAAAAACATGGTATACAAGGTTATCGAGGTTCTGCATTGCAGAATACTCAGCTTTTAAATACATTAAGAGGACAAAGTGCTCAACCAGTGAAACCATCTGGATTAAATATGAGTATGGAAAGACCACCTCAACCATCTGGGGTTTATCAATCAATTGAAACCAATCCAACAAGACAGTCTATTGAGACAAATCCTATTAGGCAGTCGATTGAAACTAATCCTATAAGACAATCAGTTGAACGTCCAGTCGTTCCGCAACAAGCTGGGGCTCATACAGTTCAAAGTGGTGATACTTTATCAGCTATTGCTTCACGAAATGGAATGTCTTTAAGTGATGTATTGGCATTAAATCCACAATTTAGGACTAATCCTAATTTAATACGCCCTGGGGACGTTGTAAAGCTTGGAAATGGGCAACAAACTGCTCCAGTGCAAGAACAAGCTCCAGTTGCTCAACCAATCCCAAATAATGCTGTTAAAACGCCTTCTGGTACAGTTGTAAACCCCGATACTGGTGGTGTGGTAAATACACCAGCACAAGAAACAAACTCTCCTGAAGTTGCTAATATATCTACTCCTTCTATTCCAGAAGTAACAGCTCCAGTAACGCCTACAACTCCACAGCCTGGACAATATTCGCCTGAATATCAATCGGCTATTGATAGAGTTATGCAAGGGTATAAGTTGTCTCCTGCTGAAATTGCTGCACAAAAGCAATTAGATAAATTAACAGAATCGGCACAACTTGGAATTACAGAAGAAGGGCAGCGAGCAGTGCCTTTAGAGTTTATAACAGGACGACAAAAGGCAATTGAGGAACGAGCTCAAAACTTATCATTGCCAATACAACAAAGAGCTGCTTTAGCTCAAGCACAAAGAATTGGTGAATTACAAGCCGCTGAATTTGGTTTGACTCAGGAACAGTTAAAACGAAAAGAACTGATTGCAGCTAGTAAACCAGGGGAAGGATTTACGTTAAGTGAAGGTCAAAAGCGTTTTGATTCTCAAGGAAATGTAATTGCAGAAAGTGCTAAACAACAAGCTGAAGATAAAGGGTTTACACTTGGTAAAGATCAAGTTCGTTATGATGCTCAAGGAAACTTAATAGCAAGTAATATAGGATCTGATGGATTAGAAGGTGGCTTTGGAGGAAATGGATATGTAAGAGGTACGAATACAACGGTTGATTCATGGATTGACCTTATTAATAATGGAGAATCAACAATTGCGAATGTTCCTGCTGATCTTAAAAATGCAGTAGCCAATGGACTGACTGCAGGAGGTGCAAAAACAGATGAAGCTAAATTAGATTTATTAGAAAATAAGTTAGGCTCATTAAAGGAAATATTTAACAGTCAAGCTTTAAGTAAGGCAGTTGGTCCAAATCCTTTGTCACGATTTTCAGCTTTAGATTTTACTGGAAATGTAGAAGAATTTGTTGGTGCAGTACATCAATTAACAAGTAAAGAGACTTTAGATTATCTTGTTCAACTTAAAGAACAAGGTGGTACTTTAGGAGCTTTGAATCAATCAGAATTAGATATATTGAAAGGAAGTGCTACAAAGTTAAATGACTGGGAAGTTAAAGATGGTAATGGAAATCCAACAGGTAAATGGGATATTAGTGAAGAAGCTTTTAAAAAAGAAGTACAAAGTATATACAATACAACACTAAAAGCATATAAAAGAGCAGGTGGTTCCATTGATGAGCAAAAACCTTTAAGTGATAGAATACAAGAAGCAGTAAAAGAAGGATATAGTGCTCAGAATATAGTTGAAAACCTACAAAAAGATCCAGATGGATTAGGATATAATCAAGAAATTACAGATGCTTTGAAGGAGGGATATTCGCACGATGAAATATTAAAGTTCTATAATGGGGGTTTTAGTCAAGACCAGAGCACGTCTCAAAAAGGTTCAACGCCAAAAATCAAGCAAGGTGGTTCAGTTAGTTGGCGGCATAACAATCCATTAAACATTAAGTATGGAAAATTTGCTCAAAACTATAATACTAGTGAGGGGCAAAAGGCAACTGATGGTGGTAGTTTTGCAGTGTTTTCATCGGAAGCGGAAGGCCTAAAAGCGGCAAGAGACTTGTTAAAAGCATCATCTTATAGAAATCTTAGTTTGGAGCAAGCAATGCGGCGTTGGAGTGGTAATGGTTATGGTGCTGATGTTGCTCCATCACTAAGAAATAAGAAGACTGGAGAAATGTCAGATAGTGAGTTAAACACTTTAATTAACAGCATGAAACGCCGTGAAGGGTGGAGAGCTGCTTAATCTTAAATATATGGCAAAAAAAAGAAGCTTGGATGAAATACTTGGGGGTTCGCAAAGCATTTCAGAACCAAAAAAACAAAGACGACCTTTGGAGGAAATATTGAGCAAAACAAAGTCTTTGCCAGACATAGGAACAATAATGGATGAACCAAAAGAAGAAAGAAGTTTGTTGGGAAAAGGTGCTGATGTTATAAATACAGGAGTTGAGGCTTTTACAGGAGCTGTTAAGAAAACAGGGGTTCCTTCATTAATTGGTGGTGCTATCGGAGCTAGTTCTGCTGTTATTGGTGGTGGAATAGGAGCTGTCTTGGAAACAGGAAAACAAACCATACAGGGATTAGTTCCAGGTGGTAAAGGCTTTGAGGCTGAAGAAATACCAAAGACAGCAATGAATATAGGTAAAAAAACAGGCTCTTTTGGGTTTAATATTGGTAAAGAAGGTGCTGCAGGTGCTCCTTTAGCTGGGTTCGGTAAAGGGGTGCAGGTTGTAATGGGTGCAGGTCAAACTTATTCAGGTATTGAAAATCTTGTTGAAGGTATGAAAACAGGAAATGAAGAACAAATGTTTCAAGGAGGTACTGATTTAGCATTAGGTTTATTAGGGGCAAGAGGAGTGTTTAAGCAAAAAGGTATAATTTTAGATCCAGAGGTTAAAGCTGGGGCAAAAAATATTTATAACAATATTTATAAAAAAAGAGTGTCGGAACCAAAGTTTAGTAATGTGAATCAGTTGATTAAGGCTATTGATGATGTTGAAACCAAGACACCGAGTCAGGTTATTGAAGTTATAAAACCTAAAAAAAGTAAAGTAGAAACATCTTTGGAAGCGTCAAATAAAGCATTTAAAAAGGCAAAAACTGAAGCCCCTGCTCTTACTATAAAAGAAAAGTGGGCAGGAGTAAGACCAGATATAAAAAAGGGTATAGAAGGGAAGCACAAGTTATTAGAGGAATATTTCAATGTCGTAAAAACAAGAAATTTAGATCCAAGAGCAATCACAGGTCGGGGGCATGGTGGTGAGTATGTAATGAAAGCACAAAAAGGGGTATCAAAGGCTTTGACTGATGTTGGAGGTCCAATTGGTGAATTTAGACAAAAGTTTTCACAAACACAAGCACCATTTAAAACCACTTATAAAGGGAAGAAGGTTCAATACTATGGTGTTGACTATGTGGCTAAAAATTTTGATGTAGAATTAAATAAATTAAATTTAGCTTTTGATAATAGGGGGCTTGTCATACAACAAAAAAACAAAATTCCATTAGTTAGTAAAGCCGAAGTTAAGGTTATAAATGAATTGAATGCTATAAATAGAACAGTTAGAAATAATCCAACTATTGAGAATATAATAGATGCAAGAATTGCATACGACAATAAGATAAATTTTAGCAAACAGGCAAAAGAGGTTTCTAATTCAATAGATTCACTTTCACGACAAATGCGAAAAAGTTTTGCAAAAATTAATGAGTCTATGGTTGGTAAACAACAAGCTCAAATATATAGAGATTTTAGTCTTCTAAAAGAAGCTGAAGCTGATTTGATGAAATTTACAAAAGGTAGGGCGGGTGCTGAGTATTTGATAAAACTATTACTTTCAGGAAGAAATAGAGAAGCTTTAGAGCTTGTACGAGTGATAGAAAAGTATACAGGGGTTGATTTGATGGATCATGCAATAATGTCTCACTTGTCTACAGAATTACTTGGTAATATAGATCAACAAAACTTGTTTAGGAAGGAAATAACGGGTGCTGCTTTGGATGCTAAAAAGGCATTGTCGGGTGACACAATAGGTTCTGCAGTATTGTTATTTAAAAAGGGTGTAGATCGTGTTATTGATGTAGAAAAAGTATTCTTAGAAGCTGCAGGTAAAAAGCCTAAATCTAATTTTGGAAAGAAAAAAGCTATTAGTCAGTAATTCTGTTTACTACATATAGTATTATTTGTATAGAGTAGTAAATAAATACAAGAGAGAGTACAGTTGTTAAAATCATATATTAATTACTTTATTAATATAACAATAATAGCATATGACAGGAAAAGTAACAAAAGAGTACATGTTACAATATCGTATCGAGCCAAGTGTTAAAGTACCGATTGTATTATCAAAGCCAATGGAAGTTGCTTATGGACAATCGTTTGGTCAAGATTTTAGTTGGAATGGACATGAGAGCTTTTATGGTCAATGGGGTATGAAAGGACATAATGGAATTGATTTTCCTGCTCCAGTTGGAACTCCTATATATGCACCTTGTGACCTTTGGGTTGATAATTACATGGCAAATGAGACGTATGGAGACGTTTTATGGGCTTATTCTGATAGTTGGGTTGTTGATGGTGTTAAATATCGCTTAGAGATGAATTTTGGGCATTTAAAAGAGGAACTTATTTCACATAAGAAGGTAAAAAGAGGAGAGCAAATTGCAATTAGTGGAAATTCAGGATATCCAGTTACTAGCACAGGTCCGCATTTACATTGGGGTGTACGTTTGCAAAAAATGGATGTACGTAGTAAATGGCAGGTTATAGATCGCAATAATGGGTATAAAGGGTACTTTAATCAATATTTAATAATTCAAAACATGTTTCAATGTAAAAGAGTTGATGAAAAAGAAATTTATTTTATAGATGAAATTAATAACACTGCTCATCATATATCAGCTTTACCAACGTATAGAATGGGGCTTGAGGTTGGTTTGTGGAGTGAGTTTGAGGATGTACCGACAATTGCAAATTATAAAAAAGGTTTGGACATAATGACTAATGAATTATCTTAGTTATATGGAAAAGTTTCCAAGTATGCAGGAATTAATATCTAAAATGCCTAGTGGTAGGTTATATAAAGTAAAAACTATGTCAAAGAAAAAAGAATTTTTTAATAAGTTAGTGCCACGTTTTAAATCGTTTGGTTGGCGTGTTGGAATGATGTTTGTTGCTGGTGGTATTGAAGTTTTAATACAAACGCTTAGTGAAGTTAATTTTGATAGTGAATGGACGGTTGTTTTAGGGCTAATTTTAGGGGAAGTTTCAAAATACCTGAATAAAAAGTCAGTAAGATAATTGACAGATACTTGGTAAATTGCTAAATTTAAAATGAACTCTATTCGCATAGGGGATCAAAGACAACTTTGAAAGTACATTTCGTTGAACAAGGAAACTGCCTTTAAACAGGTGGTTTTTTTGTTGTTTGAAGTTATCCACAGTATAATGATTTGACACGTTTTAAAAAATATGATAATATATAAATATAAGAAATAAATAACAAACCTATGCGAATCAAATCTTACAAACAAATGAAAAGAGAAAAGACTAGAGAAGAAACAGCAAGTTACTTTGCTCAATGCTTTATAGTAGTAATAGCACTAACACCATTTGTATTTTCATTAAATCTAATTGCTAATTTACTAACTAGATAATTCTATGACAAGACCAAGAAAATATGACCATTTATTAAGTGAACTTTGCGAACGCTATTATGATAGAAATGAATCATATATGAAAATAGGACGAGATTTAAATATGAGTCCAACAACTGTAAAGGCATATTTAGAAAGAGGTTCAACACTTGTACCGCCTAAGAGGAATGATTTGTATGATGAATCTGATATAAAACGTACAGTCACACCACCGTCATTGATAGTGAATGATTTGAAGGTGATGGCTATTATACTTATTGCACTGTTCGGGGTTATAATGTTGTTTAGATGGGTATTTTAAATAACCCAGTATATATACACGGTATAATGTACTGTATAGAGTTATTAATAAAGTGAGGGGGCTTTATTTGAGTGTGGAAAGATTTTGCACCCTCAAAGGAGGCTGTCGATGTGGTATAATACCAGTAGACCA
>Ga0209756_1001603_pt1 | contig 20680 bp, 25 predicted proteins | sample ETNvirenome_6_85_FD_184071 | JGI IMG/M metagenome (GOLD analysis project Ga0209756, IMG submission 184071) | Marine viral communities from the Pacific Ocean - ETNP_6_85 (SPAdes) (version 3) | ecosystem: Environmental > Aquatic > Marine > Oceanic | place: Pacific Ocean | collected 2013-06-19 | reverse complement strand
GATTCTGATCACGCATACCAATGGAACCCCCAAACCAAACAATTTAATAAAATTTCTGAGGAGAAATAATGGCTAGAAAAACCAAGACAGATCCCAAAGCAGGTCGCGTCTCAATGCAAGACTTAATGAAGCTTGTTAACAAAAAGGCCGGCAGAAATGTCGCACATGATCTTACAGGGGATAACCCCACAGAAGTAAAAGAATGGATCCCAACGGGCGCCCGCTGGCTCGACTCTATCATTTGTAAGGGGAGAGTTGCAGGGATCCCTGTTGGCAAAGTATCGGAGATCGCCGGCCTTGAATCAACCGGTAAATCTTACATGGCTGCACAGATTGCGGCAAACGCCCAGAAACAGGGCAAGCTTGTCGTTTACTTCGATTCCGAGTCTGCCATCGACCCGACGTTCTTGGAGCGAACAGGGTGCGATTTAGAGCAGTTAATGTACGTTCAAGCATCCTCTGTCGAGTTTGTTCTGGAGACCATCGAAGAACTCCTAGGTGCTTCAGAACAACCATTACTGTTTATCTGGGACTCTCTAGCTTTTACACCGTCTATTTCGGACGTCGAAGGGGATTTCAATCCTCAATCATCGATGGCTGTGAAAGCTCGTATCTTAGCCAAGGGAATGTCAAAGTTGGTTATTCCGATCGCCGATAGGCAGGCAACACTCTTGGTTTTAAATCAGTTGAAAGCAAATATTCCAAGCGGACCAAACGCTCGTATTATTGCAATGACTACTCCCTATATGACACCGGGAGGAAAGGCTTTGCAATACTCGTATTCGCTTCGCATTTGGTTAACAGGCCGCAAAGCTAAGTCGGCGTTCATCGAAGACGACAAGGGATACCGGATCGGCTCAGAGGTGAAAGCAAAGTTAGAGAAATCCCGCTTTGGTACCCAAGGCAGAAACTGTGCGTTCCGAATTCTCTGGGGTACTGAGGAGATTGGTATCCGTGACGAAGAAAGCTGGTTTGAAGCGGTTAAGAGTTCCGAGTACCTTACTAGTGCTGGTGCGTGGTATACCCTAACAATGCCAGACGGCTATACGAAGAAGTTTCAGCCTTCTAAATGGACCGAGACAGTCAAGGAAGATGAGGTGTTCCGTACGAACATTCTCAAGCTAATGGATGAAGAGGTTGTGCAGAAGTTTGATCGCCGTGAAGGAACGGCAGAACAATTTTATGCAGATCCCGAATAAACTGCTTGACAGCGTACGGCTACCGGGCTATAATAAAGTATAAGCTTGTAGGAGGGCTTTCGTGAATATTTTTGTATTAGATCGTGATCCGATCGTGGCTGCCTCCATGATGTGCGATAAGCACGTCGTGAAGATGGTTTTAGAAACGGCACAAATGCTGTGTGCTGTTGGGGCCGCTAAAGGTTATGCAATGCCCTATGGCGCCACACACACCCGACACCCATGTACGCTCTGGGCGGCCGCATCCAGTGCCAACTGGGACTGGCTCGTTAGCCACGGACTGGCGCTATGTGCGGAGTATACTTTACGCTATGGCAAGGTTCACAAGAGCCAGCGTATTATTGAGTTTGCTCGGGATTTAGATATACCTTTTGACCAGCACGACATTACCCCGTTTGCTCAGGCTATGCCCCCGCAATATAAGAATGAGTGTGTGGTGGAAGCCTATCGCTCCTATTATATGGGAGAAAAAGCTCGCTTTGCGACGTGGAAAACAGAATCACCCGACTGGTGGAGGGCATAATGACACAAACAGATAAAAAACGCGTCTTAATCATCGACTCCCTGAATCTCTACTTGCGAGCTTACATCATGGATCCCAGCCTGACTATGCAGGGAGAGCCGTGCGGGGGGATTAAGGGATCCCTTAAGATCTTGCAAAAACTCGTCCGAGACTCCAAGCCAGATGAAATCATCTTTGTTTGGGATGGTCCTAATGGATCGCGCAAACGCAAGGCCCTCAATAAGGATTACAAGGCCGGCCGAAAGCCTATTCGCCTAAACCGCTCAGTAAAGAATCTCACCGATGAAGAAGAAATCCAGAACAAAGTATGGCAACAAATGCGCCTGATGGAGTATTTGAACGAGATGCCCATTATTCAGATTATCATTGGGGAGGTCGAGGCTGATGATGTCATAGCCCATCTTACCCAGTTGTCCCACTATCGAGGCTGGCAGAAGGTGATTGTATCTAACGACAAGGACTTCTATCAGCTTTGCGATGATGAAACGGTAGTATTCCGACCGGTGAGCAAAACCGTCTATAATAAGAAACGCATCGTTGAAGAGTTGGGAGTACATCCGAGAAACATGGCCTTAGCACGCGCTTTGGTAGGTGACTCGTCGGACAACCTTCCCGGCATCAAGTCGGTAGGGTTCAAAAGTATTCAGCGGCGCCTTGGGTTCCTTGGGGCTGACAAAGATTATACTTTAGATGATATCGTTTCGTTTTGCGAGAAGATCGATAAAAAGTTAAAGTTCCACGATAATATCTTGGAAGGTCAAGACATTATTGCCCATAACTATAAAATGATGCAACTTTATTCACCGCTCCTCTCGCCACAGTCAAAAGACTTTGTAAAAAATGCTGTGGAAAACTTTGATTGCAATTTCAATAAGATAGAAATCATTAAGAAAATGCGCGATGATGGATTCGGAGAATTGAACTGGAAAGATCTTGAATTGCATCTAAACAAAATCCACTCAGAGTGTTAAATATGTTGACTTCTGGGCTGGAAATGTTATACTTATAAACACAGAGGGGGTGGCGCTTGAACGGCTCTACAAATACACAAAATCCCACGTTTGGGAGATACGGTAAGACGTTTCAAGAAGGACTAGTCCAGCTTATATATCAAGATCGGCCTTTTGCTGATCAGATCACTGAAGTGCTGGACTTGAACTTTTTGGAGCTGGAGTACTTGCGTATTTTTACTGATAAGATTGTTTCCTATCGTGAGCGCTATTCCAAGCACCCATCGGCCGATGCAGTCGTCACGATCTTGCGTACGGAACTTGATAGCGAAGAGGTGGTCACCCAGCAACAGCTAAAAGAATATTTTACTCGCATCTCCACCACTGAGTTGGAAGATATTGAATATATCAAAGAACAGTCTTTAGATTTTTGCCGCAAGCAAAACCTGAAGGAAGCCATGCTTCAATCAGTTGATCTGTTGCAATCCTGTTCTTTTGACGAAATTTCAAAAGTCATCAATGATTCTTTGAAGTTGGGCTCCGAAACTAATTTTGGACATGATTTTTTAGCTGACTTTGAAGAGAGGTACAAGCCGAAACACAGACAGCCGGTTACTACCGGATGGAAAGACATTGATCAGATTATTGGCGGAGGCCTAGGAAAGTCGGAGCTTGGCGTCGTAGTGGCGCCCACAGGCGCTGGCAAGTCTATGGTACTAGTACACTTGGGGTCCCAGGCAATAATAGAGGGAAAGACAGTTATCCACTACACACTAGAGCTTCAAGATACTGTTATTGGAAATCGTTATGATAGTTGTATCACTGGTTATCCCTTGAGCGATCTCATGAGCTTTAAGACCGAGATCTATGATGAAATTAAAGATATTGATGGCTCCCTGATCGTTAAAGAGTACCCCACAAAATCCGCATCCGTGAATACCATTCGTGCGCACCTCAACAAACTGATGAAGAGGGGGATCAACCCGGGCCTCATCATCGTTGACTATGCCGATCTTTTGAGGCCCGTGGTAGTGAGAAAAGAGAAGCGCGCCGAACTTGAATCGATTTACGAAGACCTCCGTGCTATATCCACAGAGTTTCAGTGTCCCCTGTGGACAGCCTCTCAGACTAACCGATCCGGACTCAATGCCGAAGTGATTACGATGGAACAAATCTCCGAAGCGTTTAATAAGTGCTTCGTTGCCGACTTTATTTTTTCTGTTTCTCGGACGGTCGAGGATAAGCAAAACAATACAGGCAAGATCTTTATTGCAAAAAATAGAAACGGACCGGACGGAATAGTGTATGATATATTTATGGATACCTCTAATGTAAACATCAAGATTATGCCCCGCACTAATACCGTTAGCCCTTCGGGAGGCGCCGCTCAAATCCCCAGAAATCCAGTGGCCCTAGGAGCCAAACAACAAAAAGAATTGTTGCAAAATAAATACGAAAAGTTTAGAAAAGGAATAAACAAATGAGAACTATTGAAAACATCCGTCGGTTTAGACTTTCAGAGTCATTTATCGAACCATATAAGAGCCAAGAGGTCCCATGGGGGCCGCTGGGATATGTTACTTTTAAAAGGACATATTCACGAAGATTGAGCGAATTTGATCCCGATGCATCGGGTACCGAAGAGTGGTGGCACACATGCCGCCGCGTTATCGAAGGTATGTTCGATATCCAAAAAGAACACGTCGTGCGCCTAGGTTTGGAGTGGAATGACCAGAAGGCTCAGCGCACTGCGAAGGATGCCTATGATAGGCTCTTCAATTTGAAATGGACCCCCCCGGGCCGCGGCCTATGGATGATGGGGACCAAGTTTGTAACAGAGCGCACTGGCGCCGCATTATTTAATTGTGCTTTTCGTTCCACCTCGGATCTCTCGGCCAAGGGGGGATATATTTTCGGCTGGATCATGGATGCTTTGATGGTTGGTGTGGGCGTCGGATTTGATACCAAGGGTGCCGGCACGATAACTATCCAAGAGCCCCAATATACAAATGATACTTTCGTCATTGACGACTCCCGAGAAGGCTGGGTCAACTCGGTCCAGATTCTATTAGATGGATTTTTGTCGGGAGCTAAAGTACCCAAGTTTGACTACTCAGCAATCCGACCGCTGGGCGCCCTCATTCATGGCTTCGGTGGTACCTCGTCGGGCCCGGACCCCCTCGTTGAGTTGCATGCAAATCTCCAAGAGTTGTTTGTCGATAAGGTCGGCGAACTCATCACTTCTGTAGATATTGTGGACATAGAGAATCTCATAGGGAGATGTGTGGTGTCAGGAAATGTACGCCGATCGGCTGCATTGGCCTTGGGTACCCATGAAGATATCCACTATCTTGAAATGAAGAATGATCAGGAAAAACTCTATCATCATCGCTGGGGCTCTAACAACTCTTACAATGCGCCCGTAGGTATGGACTACACATGGCATGCCAATCAGGCTCAAGAGAACGGAGAGCCGGGCACTATCTGGCTAGAAAATGCGCGGGCATATGGCCGCTTTAAGGATGGGATCAATTATGATGATGCCGAAGTGGTTGGGTTTAATCCCTGTGTTGAACAAAGCCTGCACAATGCAGAGCTTTGCTGTCTCGTAGAAACATTCCCGGCAAAGCATGAAGACTATGAGGATTATCTTCGAACGCTGAAGTGTGCGTATCTCTACGGCAAAACAGTGACCCTTGTCAACACTCATTGGCCCGAAACCAATGCTAAGATGTTAAAGAATCGCCGCATCGGCCTCTCACAATCTGGTATTGTGCAGGCGTTCAAGAAGCACGGCCGCCGGGTGATGCTCGATTGGTGCGACAACGCCTATGATTATGTGAGAGAGCTTGATACTGAGTACGCCAACTGGCTATGTGTCCCGAAATCTATTAAGATGACATCTATTAAGCCGTCTGGCACAGTATCGTTACTCAACGGCTCCACTCCCGGCATCCATTTTCCGGAAGACGAATATTATATTAGACGCATCCGCTTCTCTAATGTTTCCCCAGTGTTGGCAGCGTTGCAAGAATCAGGCTATACCATTGAAGACGACGCCTACTCCCCCAATACTTCGGTTGTAGAGTTTCCAGTAAAAGAAGAACACTTTACAAAAGGGAAGAGAGATGTTAGTATGTGGGAACAGTTGGAGATTGCCGCCCAATACCAGCACTACTGGGCCGACAACGCAGTATCAGTCACGGTAACTTTTACAAATGAAGAAGCGCCACACATTAAAAGTGCTTTGGAACTGTATGAGACACGCCTGAAGGCGGTGTCTTTTTTGAAGGTGAGTAATAGCGGCTATAAACAAGCTCCTTACGAACCTATAACTAAAGAAAAATACGAAGAAATGAAAAAAGTAATTAAGCCATTGCAGCGAATAGAAACGGATGAAGGCGGAAGCGGTACAAAGTTCTGTGATGGCGATTCATGTACGATATGAGGTAAAAAATGAATTTTAATCATTTGATGGAATCAAGGTTCCTTAAACGCAAATGTGGTGTACACAATTCTTCTTGCTATTATATTCCCGCAGGGAATGTTAGAACAACGCAAGGAGAAAATGTACACCTCACAATGGTCTGCAAAAATTGCGGTGTTCGCGAGGATATATTTTTAAGCAGACAAGAGTATAATACTCAGCAGAAGCTAATACACAAGGAGATAGGAGATGTTTAAGCCAGTTAACAGATATATTTTAGTTGAACAACAAACGGAGGCGCTAGCGGAATCGCTGATTGTCCTCCCCGACGACTACAAACCCCCCGAAGAGAGGTATGCCACAGTGGAAGTCAAAGGAGTGGCCGACGATGTTCGTTTTGAGCTACCCCTTACAACCAAAATTATTATCGATAAATCTATGCTAGAGGAAATAACAGTGGGCCTAACTAATTATACTGTTATTCTAGACAATTACGTGGTTGGAATTATTAGTTAATTAGGAACCAAATGGACAAAAATTTCTATAATGAGGCTTCTGCCAAAAAGCTAGGGTGGGAGCCCTCTTGGTTTGGTGAAAAGTATTTTGATGATAAACTGATCCGCGCCATTAAAAAATGGCAGCGCTCCAAGTCGATCGCTGCTGATGGCTTGTGTGGCCCTATGACCTTTCGAAGACTCTGGACTGAACGCCAATCAGCCATTGACGAACACAAGCCTCAAACGGAGGAGTATACCAATTATATTATTTATAACGGAGAGTTTCATCCCATCGAATGGGACAAATTTGTACTCTGGTCTGAAAAATCAGGACTAGCTCCACGTAAAGGCACCTACTATGATTATTCCGGCCGGCCAAAGAGAAAGATCCGCTATTTTGTTAACCACTGGGATGCATGTCTTTCATCTAAATCGTGCCAGAATGTTTTAGATAGGCGCGGGATATCAGTCCATTTTTTAATCGATAATGATGGGACCATCTATCAAACTTTAGATATGCAGCATGCAGCATGGCATGCCGGCTCATCCCGCACTAATCGTCCATCGGTGGGCGTGGAGATTAGCAACGCCTACTATCCCAAATATCAAGATTGGTATGTTAAAAATGGGCATGGCAAACGGCCCCTCGTTGAAGATGCGTGGGTTCATGGCCAGCAATTAGAACCATTTATGGGATTTTATCCGGAACAACTGGAGGCCCTCAAAGCGCTCTGGAAGGCTATCCACGGTGCCACCGGAATCCCCTATGAAACTCCGGTGAGCCAATTTGGGAAAACCTCCACCAAATATGCCCAAGAAGTAGCATATGGTAGTTACAGCGGATTTGTTAGCCATTACCACATAAGTAAGGCCAAAATAGACTGCGCAGGTTTAGATATCAAAACCCTTTTAGATGAAACTAAATATAACATCCATATATTGGACGAGGACCTGAGTTAAAATTTATTAACCCATATTTAGTACATGGGGTTGACGTTTTTAATTTTAATGATGAGCTGCGGCTCGGTACCCGCTGATGAGCCGATGTTGGGCATTCCCCCTCCGCGGATACGTATCTCATCCCCCTATGTTGAAGAGCTAGCGGCAATAGGGATGCCACAGCAGCCATACACGTGGGATAGAGTACCATCGGTGCGCGTCTGCACGGATTCTGGAGTGTCTGTTACGAGAACTACCCGCGCCATGAAATATTGGGAACTGCAGGGGTATACTTTTTCTGGGGTGGTCGGAGATCCTTTTTCGATGTGCATGACACCGAAGTATGGAGAGATCCTTGTAACATTGCCAGAGGTTGGGTTTGCCGGCAACCACTTAGCTTCGACGAAGCTATATACAGATAACAAAACGGGATATATCGTTAAGGCTAAAATTCATATCCTCCCCAAGTACGCCAGAAAAGATCGGGTACTAGAGCACGAGATAGGGCATGCACTTGGCTGGAAGCACTACAGACAAAGATATCACATTATGTATCCGACGTGGCCAGGTGGTGGCTATGATTCTTACGGAGTCCGCAAAAGATAGTTGACATTTCTACTCAACTAAGTTATACTGTATCAAACGTTAGGAGAACAAATGAATAAAGTCTTTTGGTCAACTATTGCCGCAACGGTTGTGTTTGTGGCGGTTATTATTGTATACGCACTATAAAAGGAGAAATATGTTTACAACTTTATTAGCATTAGCTGTGCTTTCTTGCACACCCGCAGGAGAGATAGGGGATTCCGACCCAGAACCGGCTACACTTGATGAGACGATTGAGCGTCTAGATCGTATGATCTTGACGTCAGAAAAAATGTTGGAGGATTTGAAAAAGATGCATCACAATTCTGAAATGATCTTTCGTGCCGTAACTGGCTGTCCTTCTGATCATCGTTGTGAGGAATTAAAGAGGGACATCGAGGAACAAATTGATGCGAGAGGTGAAAAGTGAGGTTTTTATCCCTTTTAGCCGCGCTGGCTCTGACCGGCACAGCACACGCTGACGATTTTAGCGACAGCGAGACGTCTTATTCGGGCGCATCTATATTAGAAGGAGACTGGGACGTATCGTTTGAAACCGCTACCGACATCGCTGGCAGTGAGGACCGATTTCCGTACGCCTTTTTTGAGGGAAACACCCTTTATGTGGGAAACTCAGACCAATACGACAACACCATTGACGCCATTGTGGAATTTTTCTGGTTTCAATCGTCTATCGATAGAGGCACAGATTTTTATGTTGCCGTCATCAAGACAAGAGTTACGCCCGGACACAACTGCTTTTATGCCCCTTGGGGCTGGGCAGATGGTGCCCAGTGCAAACTATGGGCAGACGAGTGGAGTGATTGGGGTGAGCATCCAGTTTTATCGGTAGAGGCACTGACAGACATTGAACGCGAACAAGGTGCCTTCCGCTGGGACTGGTCCGTTCCGTTTGAGTCCTACGGTATTGACGCCTACGGACAAGTAACGTTTCAGAATGCATATGGAATTGGATCTGATTCAGAAGGCGCCGTCATGGCTCATGGCCAGTACCCCATTAACGAAGACGGAGAGGTAGAGGCAGAGGGCAATGTTCAGATCAAGGGCTACCACTCATCAGAATATTCGGTCCAAACTCAATACGAGGTCACACTTTACGAGTGGGATGTCTTTGTTGATGGTCGTGCTGATCTAATGGCATGGGATATGTACCTTAACCTCGGCGCGAGAGAAACACAGTCAGCCTACCATGAATACTTCTTGAGTGTTCAGGTTGAGGAAGGCATGCCCTTTATGATAGATGAGTTAAACTTTATGGGAAACTTCGATACCGGCTGGTACGATCCCTTTCATCATGAACTTGGCGTGACACTCACAGACTTGGTTATTTCACAGCCGTTCTTTATCCCAGCAGAAGAAGAGGAAGAAGAGCCCGTTGTTACGGATAGCGATACGGGAGACTCACAGGAACACGAAGACACCGGCGATGGTGACACCAGCACTCCTTTTGAGTTTGCTGATGATGCTGCATCGGCGGACCCACAATCTGCGAAGGGGTGCATGACGGTGAATCGCGGCAGCTTATACGTTATGTTTATGGCTGCTTTGATGGTTGGCTTCCGAAGGAAGGATTGATTCTTCACCACGAACATATTGTTATAGGAGGAGGCCTCGATGCGGCTATGCTTGCTTATGCATACGACCTCCCTCTTTATTTCACCCACCCAGCGCCTCCTTTTCGGTTTGATTGTTTCCCTCCCGATATAAGATTATCAAGTGTGGGGATCCCCTCCGAAAGAAAAAAATTGAACACCCTTAGTTCGTCTATTGAAGTAGGGATACCAAAATCGATTTTGTGGGAACGCTTAATGTTTTTACTTTCTTTGGATGGTCGCTTGCCATTGAGCAACTTATGTGATATAATGCGTTATGACGGTGAAAAGGTTACGTGCACCAATGAGTATGCAAAAATTCATGAGTTTAGTTTCGATAAGTGTTATTATTTTGGAGACACTAATGTTTCTGGCATAGTGTCAGAAGAACCCCCCACAGAGCCTAGTTATATATGTTATGACTACATCGCATTTCACAAAGGAGGAAAACATGAGATCGATTATATACCCACAGGTGATGATTTTGTTAGCGAGATATGGTTCCACTCATCTGACCGAATTGATGGGAATACTGGTGTTAAAGACGCTTGTGTGGTCTCAGCTTTAACCGAAGAGGAGTTGTATGATCCAAACTTCTCAGAGACGATGGCGCGCTTTAAAATGGAGAAGACTTTATATGATAATGGGATGAGGGGTCCCCTTAATGGATACACATCCAAAGGCACACCCAGACATTATCGGTTTAAAACGTCTCACCTCCGACGTTTTAAAAAACTCAGCACCCCGCTCCAGTGGGAAGAGACCCCCTCTATACAAAGAAGCCCTTTGTCGGCGGATGAGCTTCTGGCGCTGATCATAGAAAAAGATTTAGCAACCTACAAAGTTTTAAAATGCGATTACACATTGCCGGCATAGTTCCTATTGCGAACATACAAACCGATCATGAGAATGTATTTCCGCCTGTCCTTGCGCCGGTGGCCAACGGCCTCAGCGCGATACAAAAATCAGTGTACGAGTGCGCCATGGCCGGCTGTAATACTATTTGGATCGTAGCAAATGATGACATGATTCCTCTAATTAGAAAAGCTGTGGGGGAGTGGATTTACGATCCTGTTTATTATGCACGAAAATTTAGTAAATTTTACAAGGAACAACGTAAAGAGGTGCCTATTTACTACGTTCCCATCCATCCCAAGGACCGCGATCGTCGTGATTCTTACGGTTGGTCTATTATCCACGGGATTCATAGTGCATGGAGAACAGCCTACAAACTTTCGCGATGGACAGTGCCAGAGAAATACTATATTTCTTTCCCCATGGGACTATTCGATGTTGAAAGTGTACGGCAATACCGTAAGGACATTAAAAGTAAAGAAAGTAATTTTTTCTTTGCACATAAAAACAAAACAGTAAAAGATGGTTTACCGCTCTCTTTTACCATGACAGGAGAAGATTTTAAAACATGTCGACGCAACATCAACCAAACCACCACAAGGGAATATTTACCCCCTTCACCCGGCCAGCAATACCCTTCGGAGAAGCTGCCCCTGAACCAAAGGTGGAGCGCACGCTATTTCCAGCTAAGCGACATCTTTCACCCACTAGCGATCGAACCAGAAAAGACGACTAAGATAGAGCTAGACTGGTTTTACGACTGTTCCGATTGGGACACCTATGTCTCCTATCTGGGGTCCTCCCATGAGATAAAAAAGCCCTTTATTGAGTTGACAAGGGCCCATAAACATGTTAAGATACCATATCTTGAGGAGGATTAATGGATCGAATAGAATCCACGATTAAGTTCGTTGGGCTGCATGCACACAGCGTGGCAGGCTCTATTTTTGACGCGATAGGATACCCGCAGGCACATATGGATTTTGCCTACCAGAATGGTTCCGATGCGTTAGCGCTGACTGACCATGGTAACATGAACGGGCTACCATATCAGGTATTGCATGCCAAGAAAATGCAGGAGGAGGGAAAAGAATTCAAGCCCATCTTCGGATGTGAAGCTTACTTCACGCCGTCGATTGCAGAGTGGCATGCCGCATACAATCAAGCGATGGAAGACAAAAAGAAGGCTCGTTCCATCAAGAAGGACGAGCAGTCGGGAGCGACCGTCGAAGATGAGGGGGACAGCAAGAAGATCCAAGGGATCCTCAAACGCCGGCGACACCTTGTGCTATTGGTTCAAAACCAGACAGGACTAAACAACTTGTTCAAGCTTGTCTCAGAATCTTACAAGGCTGAAAACTTCTATCGGTATCCACGGATTGACTACGCGCTCCTGAAGAAGTACAATGAAGGCATTATAGCGTCCTCAGCATGCCTAGGCGGTGTTTACGCTGGCAACTACTGGGAGCACCGGGAGGAAGGCGATGAAGCCGTCCTAGAGGCAATGAGGGAGTCTACGCGGCAAATGGTTGATATCTTTGGAGATCGCTGGTATGCCGAGATTCAATGGAATAATATTAAAGAGCAGCACGAACTGAATCAATACGTCATTCAGGTTGCCAAAGAGTTTGGCGTTGGACTGGTGACGACAGCCGACAGCCATTACCCCAACCCTGGCGCTTGGAAGGACAGAGAGCTTTACAAGCGGCTTGGTTGGCTTGGTAAGGGGCGCCCTTCGTGGGCAGAGGAAGAGTCGCAACTACCCGCCGGCGTTGAAGAAATTGGTTACGAGTTGTATCCAAAGAACGGCGATCAGATGTGGGAGAGCTACAAGCAGTACTCCGACGAACAGGGTTTTGAATACGACGATGACTTGGTCCTGCAGAGTATTGAAGAGACACACCGGATTGCGTTTGATCGCATCGAGTCGTTTCTGCCCGACAACACAGTGCGCTTGCCAGAGTTTGTAGTACCCGCAGGCTTCACAGCCACTCAGGCATTAGTTAACTTTGCTCTTGAAGGGCTGAAAGACAAGGCCCTCCACACTAATAAAGAATATACGGACCGACTGAAGCGCGAACTTAACGTAATCGATGATCGTGGTTTCTCAAAGTATTTCCTGACAATGAAGTCCATCGTGGATGTAGCTACTGATATGATGCTGACCGGCCCTGGCCGCGGCTCCGCGGCAGGCTCGCTTGTTGCATATGCACTCAACATTACACAGGTGGATCCGATCAAGCATGGTCTTCTGTTCTCTCGATTCTTGCGTTCCGACGCAACTGACTATCCCGATATTGATTACGACGTGTCTGATAGTATGGCGCTAAAAGAGAACCTTGTTGAGATGTGGGGGGAGGATTGTGTTGCACCAATCTCCAACTGGAACACGCTGCAGCTCAAAAGCTTAATCAAGGATATTTCAAAGCTTTATAACATTCCATTCACGGAAGTTAATACGGTCACATCCATTATGATGCGAGAGGCCACTCCCGATGCCAAGAGAAAGCACGGCGTAAAGGCCGGAGTGTATGTTCCCAACTGGGAAGAGGTGATCGAGTTCTCCCCTTCGCTGCGCGCATATCTAAACAAGCACCCAGCAGTCAAGACTCACGTTGAGGGACTCGTGGGACAGGTGCGTTCATGTTCACGTCATGCCGGCGGAGTTGTTATCGCCGAGAACCTAGACCAGAGCATGCCATTGATTAATTCCGGAGGCGTCCGTCAAGCCCCTTGGGCTGAAGGCCAGAACGTTCGCCATCTTGAGCCGATGGGCTTTATTAAATTCGATTTACTTGGACTATCTACTCTCAAAATGATGGAGGGTTGTATTGAGCATATTCTGCGGCGCCACCATGGTGTCGAGAGTCCGACGTTTGCACAAGTGAGTGCTTACTATAACAAACATTTACACCCCGATGAGATCGATCTGAACAATCAGGAGATATATGAGAACATCTTCCACGCCGGCAAGTGGGCTGGTATATTCCAGTTCACCGAGCAAGGCGCCCAGAAGTTCTGCGTCCGAGCCAAGCCACGTAACATCATTGATGTCTCGGCTATCACTTCTATCTATCGCCCGGGCCCTTTGTCTGCAAATGTCCACGATGAATATGTGGATGCTAAGGAAAGCCCGCATCACATTAAATATTTGAATGATGACTCCCATGAGATCACCCAAGAGACCTTCGGTTTCCTAATCTTCCAAGAGCAAATTGCTCTATTGGCACACAAGCTTGGAGGCTTGACTCTCGATGAGGGCAACATGCTCCGCAAAGTGCTGACTAAGAAGGGGACAGGCAAGGGATCCGTAAAGGGCAAGCTGCACGATAAGTTTATCTCCGGCTGTCTTAAGAATAAGATCGCGAGAGACGCAGCCCAAGCTCTGTGGGATAAGTTTGAGTTCTTCTCGGGTTATGGTTTCAACAAGTCACATGCAGTATCTTATAGTATCATTTCGTTTCAATGCGCATGGCTGTTTAACTATTATCCATCGGAATGGATGGCAGCATTCTTGGACAAAGAGCCAGAGAGCCGGAAAGAGAAAGCAATCAACATTGCGAAGAAGTTTGGTTTTGAGATTGCAGCACTTGACATTAATAAGTCCGGAGCCGTCTGGGAGATTAGTCCCGATGGAAAGACTTTGATTCAGCCCCTAACCTCCATCAAGGGTCTGGGCGCCTCAGCCATCGATCAAGTCATCGAACACCGACCCTTCCTCAACGCAGAAGACCTTCTGTTTCGGGAAGGCATATCTTACAGCAAGTTAAACAAAAAGTCCCTCGATGCTCTTGGGCGCGGCGGCGCCCTAGATCTACTGGTTGATGATCGGTTTACGGGCCGAAAACATTTCTGGTCAGCTTGCATTGTTGAGCGACCCAAAAACATTAAGAGACTAAATGAGAACATTGAACTCTATAGACCAGAGGGGGATTTTAGTGAGGAAGAGGTCATTCAGTTCAAAACCGATTTGACTGGCGTTTTTCCCATCAACCTTGTGATCAGCACCGAGACGGTGGAGAAGCTTCAAGAAAAGTTTATCCCCCCTATCTCTGAGTTTGACCCTGCTTTACAAGTTTGCTGGTTTATCCCGCGAAAGGTGACAGAGCGTAAAACAAAGAATGGCAAGCTATACTGGATCGTGGAGGTGATTGACTCCAACAATGAAGTCACCCGAGTGCGATGCTGGGGAGTAAAGCCATCCCGAGACAAGATCCAACTTAATCGACCTTATATGGCCAAGCTGGATTATGATGAGAACTGGGGATTCTCCACATTCGCTCTGTGGCGTACGTTTAAACTATTGGGATAAGAGGGAGAGCGCCAATGTCCGCAACTAACAAATTGCGCTGGATGAGACTTATCAACCAGATAAGGTTTGTGCATGAAGAGACCGAACTGGTAACAGAGGTGATAGCAGCGGGAGAAAAGGACTTCAATGAATATTATCTCCAGTTTGCTGCGCGCAACAATTTAGATATCCATGCCTTAAACCAGAAGCACCAAGAAAGAGTTGAGGAGGCATACGGCATCGGCCCTCAAGTGGCTGAGCCCATCCCCCATGAAGTAACAGGAAGTATCAGTCTCTATGAGGGCTCTCCTACTCCTGAAAGACAGGCACCTTCTCCTTACGAGATGACCAAGGACGAGCTAGAAATACATGAGTGTTTTAATAAACTTTTCAAAAGTATTGCTATGAAGATCCACCCTGACAAAATCTCTCGGAATGTACACAGCGACCAGCGAGCAGAATATATTCTAATGTTTAAAGAGGCCACCAACGCTTTAGAAAAACATAAATACTTTTTGCTTCTTGATATGGCCGCCACCTTAAAAATACCGCAGCCAAAAAATTACAAACAACAAGCCCGGTGGATGAAAAAAGAAATAGCGACCATGCAGAGAGCATTGCAGCACCAAAAGCAAATGTATACTTATTTATTTGCCGAGTGCGAAACGGATGATGAGAAGGACGCCGTGATTCATCGATTCATGACGCAGCTTTTTGGACCTCTTTCAATAAATAACACTTGACACACTCTTCCTAAGCTGCTATATTATTAGAGTAATAAAGGAGAGCCTAATGGCCACAACAAACAACGAGAAGAAACAATACGTGAAGGAGTACATCCGCTCCCTCTCGGCAATTGAAGAGTGTATCGAACCCTATCAGGAGCAAAAGCGCGAACTGCGCTCTGAGTTCCGAGAGAATGGATGGCTCAACACGGACGAGATCCGAGCAGCAGTAAAGGCATACCGTCTTTATAAGCAGAAGTATAACATCGACGAGGTCGTCGAGAATTTTGAAATGATCAGTGGGGAGAACAAGAGTGAATAAAAGCACGCAAGTAGTAATGTTTAGCTCAAAGACCGGCAACTGGTCGACTCCACAAGACTTTTTTGACAAGCTAAGCTGGCGATTCGGCCCATTCGATTTGGATCCCTGCGCCACCCCCTTCAACACCAAGTGCCCTAACTTTTTTACAGAAGCAGAAAATGGGCTCGATAAAAACTGGGGGGGCTCCACTTCTTTTGTGAACCCTCCCTACGGAAGAGGGATTGAACGCTGGATTGAGAAAGCAAGGATGGAAGCACGAAAAGAAGACACGAAGGTGGTGATGCTTATTCCGGCGCGTACCGACACCAAATATTGGCACGAACATGTAATGAAGGCCTCAGAGATCCATTTTGTAAAGGGGCGCCTGAAGTTTGGAGATAGTAAGAATGCCGCGCCATTCCCATCAGCAGTCGTCGTTTTTGACGGCAATGAAGAGTTGTGGCGAGTCGAAAGTATTAACAAGTAGGAGAATATATGAACGATGAAATCATTAATGCCGCCCTCATGCGGTTAAAATCAAAAGCCCTAGAGCATTATGGGCTCCTTAAGAACACGTATCAGGATGGCCATGGCACTGACACGGTAGACGAAATGTGTAAGCACGCGATCGCGATGGTGCAGTTTGAGGGAGCGATGATTACGCTCCAGCAATATGCAGCTGCGCTGAAGGAAACCCTCCCGCCAGACGAGCCAGACACCCCGGCGACAGCATCACCAACCGACGTCGGAGCGATGTCGACTGAGGAATTAGCCAAGCGCTCCCCCACTTTTCGAAAGTCGCAGTCGGTCGCTAAGTCAACGACAAAGGCAAAGAAGAAGAAAGATGAGTAGGAAAGAACGCCGGGCGTTAGCCAAGCATGTGCCCCAAGACCAACAAGAGGAACTGTCTAATCAGATAGCTTTGTTTGGTAAACTTCCGGCAAGTTGTTCTCTATGCAGGGATTCCTTCGACAAAAAGGATCGCGATATGTTAAGCTCGTGGAAAGTGGTGATTATACAGGAAACTGTACGCCTGTATTGTCCTCATTGTGTTCAAAAGACAGAGAAGGAGATCGACAATGAGCGTAGCTAGGCTATCCATCGGTGCATTAAAAAAGATTTTAGCTGGTAAAGTTAAAGAAGATGCCACTTGTGTCATAAAGTTTTATTCTAATGATTGTCACTTGTGCCACAATTTGAAGGAATACTACGAAGACATCTCAAACACTGACTCTTATGATGAGATCCACTTCTTTGCTTTTAATATCGACAACTATCCGGCCATTGAAAAACAGTTAAGTTTTAACGGGGTACCAACCATCTCACTAATAAAAACGTATGCGACTGCCAAAAAGCCTAGGATCCGGGTACTCAGTGACCCGCCAGACCCGCAGGAAAAAACGTGGTATACCGTACGAGAGATTAAAGATTTTATTGAAGAGGAAAAATAATATGGAAGAATTTTTGTCATATGATGATGTGCTGCTTAAGCCGCGCTATTCGGATATCCGCAGCCGCACGGAAGTGTCTATTGCAACTCAATTAGGCAACGGCCTTGATTTAAATTTTCCGATTATTGCGTCTCCAATGGACACGATATCCGAAGTTGCCATGGCAACAGCTCTGGGCATAGCCGGGGGCACCGCGGTGATCCACCGATACCATACTCCAGAAATGGAAGCCCGTAACGTTTCTATGGCTATAGATTTAGCCACCGTCCGCGGCACACAAAATATCACAGTCGGCGCCGCCATCGGAGTAACAGGGGATTATCTCCTTCGTGCACACAAGGTTCTTGCCGCCGGCGCATCTTTTTTATGTGTAGATGTTGCTCACGGTCACCACATTATGATGAAGGAAGCGCTCACTATATTGCGCAAGGAGTTTGGGTCTGATCTTCATATCATGGCTGGGAATGTCGCCACACTTGAAGGAGTTAACGATTTAGCCGACTGGGGAGCTAACTCGGCACGGTGTAATATTGGGGGTGGGTCCATTTGCTCCACCCGGATCCAGACTGGCCACGGTGTACCGGGCCTGCACACTCTCTTCGAATGTGCTAAAACTGATAGGCCTATTGCACTTATTGCTGATGGCGGCATCCGCAACTCGGGCGATATTGTGAAGGCTCTTGCCGCAGGCGCAGATGCTATTATGTGTGGGTCTCTGTTCGCCGGGACTGACGAAGCCCCGGGCAAAGTCATCGAAGAAAATGACGGCACCAGATGGAAAGTTTATCGAGGAATGGCGTCCAAGGAGGCCCAAATGGGATGGAGAGGAAAATATTCCTCCAATGAGGGCGTTTCTGCGCGAGTTCCATATCGCGGCACCGTAAAGAATATTTTTGAAGACCTACAGACCGGTATTAAATCGGGCCTCTCGTATAGTGGTGCCCGAAGTATCGCAGAACTATCAGCCCACGCAGAATTTATCCGACAAACTAATTCCGGATTATCCGAAAGTGGGACTCATATTCGGAGTCGTGCATGGTAGATGCGCCCGAGATCGAGTATGGGAAAATGAACAAGAAGATCGTGTTTACGGTCAATGACCACCGACACGCTCAATTAATCGTTAGGCTACGCCACGACGACTTGAAGCAATCACAGTTCTTTCGTTCTTTTATAACGGGATATCTAGAACAAGATGAAAGAATTTTAAGCTTCATAGATGATGTAAAAGATCAGTCGGTGAAGAAGAAAACTAAATCCAAAAAACTTAGATTGAAAGGTGAACACCTTCTGGCTGACGCCGGCTTCTCCGATGATCAGCTTGATGACTTATTTGATCTCATTGCTGAGGAACATCCTGACTTATGAAAATCGATGGATTACGCCATTGTTCGCGTAAGTGTAGAGACCTCCAAGAAAGCTGCCCACATGAAGATTGTAGAATGTGGATAAATTATGAAGACGAATTTAACTGTTCTCTCATCTCGATATATGAGAATGGTACCCTCACTTTGCGACAAGTGGGAGAGCGACTAGGCATTTCTTTCGCGCGCGTAAAGCAAATCGAGCAAAAGGCACTACTTAAGATGAGACGTATTTCAGAGAAATGGTAAAAATCGTAGGTTTTACAAAATCTATAACTATTTATTATTGATTCATTTTTAAGGAGAATATAAAACATGGCTCGTAAATCACTTTTAACAGAGGCTGAACTTCGCAGCTTTATGAAACTGGCGGAATTGCGCCCCCTTGGCGATGATAGAATTAATGAAATGTACGGCACCCCCCCAGACATCAGCGAAGAAGATGAAATGGAGAGAGAACTCGATGCAACCGAGGATGAACTTGGTGCTGAAGACGAGTTCGCAGATGAAGAAGGCGACGAGCTTGCGGACATGGGCGACGAGATGGATATGGATATGGGCGCCGAGGAAGATGCCGGCACGCCCGGCATGGTATCTGTTGAAGACTTCATGGGTGCGCTTGAGGCGGCCCTAGAAGATGTGCTTGGCGAGCCAGTATCCACAGAGATGGATGACGAACTGGCCGCCGATGATGACATGGAAGATGCAGACGCTATGGCCATGGACTCCGAGGTAGAGACCGACATGGCTCTTGACGATGAGGAAGAAGAACTTCCGGGCATGCGCGATGTATATGAGAACCAAGAGGATCTCGTCAACGAGGTTGCCAAACGCGTGGCAAAAAGATTGCGCGCCCAAAACAACCAAGCAAATATGGTGGACGCTCTTGCCGAACGCATCATGAAACGACTGACCAAATAATATTTGACATTTGGTTTACAACCCGTTACAATAACCACTGGCCACGCTAGTGGTTATTTTTTAGGAGAAACATGGACATCTGGTGGCTCCACGCCCTAACGTTTATTTTTGGCTATGTTACGTGTAAAACTTTTTACTTCATAAACACGGCGCGACTCTCATTAAAATTATTAAAATCCAGCCGCATCATCTACTTAATAATGGCGACAAGGGCCCTTGAAAATTACGCTACGTCAGAGAAGATAATGAAAAAACATATTGCGGAAACCGGACAAGATACAGAGACCCAGACATCGTTTGAACACAAGTTCAACCAAGACAAGCTAACCTTCAAGGCCAATGTAATCGCCACTCTCATCGCCCAAACCCCGACAGCGTTTAAGGAGGGTATCGAGTTCCACGATTGGAGCAGCGCTATGATACATCTTCAGCGCCATCGGGACGAAGCACTCAAATTTTGGAGGATAGTAAGATGATTGGTAAAATTTTGGATTTGATCAACACTAAAGCTGACAAAGAAAAGAAGAAAGAGACCGCGGAAGAAAAGCCGGGCGCCCTAGAAGAAGAACTGGCCCAGATTTTGATGATGGAAAAGCGCCCCCCCGAGCCTGATCTCCGGAGCATAGGGCTTTTTTCAGATGTATCAGAAGAAAAGACAGCTGAGATCATTCATGCTATGTTATATTTGGATGAGCTTAATCGGCTATCTCCCAAAAACACAAAGCCTATCACTTTCTATCTTTCTACGTACGGTGGAGGCGCCGACGATATGTTTGGAATGTACGATATAATGCGAATAGTGAGAGAGACCACAGAGATCCACACGGTGGGATTAGGGAAGGTGATGTCAGCCGGCGTTATTTTATTGGCCGCCGGCACAAAAGGAAGCCGCCAGATTGGACGCAATTGCCGCGTTATGATTCACTCTGTCATTGCCGGCAACCATGGCTCCATTCACAACCTCATCAATGAGATGGAAGCGGTGGAACAAATTCAAAAGATGTACATCGATTGTCTGGTTGCCGAGACCGATCTTACC
>Ga0209756_1001602_pt1 | contig 20688 bp, 13 predicted proteins | sample ETNvirenome_6_85_FD_184071 | JGI IMG/M metagenome (GOLD analysis project Ga0209756, IMG submission 184071) | Marine viral communities from the Pacific Ocean - ETNP_6_85 (SPAdes) (version 3) | ecosystem: Environmental > Aquatic > Marine > Oceanic | place: Pacific Ocean | collected 2013-06-19 | reverse complement strand
CGCAGTGAACAATGTAGTCGACTTCTTGTTCTCGTAATGTTTCGTATAATTGCTCAAAAACAATTCTATACTCGTAATGATACTTCAAATTTTTGATATGAGTATCGCTTATATGTGCAAACTTCAAAATCCCTCCAGACGTAGTTGTGCCGTTAGTATTATAATACCCTATGCGGGATCTGTTGTCAAGACTTTTTTATAGAAAGAGCGCTCCGATCGCTCCATAGAGCATCATTCCCATAACAAACGCACCCATACCAAGAATTCCAATAATCTTTAAAAGCTCCCAATCGCTTATGCCTTTCTTAAAAAGATATCGTGAGAGTTTTCTTAACATTATTATCTTCTTGACATACTCTTGCTATAGCCGCTACGGGCTGGTGCGCCTTCATATCCGCTGGCGCGTTGACCAGATGGGGCAAGATTCCCTATTGCGTCAATCACCAGGGCGACTTTCTTGTCTATCCATTTGGGAGCGGTGACCATTAGATTTCCAATAGTTTGAGTAATTGTGTTGGTGACTCCTTCAGCTTCGAGTGCATCACCTTTACTATCCCAGTAATCCTCAATATCTCCCATATTCATAGCTTGTTTCAGAGCATGTCCCATATTAGAATCCAGAAGCTCCGCAAAATCCGTTCCTTCTAAAGATGATGGTGTATAATTACCGTCTCTTATATCTGCCATATAGTGCTGAAGAAATTTCATACCATCTCCGCCCATCTCAAAATTGGTCCGATCGTCTCCTCTTGGTTTCCCCACCATCGTACGCATCGTATCCATAAGACCCTCGTCGACGCTTCTTTCAAGCTCTTCTTTGATAAGTTGTTTAAGCTGGCGTTTGGTGATTTTCATTTCTTCTTACGATCTTTTGCCATTTTTCTAAATGTCTTGGCCAAATTATAGCGCTTGGAGCCGGGAGGGCATTTTTCACTACCAAAGTTTTTACCAGTGCAAACACCTTCTGTTCCGCGCCTCTCAATGTCCTTTTCCGCATCTTGAATCCAATTATCGTCTTTCTTTTCCATCATGAACTCGTCTTCTTCATCGGGTAAAGAACTCACAGAAGCTTCTTGTCCTAGCATTCCGGCAATACGCTGAGCTATCGCTAGAAGCTCGTTGGCTAGACCTTGGGCAGTATCCTGGGGAGTGACGGCTACCTCTTCGTCATCGATAACAGTCATTTCTGTTTCGTCATATCCATGATCTCCACAGCCGCCTTCATCCAAATTTTCAGCAATACCTTGCTCATCTAAACACTTTTCATATTCAGGAGAGTTGCGCTTATATTTCTTTGCGCATTTTGCGTCAGCATCAATATTATCCTGCCACTGACTTTCGTCAATCCTGTCTTCCTCACCTCTATGAGTTGTTTCGTCCAAAAAGTATCTTGGATCAATTCTTTTTACATTTTTTCTTATAGCCATGGTGTTCTCCTTATCATACAGCCGACAGCAAATCTAACAATAAATAGTTATCTCTGTCGATAAAGGTGGCGTTTTGTTTTCTTTCCTCAAATACCTCTTTCGACATCGAGCCTACATCCTCATATCCGCTTACATCTATCTTGTATAATTCGACGTCATATTTTAAAAGCGTCTTAATTATTTTTCGTTCTTTTTCTGCTGCATCAGGATCAAGTGCGACGTAGACTGGTGTGTCGTTGTAAACAATTTTTTTGATGAGCGGAGAATCAGAACGTAACGTTGAACCCAATAACGGGACAGCATTTCCTGCGACCACAGCATCAAAGATACCCTCCACTATTACCAAATCCCGCGACCAATTCACATACAGCTCATTGAATACTATATTTTTTGAAGCTCGTGGGTTTTTGTATTTATAAGTATCACCATTGTAAGATCTCGCCACAAAATAATTTATATCTCCTTTTTCGCTAAAAGAAGGAAAAACAACTCGACCTCTATATTCCCCACTAAAACAATATCCGATCTTCCATTTTAAGATATCGGCTTTTGTAATGCGTCGCGATTTAAGATAATTAAAAGCGTACTGGCCAGTGGCCGGAATGTTTAACGTAGCTAGACTAACGAACTCACCTGGGAGATCCATTGCTGGAACAACTTGTTCATGCTTTCCTTCCATAAAGAGGTCAGAGAAACGATGAATGTCCGAAACGTTACTGTGTGCGTCCCATAGCTTGAGTTGTGTAAAAGAACCAAAACGCCGGATAAGGCGCCGAATATTGCGACCCCTATAGTCGCACACCCAGCACTTAAAAACATTTTTAGCGATATTAATAGAAAGCTTATGCTTATGGTGATTACACGCAGGACACCTAAAAAGCAACTCTGCGCCTTTCTGCCAGCTTCTGCCCAATATTTCATGAAGAATCTGTTTTTTCTTTTGCGCGTTCAATTACATACCCAGCACGAGCCACCACAATAGCATCGGCCCGATCATATGATTCAGGCTTAGGATTGCCATGCTTTGTATATTCTATCTTGAAAGCAGGCTCGTTGTCAAGCAAATGTTGTAAAACAACTTGTTTTGCCTTCTGCCCTCTGGGAACTTTAATACCTGCATGCTTGCGCGCAGATGTGGCGCCGATGAACTTCGGCTCCATCTCAAACATTTCGTATACAAGCCAGGAAACAATCCCATTGAAACGAGTGAGTGTTGATAGCGTTTTAGCAGATGATTTTCCGCCCATAAACATATGAAGAGATTGTTCGATATAGATGTGGTTAATTTTATTTTCCCTATCTTGATCTACTTCCAGCCAATGATCATCTTCTCTACTAAACTGATAATTATCAAAAATAGTAAAGATGGCTTCTTTTATTCTTTCTGCTTTTTCAAATAAGTTCTTGTATTTGCGCAAGTCAACTGAATCGTAAAAAACGATTTCACCCTCAGCAATAACAGCAAACCCAGTAATGCTTGTGGATATATCTATGCCTAGTATCATAACGACTCCGCACCTTATGATATCATATATCTAATTTAATCTTAAAGGTATAATCATCACCTTCTTCTTTAAGAACCGGATCGGCCAAGGTAGCAACCCCAATCAAATTTTTATGCTCATCATACACACCAACTTGAGAAATATACACTTGTCGCTTAAAAGAAGCACTTTGGTGGGCAAAGCTAGAACTTACAGTATTGAAGATGATGCGCTCGGGGTTTTCTTCATAAATAATAGAAGAAGTTAAATTTAATAAGTCTTGGCCATATGCCAAAAATGTAGGATTATTAGAATAATTAACTTCGCCGCGCTTAGCATGAGCAAACATTGTCACGACTTGAGTCTTGGTAGTGCCCTTAAATGATAAATCAAAAGAAGCAGAGGCATATGTATTTCCTGCGTCTAAAACAGTTACACCGTCTTGTGCGCCGGCGCCGAAATAGATCCACTTTGGTTTAGAAGTGGTTCCATCCGCTTCAAGTGCTAAAAGTTTATTATTTAAAGCCCAGGAACCGGTAAGAAGAATAATCCCTTCGTTGTACAAAACCACGCCAGCCACACTTCCAGTGCCGTCAGCGCCTACCGCGTGGCTAGCGTATCCCTGTGAGGCGCCTGAAACTTGGATCAATTCTCCATTTTGTTTAATGTCTCTTAATTCTCCCGCTAACGAACCAGTATAATACCACTTTAAAGAAACGGAGCCAGTCTGAATCGCGCTTCCATAAAATATAGAAGGAATCGAGATCATGTTCAGAACTTGCTGGTCTTTATCTCCATAAGAAGAAGTTATTTTATAATGTTCACTAAGTGTGCCATAAAAATTTAACCTATTCCGAATAGCATAATATCTCTGATTTACTTGGGCATATTGGATATCACCGGGGTACGCAGGGTCAGAACCCGAAGGGGTGGGGATGTAATATCTCACAATAGAGGCAGATAAAGGATAGCCAGCATATAATGTATCCCCAACACCTGCTCTTTCCCATTCCGCTGAGGACCACCCTCCGTCACTAGAGGATGCTGCTGTCGTTTTAAATTCACCACGGGCTGAGCCTTTGGTAATAAAGGCATAAATAAAATTATTAGCATCTCCCCCATCGACCGATGCGCTTAAACGATCAATATTATATTCATATAAGCTAATAAATCCGGGAGGAACATTATAAACCTGCGCACTAAACGCCCCAGAAAGCTCTGGTCGATTATTGTGATATACTTGTCCATTATAAATGAAAAACTCACAACTAGGGTGAGCTTTCATCGTATTCAAAAGAATATCTTTGGGGTTGAACTTCTTCAACGACATGACTAATAATCCAATCTAACACGAATAGTCAATTCATTCGAAGGGTCCTTTTTAAGCGGCTCAGAAAGTTTAGCGACTGCCAATAACTGATTATCTGGGGAATAAAGTCCCACGGTTGTGATATAGGCCATGGGTGGATCGGAAGCAACAGTCTTGACGCGACATTTGCTTCCCGAAAGATATGTGGGATTTGCACTATAATTGAATTTATTATGGGGCGCCCGGCAGAATAAAATTTGAGAATTGATCGCTGTAGTGTTTGTGAATGATAAATCATAAACTCTATGGCGGAACGCATCGCAAGCTCCACTAATCGTAGAGCCGGTGAGGAGGGAGTCCACATTTTGATTGCCACCCCCATCGGTCAAAGATGTGGGCATCATATCGGTAACATCCCTAAATAAAGATGCTGTCAACACGGCCACGCCTGCTTCATAGAATACAACGCCGGCATAAGATCCAGTACCGCCAACCCCAGTAGCTCCAAGGGCGCCGGAAACATACAGAATGCCAGCTTTTCCGCCAACAGTATCCATCAATCCGGTATTATTGGCGGCTGAAGATGAGAGATCTTGAATCTTTACCAGAGGGCCAAGTGGGAAATATGCTCCGATATCAGTGCCATGTATGCCCCACGGAGTATTATAGGCGCCGGTCATGAGAGTCAGAGAGAATTCGCCAGGACGAATTTCGTCTTTTGTAATTAACCTTGAAAAATTAATAAAAAAGCACTCTTTCATCTGGTTATTATCGTCGGCAAGATTCAAATCAGATTCAAAAATTTCTGTAGTACCAGTGGAACCCGTGAAGCCCAGCAGTACCTGAGACAGAAGATTATAATTATTGATCTTTTTAGCATTCAAGGTACTCGTAGAGGCGGACAGTAAAGAGCTTTCATCATAACCCGCGGTCAAATCAAAAATATGGTTAGCCGAAGAACTTAAGTATGGGTAATCATATACAGATTGAAATTGTCCGTGAGTATAATTCTTAATATTGGAGCCGTAAAAGCCTCCTCCCGTTCCCCCTTCGGTATAAGTACCACTTAAAATCGCCCCTGTAATCGGGATAGCCTCATGAAGCAGTGTTCGTGTGGTGGTAATATCTTCTGGTCGTAAAGGTTCTGTTTGTACTCTAGGCATTTATAATCTCCGATCTATGATGCTCTTCTAATAATTCTAAAGTTTATTTTAAGTTGTCTTAAGGTAGTGTTGCCCTGGATCCAAATAGGAGTATCGATATAATCGTAGGTGTTTCCATCGCTAAAAAGATCTTGAGCGATTGAACCATAAAGTTCAAACTTAGCACTACGAGTGCTTCCCACTACTGATGTTAATTCTGTATCAACCGACATTCCTAACGCTGAGAATGTGGCGCGAGGGCCATTGATAACCGAAATATTAGTAGCCGGGGAAGTAGCGTTATATGTTACCATATCAGGCAACCCTTTTAAAGAATAAGTGTTGTAATTATCCATCCACCCGGTGCGAGACACAGATGAGGCCACCGCGAGCGATATCGACGTATCGTCGGCGCCGGTTGCTAAGTTTCTCATCTTTGAGGTAGCTTTAGGTCCCAACAATGAAGCAACAAAGCGATTGTCTGCATAAACATAATATCTATCGTCAATCATGTTCATGGTCACAAGATAATTATTCCTGTTAGTGAGAGTTCCCAAGATGCCATCATCAGCAGCACCATGGAGCCCGCTTTCCCAGATGACGCGATGTCCTGTAGTACTATTACTCTTCATGACATATTTTCCGGCTCCGAGAGCGGTAGCCGCTACTAGCGCATCGTAGGTCTCTTGGTTTGCAGCAACGTAATAAACTCCGTCATAAGTTTCTGCCGGCGAAGCTTGACACAAATTATTAACTTCGATAATGGGCATGTAAAGCACGTCATTTCTCAGTTGTGCAATTAAAGTGCTCTGCGGCCATTGCTGAGTCATAGACTCAAAGACCGGTGTCTGTAAAATAGTTAAGTCCTGGAAAGCTGACCCTGTGGCAGCTACAAACTGGGAGTAATCGATTTCATCATCGCAAAATCCATATTCACTAATCCTAAAGCTGCCCGCAGCCATGCGACGCCGACCTTCGGTAGTTAAGACGGCATCGAGAATGATATCACCTGAATTATCTAAAAAAGCCATTTATTTTCCTCTCTTTTCATAAATAGTAACAATATTGTTTATATGCTGTAATATTTTATTGTCCTGCATATCTAATTATTCGCAGCGGTAATTGTAATTTATACTGTGAATTCGCCCCAACTATCAGAACCGCAGTATCTATGAAATCATATTGATTGCCGTTATTGAATAAATCTTTTGAAGTAGTTCCATGGGTATTATATTTGTAATTAGAACTTCCCTCAGAAGTTGTAGTCAAAGAAGTATCTACACAGAAGTTTATAGCAGTAGCCGATCCTCTCGGTCCAGCGATTGCTGATGTATCTAAATCAAGTCCTTCTCCCTTATTATACATGAGATTGGGCACAGTTGTAATATTATATGTAAAATAATGTTTAAAAGTCATGTCCAGGGACGTCTGGGTGTACTGGGTGGTGGCTGCAAAATTCACATCAGCTTTTTCACGCTGGGTGTTTCGAAAAATACAACTAGGCTGTGGACCTATAATGTACTGAATAAACCTGCCGTCTGCGTGCGCGGTTATGTAATTGTCGAGTAAGTCGGGTCTTATTATGAATGCATCTCTAGCTTCGGGATCCCGAGGTAACATCACTGCACCTTCTGATGTAATGTCTTCTATCCCAGATTCGAGGATAATCTTATACGCCGTATGCGAGTCGTGCTCCAAAATATATTGATAATCTCCTAAATCTTCTTTTAGCTTATTAGTAGTTTCATCATTCACAGAAAGATAATAAGTATTACCAATGGGCGAATAGGTGCCGGCATTCGAGCCACTTCGGAACATCCACACCGACTGATCCAATTTTTCGTTAGGCTTGATAATAGGGAGATATCTTAAATCATTTCGATTATAAGACAATAATCCATAATTAATATCGCCATTAACATGATTAAACGCCTCTAAAAGAGGGGTAGTGGATGCGCTCAAAACTACATATCCAGCCGACAAATCTTCATATCCCAGAGCATAATCGATCTCATCATCTCCAAATGCATATTTAGAAATCACCAAATTACCAGCGGCCATGCGCTGACGACCAAGATCGGTCATAATGGCGTCTAAAACAATGGTGCAACCAATATCGTCTTTAAATCCCATCTCTCTCCTAATTAATAATCACTTTCTAATTTATAAGTAAGATTTAAATCTACTTTCTTACCAGTTTTTTTAGATGTCAAGCGAATCTTAAATGTCCGATCCCACACTAAGTCCCCCGCATTGCCAACTATTAAGTCCTCTATTTGATCTACGGCGTCTGCTGTCAAATCTACACTATTACTATTGGGGTAAATGTGTTCAAACTTAGGTCGAATTTGAATCAAATTCTTAGCCTCTTCAAAAGGACTGCCGAAACTCTCGACATTAAAATCTTGTTCGGTAATTGTTTCAAAAGTTGCGTATTTGTAACCCCCATCATCTACTAAAGTAGCCTCATAAATACTAGAAACATGTGTAGGCATACCATTGGCACTCAGCCCGACGAAAAGATAATAATAGGGCGTATTGGTATTTACTTTGTCAGTGAAAATAGTACGAGTTACTGTGTATTCACTATCCGGAATTCTTAAATCAATGGTACTATGAAGCGTAGCCCCAACGGCTGCATAAGAGAAGGGGCGCGATTCCACCCTGTACACTCTTAACGTTTCAATTCGTGATAAAGAGTCTACCGTAATTTCTTCTCCTTCTAACAAATCGTGTGACACTTTGTAGGTCTCGATAAGGGCCGCCTCCTCGGGCAAGATAGCGGGAGGCAACGGTTCAGTATTTTCAGCCTCTCTTATAACTTCAAATCCGAGGCGGCGTGAATCATCAAAAAATTGAAACGGCGCAATCTCAAACGCAGGCCCACAATTATCAAGAACAGTAACATCCTTAGAACCCAGTGGAAATTCTATAATTCTTGCGGCGGGCTCATAAGACAAATTAAAATCTGCCAAATAAGGATAATCTGATAAAACCTGAGCATTAGTAGCGAACGTATTGAGCGGGCCGTCTGCGTCTGATCCGGATAATTGGTTGTCCTCCCACAATTCAAACAATTGCGGACTAGTTTGACCGGTGTGACCATTATAAAATTCTAGACAGTATGTGCCTGTAGCCGACGCAGTGTTAATCTGCTGAGTAATCACCAAATCTCCTACTTCGTATTTATAACCCACTATGAGTGAATAGGCATATAAATTATAAGTATATGATTTTCCATATTTAACCTGAGTATCATAATATCTCAAGTTACCGGGAACCTCACCCTCCCCGGAGAAACCATCTACATCTACCGTTTCTGTGGAATCAGATGGCATGTTGAAAAACCAGAAATTTTGTATCGAATCTGTGGTAGCTTGATCTCTCTTTTCGATTCGATAAGCGAGGATCTCTGTGTGTTTTGTTTCGTCTGCTTGTTGAAAGAGTTCTTCAATCGATTCTAAATTATATTTAGGATCCTCGTCGAGATATATATAAAAGTCATCCAACACCTCGGTGATAGTAGCCGAATTATAAAAACGATAAGTATTGGTGCTATCATATGATGCCAAGGACTCTAAGTCATTCCCTCTCATAAAAAAACAATTATTGTTTTGAGAATTATAAGTATTATGCGCATATTTCATGAAAGTCAAAAAATCTATGTATTTATAATCAACTGCTTTATATTCATTAACCTCACTACTCTGAATAGAGCCATCAGTAGAATCTTTTTGTGCGGTAGTATAATTGGTATAAGCTCCATAAGTCATTGTCTGTGTAGGTAAAAAGGGCAGTTCTTCCAGAAAGCATTCCTTTAATAGTTTTAAAAATCGAGAATTAGTACCGCGATCTATTAAACTTTGACGCACTGTAACGCCCGTAGAGGCGCCGCGCGGTAGTTGGATATCCACACAAAAGGGCCACTTATGAGTAACATCAACCGTCGCAAAAAAGTCAATGTCCAAATCTAGCATTAAATCGTTAACAAAGCTAGCTGAATAATCGAAAAGTATATTTTGAAATGGTTCCTGGATATCGCTTACCACCGATTGCGATAATGAACTATTGGCATATGTATTTAGATATTCTCTTAGGTTGTAGGTCTCATCTACGTACCCCGCAGTCTCATATACTGTATCTTCATGAGGAGGAAAATAATCACTATACGAATCATCAAACAGCGCCTGCATAACTGTATCGTCCACCGCGTCATCAAGACTCGCAAATCTAAGAGCAGCGCTGTCGATATCCATAGATAACCCTTCTTTTTGGATAAGATCTAATAAGTATATGTTCGGAATATGCGTTTCGGAAGTTGTGTTTCCTACTCGCTCTTGATACTCCCTAAGATAATGGTTATAGCGCGGTGTCACTTTCCAATAGTCGGATCCGCCTGCTCCTAAAATCTTATGCAGCCATTTTCGCTGATAATAAGAGTAAGGCTCCAATCTCTCGAAAGCATAATCGTCAAAGACTCCTCTATTGTAGATACCCGGATAAGTGACATCAGCTTCGGGACTTCCCCCTAATATATAAGATAACCAATGTGTATCAGAAGCAAAAGTGTCTTCCGTAGCCGACAGTCGCACCGGAAATTTATAGCTTGGTAGAATGGCGCCACTGGCCGCTGGAGTGTGAACTAGATCATAGTTGGATGCCCACCGGAGCGGCGTTTCAGGGTACAGAGTTGTGGTGAAACCCCCATAGTCGATAAATTCGATAGCCTCGCCCTCGGCGGCGCCGCTTACCACCTCATAATACATCTGCCCAAAACCAGTTCGTAATTTGCACCCCGAACCAGATAACAAAGTTAAATCGATTAAATGTTTTTCGATGAATTGTGCGCTCATTATCTATTCCTTAATATCCCGATGTACCCGTCGTTGTCGCGGCCGAGTACGATTCTCCATTTCTAGTCGTAGTAGTGACGGTAGTAGTAAAATCTCCACCTGATGCCGTATCGACTTCAGTACCCTCAATAGCTGACAACTCATCGACGAGAATGCGCTCCTCAGTATCGATGAGACGATTGATGTACTTCGCGTCGATGGGAACATACAATACCTCTTCTATAAAAGCAGCTATAGTTTCCTCAAGTACGCTTTCTATAGCTGCGCGGCGCCTCTCGAAACCAGCAACAGCACACCCGAATCTCTCAGATAGTTTATCAACTTCGGCGGCCATGTATGTATAAGTTGAAATATTTTGATCCGCGAGAGCACCTTCCTCACCCTCTTCGTATGCTGGGTGTGCGGGCGCAATGATAAAAAGTCCATTAAAGAAATCCTCGTCCTCTTCAGACGTATAAATATCCCACATGGCCTGAGTTCCAGCAGCGACTTCTGTCTGCTCGACGATAACATCACCAAGAGTATTATAATTAGATATTTTATTGTCACCAGTGGCATCATACCAAAAACACTCTTGTATTACACAAATATCCCCATCCTGAATGTAATCTGCATATGTATCAAAAGTTGAATCCGTGTAAGGCCAAAAGGTCCAGGCGATTCCAATAGTATAAAAAGTATATGCTGTAGGGAAGTATACTGTCGTCAAGCGAGAGCCAGCAGTCACTTGCACTGATAATATAATTTCCTCTTCAGATTCCACATCAGTTGCTGAGCCCTGGACCGTAAACGCGATGGACGAGTCTACTGTTGCTGCAGCTCCCACATCACCGATTCGACCGGTGCGTAACTCTTCATCTGGCGTCCAAGTACCCGGCATTAGTAGCTGCTCCTAATGCGAGTGGAGCCTTCCGATTCCGCCGTTATACCGTTGGATGTGCCGCCAGCATTAAGATTTCCAGCTTGCACTTCATTATACAATTTAACGATCGCTCTATTCTCCATCGGAAGAGTCTGGTTATAACCTAAAGATATCTTATCCTCTTTATATTTTGCCTCTATATCTTGTCCCACCACCACAGGGGCAGATCTAAACTGCTTAAGAGCAGTATCTGGAAAAGCTAAATTAAGAGTGCACAATGTAGCTGTGATATCTAATACGAACGGCGTATTCTTACGAGTATTTAAAGATTTATATCGTTGTTGAAGATTAAGAGGAAGGGCATCATCCAGGGTATATATGGGATCGCTCGGATTCTTAAATTTATCATCGAGAGATACTAATCTAGATTTTTGGTGAAAATCTTCAAGATTTAAAATATTCTCATTATTGATAATTTCATCATCAGTTTGAGTACGTATTAAGCTCAAATCACTCTCATTATAGGGCGCCACTGTCTCGATACTCACCCCAACGCTTTCCAAAACGCTGATTGACAGCATGTTGGCATTTTGAGAAGTATTTTGGGGTGAAGATATATTGCGTCGGGACAACTGCGAACTAGCTTGGGCAACTTTGTATTCTTTGGTATTACCACCAAACTTTCGCTGTCCAACTCGGTGTGATTGGGCGCGCCGGCGTACGCTACTACGATAGGTACTAATGTTTCCCTTTAAAACCTTTTTAGATATTGTCATTTGTGCCTCCCTCTCTTTCTTTAATTATACAGCCAATAAATATTTTAGACATAGCCGCGGTCTTCCTCTTCGCTGATGTACTCTGAGTCTGCACCACCTGCAGCCGGCCAGCATTTTGAGTCCGCTAGGGACATTTCATTGTTACTCAGTCCACATAAATCTCGCACCCATTCGGTTACAAGCCACGCTGATTTCTCGCTCCCCACGCGCTCAGTGCCGAGGGGGGTGGCAGTGTCATAAAGCTCCTCCAGACCGAATGTCTTAACTATAAGAGCCTTGTTTGGCCATAATAGCCGCGCCAACAACTCTTGTGCGGAGCGCGCGGAGGAAGCGTCCCCTGTGTTATTAACAACACCATTAACAATTTCGTAGTAGCCATTGTTATACCAAGTCCGCTCATCGTACCATGTACGACTTAAACAATAGGGGCTCAATGTGCGCTCGTTGAGTCCGTTGATCTGATCTGGGTCATCGTCGCCAGTCTCGTCGGTGAAGCTCACCTGGATGACGCCCACCAAGTCCTGAATCAGCTCCTTAAATTGGGCCGGTGTGGGATACATCTCTCCGCCTTTGGAAATACCACTATCTAATACTTCCCTAATAAAAGCGGCGGAGGATCCCTCGCTGGTGGCATTCCAATCTGGAGCCTCCAGCACGAAGCAGACCGGGGCTTCGAGATAGTTCAACTGGGTCGTGTTGCCTGAATCTTCGCCGCCAATATCCTGGGAGGGGGTGGCGGTGACGGAGCCATCCGCACCAACTAGATTGGTTCTAGTAAAACGTAGCTCGTAAGAGGTCTCTGCGGTGATAGAAGTCTCGCCGCCGGCCACGAACCATTTCTCCCAGGGCATAATAATCGGGTAGTCTACATTTCCGCCGATCCAGGTAAGCTCTTCGACGGCTATTTCTGCCTGCGAGATCTCGACATCCGATTGGACGTAAAGAGGAGGGATCACTGAATAATTGTCCTGAAGGGCAGATATAGTAACGGTATTGGGACAACCTCCAAGCCCTTGAGCTTCAATCTGAAGTAGCAGCTGATTGGTGATGTACTCATCGTAAAAAGTCTGAATCATCTCTCCAAAATATTGCATTTCCGTCAATGTGGTGTTTAAAGGAGAAAGCATATTCGCCGTCTCTTCTATCCATATGCGTGTATTTTCGGTAGAATGATCGTGGGCCCCGTACATTAAATCTGCGAACATTGCGTAGATCGCCGGGCAATATACCCACGGAGCACCGTTGGGGTCATCCGCGTACGCAGCCATGATGCCATCTATGAAGAATTGATTAAAATCCATAACTTCAGTTTGGTAGTTATAACTGCACTCTTCGGTGGCTAAGTCATAATATGTCGTCCATGTCTCCATCATTGATTCAAATTTGCTTACTATTGCATTAATCGCATGGCAGCTATAGTCTTCGAAAGTAAAATCAGCACCGTAATATTCTCCCGAATAGCCCGTCGCACTACCTCCGTCTAAATCAATCCCCACGACCCCATCAGCAGTAACCTCCGCGGTACGCTCATCATAGAATTCAAACCCCATAAGACGATAATCTCCAATACCGCCGGCGCTTGCAACATTTAGAGACCGAGGCACAACATGCGATTCTATCTTAGCCTCCCAGCCCTGGCGCCCCATCATCGAGGTATTGAGTCCGTAACGCGTAGTGAGTGATTCATCTATATCGGGAGTAGGTACGTAATTAGTATATTTTACTTTGGGATAAGCCTTGTGTTTATCAAACACACACTGGAGTTGTACAATTTGCTCTCCATTGTCGTAACGCATCAAATTTAGCTGCGCCGGCACAATACATGCATTTGTCAACTCTTTTCCGAAATATTGTTCAACAATATTGACATCTAAGACCAAACTCATAACACTTTGAGTCCGAAGTATCTTCTCTATATCTACAAAAAAATATCCGTTATAGCGCACCAGCGCTTCAGTAGTTGAGCCGGGATACATCATGTATGCTACCCGATTCATACGCATCTCATTAAGATTTATATATTCTAGCGGATTCCACCATTCAAATGGCTGCATGGAATTGTGATATCCCATATTAGAAGTAGTATACATACTGCCTACATCTTGATAGCGAATATCCTTTATTTTAGGATTAAAAACTAATTTCTTCTTTAGGGCAGGGGCTCTGCGTAAAATTCGATCGGCTCTAAAAATCCTATCACTAAAACGCGAATACAATTCTCCCGTCTTTGTTGCTAAAGATTGATCTGGAAACACTTCTCTTAAGCGATAAAGTTCTCTTAAAAATTCTGAACTTTCAGAATGAATATTAATAGTTACGTTTATCGCATCAACCATATTTGTTAACTGAGAATCAACATTATAAGACGGCTCGAAGTCTGCTAATAACTTTTCTATATTGTCTTGAATCTGTAGGTTGGTTATGGTTGTTGTCTGGTGGTAGATGCCATCAATCGCGCGTAGTGGAGTTAAACTATATACCACATCTTCGCTATCTACAAAAACTGTTTCTTTTTTCGCAACGACTTCCCCGTCTACAAATACGGGCTCATATGAAATATGTCCAACCCCTTTCTCCAGCAAGACCGGAGATACCGGCGGTATCGTTGTTATAGTGGGAGGAATTGTGTAATTTAAAATTTCCTCATTTCCGGTACTGATAGCCGCTGCAGCCTTTGCCCCCTCTGTATAATCTGGATTATACCAGGGCAATTCGTCCCAATCAGTTGTATCATAATAATTCCACACAGCACCAAAAGCAAATACTGTAAGATTTCGGTATTCCGGATGAATCTTGCTATATACGTCCTCCCAACTTTGTATTTGATTCTGGAAAGCAAAACTGCCCATGGCGGGAACCTCTGCAGGATCACTATAATATTCATCCGCCGCCAACGTACCAAATTCGACGTTATTGGGTGGATTTAGTTTACCCGTCGCGACATACTTATAGATCCTCTTTTCTCCAGGCGTTTCTATTTCGGCGGCATAGTAGAAATTTTCAAGACTCAAACAGATGGCCTTGCGCTGCCCGTATGCTACCGCATATCCAGCGCCCTCGGGCCACGCATCGGAGTCGAAAGCAAGTCCAAAGCCGGCTTCAGGGTCGCTGCTGGAGTCTTCTAAAAGTGACTCATCTGGGATATAGAAGAGATTTGCTTGTCCGAGTGCCTTCAGAATATTCACTTTCTGATTGATCACCTCTTCGATCGTGCTCTTGCTCCAAAGTTGCCCAATCCAAATACGCACAGTACCTTGATCCATTAAGGCCTGCATGCCTGCAGGGAATTCCGTCGAGGGATCTTCTATGGTGGTGGGGGATTCAAAGTGTAGTGAGATAAGAACAGTAGCCCCTTCGGAGCTAATAGTTATTTCCTCGATTAGCGGAACAGGAAAATATTCTCCAAATGTTTGTATTATGTTCCCAGTAAAATTATTTAAGTTAGACATATATCTGGCTCCACAGGTTCTCCATAGATATCATAATAGATTTCTTGCGCCTTTTGTAGATCGCAATGCAAATCTAAATCTACATAATAGCTTTCTTTGTTAATAATCTGAGCGGCTTTACATGCTTTATCTCTATTAATTCCACTATCCGATAAAAATTGAAAATAGTAATCTACACTACCGGTGGTAAGAAGACCAGAAGTACCTGGCCGGTATGGCTGCGCGGCAACCATATAGCCATTTTGTACTTGCACATCTCTATTGCGGAAATACTTTCGATCAAGAAGATCGTTTCCATCTACTCCACCCGCCATTCCTTCGACTTGAAAAATGTATGCTTCAGTGCTAAATTCTATAGGTATGTTGGCTCGTACACCAATTCTTGTATTTTGAAGATCAATGCGCGGAAGTTCTAGATCCGTATCATAACTCCACGTAGCACTAATGTTTAGTGAGGAATCTGTGACAGCAACTTCGAAACGCTTCGCGCGGGCGATAGCAGCAAGTGGACCTACCACTAATTCTACCGCGGTATTGTCGCCACTAGGTGTCCCTCCGGATGGAACCCACTCAAAAGTAACGGAGCGAATTCCATCATGAAGAGTTATAGTGTCACCAGAAGAAGGAGCAGTGCTGCCTTCAAACCATATCGTACCGGTGGCCTTGGCTCCAGTATTTTCCATGATTTCGAACATCTCTATGTCAAAATTCTTAACTAGAGTTTGAGTATTTACCTCTTCCAAATAAAACATGGCGTCTTCCGCAACAACTTGTATATATTGATCATCAGCAAAAGGACCCACAGTGCCGGCAACATCTAACGCATCTTTCGGATTAAGGATACCGGGCCCATTCGTTATCTTTTTAGTATAAATTACATCAATATTAATCTGAGGAATACGCGTTTCATCTACCACATCTAAAATATCTACATTTCGAATAGTGCTCTCTAACGCCACCACTTTCCAGGCAGGCGCCACATTAGTTTCGGCATTTAAAAGATGGGCATCTCCAATAGCTCGGACATAACGATATACATCTGGTGCCGGGGTGTTATTCGAAGGAGTCATATCGGTACTATAACCACCCTCTTCAGCATCCCACATAATCTCTTGAAAATACTCCGGAGAATTAAACATTACGAGACCCTCTAAATATTGGGTTTCATTTTTAATCCGTTCGTGCACGCGATTTTGTGCCTCCAAAGGCACTTCATATGTTGTAGAACCGCTAAGAGTGGAAGTATATCGTTTATCATAGATTATTCCATCATCAAAAAATGCATAATAAACAGGCGCAAAGTTTCCTTTACCCAGCAAATGTTTGCCATAGGGCGTTAATTGGAAATCTATTACTTGTTCTTTCTTATTTAAAAATTTCGCCACTAATCACCTTCCTCTTCACTTCTTTAACTTCTCTAATTTACTCAATATGTTGGCTGTGGTACTCGATGGAGTATGATTGCTTAGTGCATATTGGGTCAGTATTTCAGTGCTCACGGTAGGACTCGCTGTTGACCCATAAAGAGAGCCGACGGATGTGGGCGTCTCAAACATATAGGTTTGAAGCAAATCTGGATCTAATGAAGTCATAGGAGAAATCGAACTCTTGGCCGGCTTATATAACACTTGCGCGTCCACTTTAATTAGTTCTACGAAAGAGACATAATCATAGGGCCAATTAAATCTTAGCGAATAAGTAGAATTAGTTGTGCCTTTGATGCGATTAAAGGGCTGTTGTAATCCTCCTTGAAACACAAATTCCCCCACTCCGGAAGCTTCTCCAATTTGAGATTGAACCTGATCCCAGTAATCCGATTGCCCCTTCTGTTTCACCTTAAAAACCATCCAGCGCAGATTCTCATTTTCCATGATATCGCTTTCATTAAGCAACTCCAAATCCATCAATTCATGAGCGATTGATTCCTCTTCAAAAGTTATTTTTTCATAATCACGAGGGGCGAGATTTTGCCAAATATAAGCCAAATCATCCTTATCAAATGTATGTTCAAATTCAAAGATATACATAACTACGGGATCCAAATTCGGATTATTGATAAAGTCAAATTGAGGGGGAAAAATATATCGTTCCATCTTTTGAACCATCTTTCGTATCGATTCGCCTGCCGTCATTAAAGTATCCCCAACAGCTGTCCCCTTCGCAAAATTCATCGCAGCTTCATATCGAGTCGTCGGAATATTTATAAACTTCTTTCGTAGCTGTTGGAGTCCCGAAGCTGAAGCTGATTTAGGAGTTGTGGTTCGTACGCTCTCTATGACATAGGGCACCGCTACAATAGCTTCTCGAATAGTGCGAGATTCTGCCAACTCACCTAAACGAACTGACGATGGAAACGAGCGCGCTAGGCCGCTGGCCTTCGGAGAGCTAATCTTTCCAAAGCCCACTAGATCTTTTAAGGAGCCCATATTTTGATAAAGAGAGGGTCCACTGTTTACATCAAAGTTGTTATAAACGCTAGCAGTTAAGAGCACCTCTGGGTGGTATCTCAGCCAATCGGACGGGATATCTTCAATTTCTAAAAATATTCCTGTCTCGGGATCTGCCGGTATCGTTCCAAATTGATGCCACATTCCACGTGGAACGCTAGCTCCATATTTATTAGGAACACTTAAATTACTAGATCCCGTAATAGGATTGACGCCTACATCACAGAAATTAAGCATCGGAGTCTCAAACTTGGGTTTGATGATCCATTTTTTGCCGATCGTTGTGTCGCGCTCAGCTGTCACATTGCCAAATTTATCAGTCTCTTGGAAATTAACCCGCTCAATACCAAAAGGATTGATACTAGCGCTTAATTGCATAGAATTAGGATTAATACGATATCCATCATAGATTCCAAAAAATTCGGCAAAATTAGTATACAAAAGCTGACTTTTGCCGTTACCCGAATCAAATCGCCATGACGCCTTTTGAGCTTCGGTTAAAATCATTTCTAAATCATAATCGACCGAATCGACTGGACGGAAAATAATATCTAACCACGCCTCTCCATCATAATAAGGCGGCGTATAAGCAGGGTTATGTCCGTTAAAGCTATCTCTAACTTTTCCATCATATTGAGCAGAAGCTTGAGTAACCCATGGGCGCCCCGCTATGGCGGGTCCAAACGCGGTAGGTCGACTATACATTGTAAAAGATTCTTGAAAATCGGCTTTAGGCTTCAATATCGGCCATTGAGGGAGGGGATACCCATCCGTAGCGCTATAAGTTTCATTGACCGCGTTCCACGTGGCACCACCAACAGCCACATAAGAGCCTCCGGAACCAGATTCATATTCATAACTTTTTGTTCCTAAATAAGATTTTCGTATCTTCAGACGGCACCCATATACACTTCCGCTACTAAATCTCAAATCATCAGAAACAGTCTGAGACTCTAAAGTAGAAAAGGTGGAGTTTTTCAAAAAGAAGTTCGGCACCTCTCCAAAGAAATTGCGCGCCATCAGATTATAAATATTGTCAGAAGCCGCCGCGCCAAAAGTGCCGGTCATATTTAAAGACGACGAGGGATGTGATTCAAAATCAGGCGCTGTAAAAGTACCTATAGTTTTCGGATTTATTACAGCTTCGAATGGAATGCGAGTACTCCAATACTCAGCTGAATTTCGCGCATGCGTATCGCCACTTCCCATAATAACCATAGCATAATTATCAACAGCCGGCTCGTCATTGTCCGCATCTCCAAAGTACTGAGCACTGGCACTCAGTCCTGATGGGTTTGTTGTGATGAGCGGATACTCAACGGCGATTCCCGACTTAATAGTATTATATAATACACCGGGCGCCACAAAACACTGAGCCACGGGACGAGAAAGGGCGCCGCTGATATTAATAACAGCATCAGATCCCGACATTACCTGGGAAGGTGGATAGAAAGCTTCAGCTGTCATCGAGCCCCCATAAGAGCGCGAAAATTGATGTACTAAATCTAAAGTACGTTGAGCAGGATAGAACCCCTTATAGGGATTAAAGCGCACAGCTGCACTCACGCAAAGTTTAATCTGCGTAGCGTTCATCAAAGTATCTGCTTTGACCTTTAAAAAATTGGTCATAAATTCAGAGTTTGAATAATCAAGATAGAAAGAAGAAGTAGCGCTATTAAGTCCAGTTTCGGGAAGCGAAAATGTGTTCGTTATTCCTTCATTGAAAATGCCATGGCGAATATAATCTTCTACATGTTCGCTTATTCTAAATTCGGGAATTACAGCATAGTCTTTGGCCAATGTTTTAAGATCAAAAGAATATGCATCATAACTATTCCACCACGGACGGGACGCCTTATTAACAAATATGCTATTACCATCCAAAGATTCAACAATACCCGCATGAGCCGGGGCATCCCAGTACGCCTCTCCGCCATAATTGTCAATTTGATATATCTCGGCAAACTGCGAGGCGCCGGCGGGTATGGCGCCAGTTGCATTAATTCTCACACCAAATGGAGAAACTACAGATCCCCATGTGGTAATCATTTGTTTTCGCGAATATAGCCCTGCGGGCGATAATGCTTTCATAGCAATATTATTATTATCAGCACTCTTAAAATAATGAAAATAATTATTTTGAAGTTCGCCGGCTCTTCCTTGATTTCTTAGATTATTCATCGAGGCTTCATCAGTAATTGTAGGAACGTCTGTTCGCGTCAAGAAGTTCGATTGAGCCGATAAAGGCCAACAATCTTGGTTAACCGATATTCCGAAGGAATTCGGAATAGAATCTCCAACAGTAAGGCGATCGCCTAAGTTATCACGCCAAAATTTATTATCATAAGAAGGCTTTCCGCGGACAGAGCTTGAAAATTCATTTCTCAACGAAGGAAAAAGTGCCTCTGTGTATAGAACCCAGTTAGCATCATAGTCGCCCACAATAATAGGGATAAGTTGTTCATAAGGGGTAACAATATGATCTAACGAAATATTAACAAAATCATTAAAACTAGTTTCATTAAAAAAGATTTCTTCATTATTGTGAGTCATCTTGAGGGTTACCGAAGTAGGACCAGCATTGGCATAGTTGGCTAGTACGGGGCGCCCTCGCATGGAAACTGGAGGAAATCTATACCTAGATAAAGCATATGTATCGGCAGTATCTGCTACAGTTATCGTATTATCTTCTTTTTCTTTCAACAATATAGGGTGGTTTTGCTGGCGTGTAGCTTGCCATGTCCATCCATATGTGGCGCCGCGGCGCGTTAATAATAGATTAAGGTAATTAGCTGAGCCAGAATACCAATCATCAGGCGAAACATCTGGATTAAGATCTGTCATCAATTCATTAGTATTGTATAGGGGGTTATAAGCTATTTCTAGAGGATACCCCATCTTGTTGTCAGAGCTGCTAACTGGATCAGTTGTTAAAATAT
>Ga0209756_1001600_pt1 | contig 20703 bp, 15 predicted proteins | sample ETNvirenome_6_85_FD_184071 | JGI IMG/M metagenome (GOLD analysis project Ga0209756, IMG submission 184071) | Marine viral communities from the Pacific Ocean - ETNP_6_85 (SPAdes) (version 3) | ecosystem: Environmental > Aquatic > Marine > Oceanic | place: Pacific Ocean | collected 2013-06-19 | reverse complement strand
ATACATGGAGGTTTCACTGCTGCTGTAATTGGCTACGGAAATTATTACATTGTAAAACCAACATCGCCGGGAGTTCTTCCTTCCGCAATTCCTGTTACTCTACCAGATGGTTCTTCTGAAGTAGGTATGAAAATAACAATAGCACAATCAGTTGATGCTGACCCAGAAGAGGCTTTAGCTGTAGCTGCACAGGGAGGAGATGTTATTTACGAAGGCGCTAGTAATTCAGCTAGTGCTACAGTTACGATAGCAAGTTATCGTGGCGCCAATAAAACTTTTTTAACGATTGCCGCAGGCGTCTGGGTGGTGGTAGAGTGACGCAACCTTTAAATATAAGAGGGGATATACATTAAATATGAATGCCGCCGAACGCGACGAGCTCATGATACGCATGGACGAACGCGTCAAGACGGTATTTAATAAGATGGAGGATTTTGACACTATGTTCAACAACCACCTCCATCACCACGAATCGTGGGAGAATGATATGAAGACCCAACTCCGATGGGGTATGGGATTTATGGCTACTATCATAGGTGGCCTTATAGCAGCAATGAGGTATATATAAATGGCAGTTAGTATCACATGGAACACAACATTCCGAAATAGAGTTCGTCTTTTGGCGGGTATTGAATCCGAAGAGATGGATAACGCAACTATAGATATTTTAGCTAATGTTGCAGCCGAATGGTTTGCTGAAAATGTAGGAAGCACTTTTGTTTTAGGAGACGATAATACTTACGATAACGCAGTTATGTATTATACTTGCTATCTTGCTTGTTTAGCTCAGAATGGGTTAGGCGTAGAAAGAATACAAGTAGGAGACTTAGCCGTTTACTATGAGAACGATGCGTATACTAAATTCGAGGAAATGGCTAATCAATATCTATTAATGAAGCTCGGTTTAAGTATCAAGACTACCAAATATAATGCAGACCCTAACCTTGGAGAAGTTGACTGGAAGAAGAACGTCCGTGGTGACGATGCTACTAAGGTCATGTATCCAAGACCTAGGGGTATGAGTTATGATTAATACTGCGGTTAAAGCTGGTCACATCAATATGGCTCGAGTATTACGCCAAATGTCGCACCACACTAATCAATCACGTAAAATGACATATCATAGACCTCCGGTATTTGGTAAAGATAACTACGGTGTAGAAACTACTTCTCAGAGCACAGCAGAAATAGTCTTACCAGAACTACCATGCCTTATAAGGCCCGCTATGACTGCGGACTATGGGCTTGAGAGAGCTGGTGTTAATATTATAGGAGGAGCTAGAATTTATACTCCTAACATTCAGAATATAAAGGGGTTTGCTAATTTTAATCAAACCAATAACCCTGACTTCAATGAGATAGAGGGATGGGATAGATTTATAGATAAACAGCGCACTGTCTATACTGTGCCTTCTTCGGGCGCAACAGACTGGGCTACTTCTTCTGGCTCTATTTCATCTGACGGTGAGAGTATTACATTAATTGCGTCAGGCAACTCTACTCTTTATTTTACAGGAAGCCACAATACGCTAGAAGCGGACCGCCTATCATTCCAAATTCGGGGGAGCGGAGCAGTGACCTTTGATACTACTACCGTAAGGCACAATACAGATACCTCTGCTTATAACCTTGTTTTTGATAATACCAATATAACTCTAGAGGATGGTAAATGGCTCACGGTAGATTTACCATTTACAACTGGGAGCTTTACTAGTGGAAGCAGTATATACCAAAGTGGACAACGTTACGCAGTCTCTATGACATCAGGTGGTTCATGGGGCCCTATTGATTATAATGACGATTTCAAGAGATTCACTGTTAGTTGTAGTGCAGATGCTGGCGATACATTAAAGATTAGAGCTATAGAATATTACAAGTCTATAGAATGGCATGTTCATTCACTTAAGGAATACAATGACGATTATATGAACTTTACCTGTGTTAGGACTCGCGGACGTAGAGATTCGCGTAGAAGAGCTTATGGAGCTGCTTATAGTGGAGGAGCTACTTAATGCCCGACCACTTGAACGTTATAGAGCGTGCCCTGATAGATAGTCTGCGTACTGGAACATATAAGACCGCAACGGGTACAGATACTGCATGGACGGCATCTGAAGTAACCGTGTTTGGCCAGTTTCCCATGCCAGAAGATGTGAGATATCCCTGTATCATTGTCCAACAGGTAGCTAATGGTATGGAAGAGCAGATGATGGGACAAAAGATGACATTTGGAGGCACTGATAAGCATGGTGAAATTTATGGTGTAGGATTTAATATATTTCTATCAGTAGATGATAATAGCGTTATAACTGTAGATGGAACGGGATATAAGGAACGTCGTCTACTTAATTACCTTATGCTTAATGTCGCAAATGTTTTGATGGATTGCGAGTTACAAGGAAGCCCTAATACTACTGAAGTTATAGAAAGACATCACTCAGGCTTTACCGATATAGGATATAGCCCTACTTCAGAGACATGGACATCTATGACTTCTATGTTTATATCTTTTAAGAACGATAGGTAATAAATGACTAATATAGGAACTAATGCAGCCGATTGGGACTATTCACGTCCTTCTTTTAAATCATCTGAAGCAAAGGCTCCTCAAGAATCTGACATGATGAGGATTGTTAGTCTTTCTTTCCCTCCCTTTTTACCAGCTTCAATGTTATTTAATATGAGAGTACAAACTGGTGGAGCAACCAAGGGTATAGGAACGACTGGGGACTGGAATCTTAAAGCTAGAGATATGAGAAGTAGAGCTGATGAGTGGGTTAATCGAGTTTATAGATATAATATGGAACTTACTCAAGGTGCAGCTAAAATGGGTAATAATGAAACTCAAGCAGCTTTCGATGCTATTTTTGGACAGAATGGAACAGGATTAAGATATTCATGGAAATCAGGAAAAGCTTGGTTAAATAAACCTTCTCATCAAACATCTGTAGAGGCAGGAACGGGACGAGCTGGAGATATTGCTAATTATGAAAAGGGTAGTGTAGGCACACTTCAAGGGAGAGGTTCTAACGCAAATATAACAGAGAGTGATTTTAAATTTCCCGGCGACGTTGTTCAACAGGATTTAGGTATGTTTCCTACGGCAGCAGCCTCTCGAGAATCCGACAGTTATGCTGATTGGTTAAAAGAATTATTCGATGATGCTGGAGATGGTAGCATTTGGGAAAAGGACCTCAAATGGGATGGTATCGACCCTCTTGGTGAAATTGAAACACAGGCAGCAGCCGACGCTATGTATAGTGGACGAGGAAGTAGGGTAGTAGAACCCAGCAGTTATAAGATAGGAGAATCTATGACTCTTAAAGGTACAGGGGATTTATCAGACAAATATAGTACAGAAACCATTGATACCATTATTGACACTAAAGAGGAAAAGTTCATGATGCTTTCGTTACAAAAATTAGTGGACAATCAGGGAGGCCCCGCAGATTTCCTGACTAATATGAATTACTTTGAAGAGACTCGTGGTTCCACTAAAGAATTCTGGAAGGGACATAATGAATGGGAATCAGATAATACACAAACAGTGACGAACTCAGTTTTTAAGTCAGTAAAAAAACAAGTGGATAATATGAATATTTTTCTGAAGAAATCTGGAATAGGTGCCGATGTAGATAGTTGGTCACGGAGTAATATTAAGTCGCAGGTAAAAGCTACTAAAACATCACTGAAAGGAACCGGAGTGTCAATGACGGGCAGCCCCGAATGGCATTTGGAATATACAGACCGTATTCGTAGAGTTCTCTTGGATGAGCATCGACAGGGGGCTGGTAATTTTGGTTTTACAGGACCCGTAAGTAGTAAGGGACATTTTGGTATTATTAAATTATTACCTGTTATAATAGGCACATCCAACCAAGAACATATTCAGGTTAATTTTCAATTACAGGTTTTTGAAACAGGAATTGATGGATTTGCTGGTTTTATAGATTTGGCTGAAATATGGGCTCAACAAGATAGTGCAGCTATAACAGCGGGTTTGGATGCTAAATTCTGGACAGGAATAAGAAGTAAAGCCCACAATGCTAAAGCAATGCAAGCGGGGCGACATCTTATGATGAATCAAGTTATAAGACAACAACTCTGGTCTACTGTAACAGATGGAGTTTTTAACCCCCGAGTCGATGTCATAAGAGGAATGACTACAAAGGACATTGCAGAATCTATCGGTCAACAAATATCGGTAGCAGCATTAGAGGGTAAATCTAAATATAGAGAATTTTATCAATCTATGTTGGGAAGTGCTGCGGTTATTTCCGAAGCTTGGAAAAATAACGTAGGAGGAGGTAAGTATGAAATTACTCCACAGAATCTTGCTGGAGTTTGGCCTTCAGGTAGACAATTCGCAAAAGCCGGAGAAGGAAGTGGTCTAGGAGCGGCACCTTATTTGAACTCCCAGTTAGGAAGCCAAACAAACGTGAGAGATTTAGAAGCTTTATGGGCCTTTTCTTTAGCCAAAACAGATGTGTCTAAAATTACTGCTGGGAAGATGACTATGGAACAGGCTTTTGATGCTAAACAATCTAAACAATCGGCAGCAAGGGAACCAAGTGCAGCTCAGAGATATGGCTCTGACAGCTTCAAGGGAGCAGGGTCTTCAAGCGTTAAAAAGGACTACTATCAAAGTTGGAAAGCTAACTTAGAAGATGGTCCTCGAGATAGTATAATGAAGGAAGTAGTTTAGGGTCATACAGCAAAAGCTTTATATACGGCTTCAAGTTATATAAAAGATAAGAGCGCAGTGTAATGTTGTCTAGACAAAATTGGAGGAACAAAAAATGGCATATTTCCTAGGAAGAGACGTTGATGTCTTTATCACTACAGAAAGTGGCTTCGATGTAGAAATTGGTGTGTCTGGTGGCAAATGTGTCACTGGCGCGAATGGCGTATCAAACCAATTCTCAGAAGGTATTTTCGCGGGGTCCTATTCAGGGGCTGGCGCAGTTAGTGGTGGTAGAGTCACAGACTTGACAGGCGTGGACCTGTCCATAAGTGCTAGTGACACAGATGTTGGTCCATTTTACGGTCAAAGGAGTACAAATACTCTGGAACTTCGTAAGGAACACACTGTTTCGCTAACAAGAAAGAAGGATGATATAGTTTGGGATGTTTTATTTAACGGCCCATGTCTTACAGCCGATTTCAGTGGTAGCGGTAAAGCTGCTTCTGGACAAGGTGCCCGATGGGGTTTGGTATGTAGTGGAGGTACAACAACCGCCGCTTCATTAAAAATAGGAGACGGAAACTATAACATGGCAGATACAAGCACAGTGGGAGCAAATCCTACTATGTCCGGTAGTACTGGGCAATGCGTAGCAGGATACAGAGTATTCGTAAGGATGAAAGATGGTGCAGAAACCTACATAGTACGTAATAGTACAATTGCAGGTCACACCGTATCACTGAATGCAGACGGCACAACCGAAGAGACTTTAGAACTGAAAACTACAGTTCCAGCAGTAATGGCGACTACATCAGCATTGACAGCGCCCTTAACACCTACAGGTGCAACACCTGTAACGGAGATGTGATAGTATGGCATTTTATTTAGGAAGAGATATAAAGGTTTATATAACAACTGAAGGTAATACCGACGGATATCTTAATGTTACAGCAGCAGACGGTTCATTAGACTTTGAGACTGGTGCACCCGGAGCGGGCGAATATACTTTCGCGGCCCCTATGGCAACAGCTGCTTTAGTTAGTGGACAGGTTAATAGTCTTACTGGCTGTGATGTAAGTATAGGAGCTATGGACGAGGATATAACTTATTTTGGTTTCAGGCAAGTTTCAAAAGCTGAAATTAAGAAAGAGACTACAGTGTCTATGACTAGAACCAAGAACGGCAACATTTGGGAATCAGTATTCCAGAATGGTGGTCGTTGGGGTAGTGCTAGTGGGGCAACGGCGGCTAATAACGGCCTTCAGGAACCCAATATCTACACTGGTTTTAGAGTTTATGTAGAATTGGCAAGTGGGTCTTCATCCCCTGAAGTATTGACTATACCGAATGCCGTAATATCTGGTTATACGGTTTCACTCAATGTGGATGGCACGGCTGAAGAGACAATGGAGTTTTCGACTAATGTTACTCCTGTTGTTCAGACTACTGCGAATGTATCACCTACGAGTATAACAGCACTATAAGGTTAGTAAAAAATTAGAGGCGGGCTGGTCCCGTCTCTAGGAGAACAAAAATGGTAGAGAAAAAAGAATTTTGGAGTATAGATGAATTAGTATCTTTGACAGATACTGTACAAGAAGAAGAGATTGAATTTAAAGGAAAAGGCGTGCAATTTCAATATTGCGAATTGGCTGAAGAGGAAGAACCTAAGTTTACCCCTTTGGATAGTTCCGCAACCGAAGAAGAAAAGTTAGACTTTTATACAAAAGTAGGAACTGACCGAATTGTAAAGATGATTGAAAAGGCCAATAAGTTGACTCCTGATGGAACAACTATTAATGCCGACAACTGGGGAAAACTTCCTACGACACTAAGATATCTTATTGGTAATAAGATGATGGGTGTTGAACAGGACGTGACCGCAAATTTTACTCTCTGATGATGGAAACCCCTGATGGGGTATTGTTATATGTTCCTCTGATAAAAGAACTAGGAATGAGGTGGAATGATATAAAGAAAACGCCTAGATATGAATTAGAGGGCCTATTGGCTGCTTATCATGAATACGAAGCTTTTCATTCAATGGATGGGTATGACGAATCGGATATTTCGGATATGTCTAAGAACAAACCGAAAGTTAGAAAGCAATGGATGGATTATCTGGAAAAGAGACGAAAGTATAATGAAATGATGGGACATAAAGAACCCTCACAAGGGTTTGCTAGTTTATTAAAATAGGTCATATATGGGTTTCGCAGGACAGGTATTTGCAGCTAGAGTAGCCGTAGGGTTAGCGACCCCATCCCAGCAACAGCTAAGTGCGGCTGGAGCACTAATTAGTGGTTTTGCCAATAGAATGTATAAAAGGAGCCGTACGGCTCGTATAGCGGCAGCTCAACAAAGTGTGGCAGATACTGAAGCTGAATTGAAGTCTGCACAAGCAAAGTTAGCTCAATTTCAACAAGGTACTGCTAAACGACAAATAGCGGGCGCTGCTGCCAGTATGAAAGGTATTGCCGCTACTTATGAAAAGGGTTCAGGCTTTTTAAAGAAAGGTGCTCTTCAAGGAGTACAGACATTCGCTCAAAAGGGCTACAAAGGTGTAGCTTCTAAATTGTTTGCGGGAGTTCCTAAGACAATCAAGGATGCAGATAAAGCTTATCGCACAATGATTAATAACTTTTTCAAGATGAACAAAGATGAGCGTCAAGCTACTGTCGATATGATGAATGCTCGAGTAGCTAATACTCAATCCAAGTTGGATGACGCTAAAGCAGCTAAAAAAGACGGACACGCTACTCAAGAACTCATTGATGATTTAGAAGATGAATTGAGGGGACGTAAACAACTCAGGGATGAGATGAGGGCTCATCATAGTGATGCTGGTCGTGTAGCAAATAAGGATAAAGAAAAGGAAACTAAACTTACAAAGGATGTTACTGAAAAGACCAACTTACACACCAAAGCCAAACAGAAATTAGATGCAGTCTATAAAAAGGTAGCTGCCTCTACTAAAAAACTTACCGCTGCATCCTATAAATTAGCATCCACAATTAAGACTAACTTCTCTAATGCGTTGAGGGATTCGGTTTCTGTATTAACGGCTTTCTATTATAAATTAAATCAAAACACACAAGAGCTTATATCTTTCGAAAGAGAGTTAATGAATGCTAATTCTGTTTTTAATTTAACTAATTCAAACCTTTTTAATGTAGGGGAAAGTATTACTCAGTTCGGGCAAGAATACGGTCTGGCTATGCAAAATGGTGCAACTGGTTTATACCAGCTTGCTTCTGCTGGTCTTTCGGCTAGTGAGTCTATGAAGGTTTTACCCAACACGCTTAAATTATCTATGGCTGTGGCAGGAGACCATAATACTATTTCCAAATTAACCGCTCAGACATTATTCGGTTTTAACATGGAAATGGACCAAGCAGGTATACTAACGGATAAATTCGCTCATGTTATCCAGAAATCTTTGATTGAATATACCGATTTAACAAGCGCTATTAAGTTTGCTCTACCTTTCTTTACTGCTACAGGGCAAAGTGTAGACCAACTATTGGGTGCTCTAGAAATCTTGACTAATAGAGCTTTGGAGGCTGGTATTGCAGGTCGTGGTCTAAGACAGGCCCTTTCAGAGTTCGCTGAGGGCGCTGAGGACTCTGCGGCTAATTTCAGACAGATGGGTGTGGAAATATTGGATGTGCAAGGCGCAATGTTGCCTTTAACTGAGATTGCTCAACAATTCTCAGATGTAGTAGGAACAGAGACCGTTAATAACACTGAACTTCTAACTGCATTAATTCAAGACTTGAATGTTCGCGGTGCAACCGCGTTTATTCACTTGGTACAGAATGCGGATGAATTTGCAGAGGCTGTATATAATGTAGAGCATGCTGGTGGAGAATTGGACGAGATGGTTCGTATTCAGAACGCCTCTCTACAAGCACAAGTGCAGATTATTAAAAACAACATACAAGCTATATTCTTTTTCCGTGATGCTACATATGAAGGCACAGAATACTTGAATGCTTTCCACGAGGCTTTATCTCAAACAGTTCAAAATTTTAGAGATTTGATAGTTGAAGAAAAGGAAGGTACATATCAATTAACACTGTTCGGCCAAGAATTACAGAATATAGCAGTAGCGGGTATGGAACAGTTTGTTGTTCTGGCCACAGACTTCGTTACAGTGATGAAGGAAATGGCAGAAGTAGGACTTTTGAATTTAGACATGTTAAAGGTACTAGCCCTCCCTCTGAAGATTATATATGAACTGTTCAATCTTATGGGCCCCGCTATTACTAAACTTCTTATTTCACTTTATATGCTTAACATGGTGTTTGGCCTTAGTGCTGTAGCGACTTTTGCATATAGCGTTGTTAAAGGTGAGGAAAATAAAGTTACATTGACAAGTATAGCTCTTAAGACGAAAGAATGGATTGTGAATAACCTTTTAAATAAGTCGTTGTGGTTTCATATATCAACTCTGGGAATTTTCTTAGCCTATAGAAAAATACAGTGGATGTATAGCCGATTATTCATAAGAGCAGGAAAAATAGAAATAGTCCAAGGAAGGATAATTGGAAGACTGGAAAAGGGCAGATTAACAAGAATGGAAGTGTTGAATAAACTGATGAAGAAAACACTAGTAATAAAGAAATTATTTACTCGTGCACTATGGAGAAATGTTTATGCGTGGTTAGCAAATGCCGCTGCCGCTGCATTGTTCTGGATAGCTGCAACGGCAGGACTTATAATATTAATACCATTGATGTATGGTCTCATAAAAGCCTTGGATGAAGAATATGACCTCTTTGAAAAATTAGCGATATTAGGTAAACACATGTGGGACGGTATGGTAGCCGGAATTAAAGCTTATATAGGTTTCTGGGTAGACCTCGCAGACTTTATAGTAACCAAATGGGGAGACTCCATTTTTATAGCGGGGGTTAAGATAGGTCATTTCTTCAAGATGATATGGTGGGGAGCCATGAAAGCTAAAGATGAACTGGTAGATATGGGAAAGGCAATAGGAGACATCTTTACACAACGCCAATATGGCGGAACAGTATTCCCTAGAGCTGCGGGTGGACCTATAGGCAGAATGCCTTATTTGGTAGGAGAAAGAGGCCCAGAAATATTTATGCCATCCTCTCCGGGCCGTATTGTAGCAAACAAAGACTTAAATAGTCCCTTAACCCAAAGTTTAATGGATAATGCTGTAGGTGGCGGTTCTAGCGGTAGAGTTATATATGCTGACACCATAGTAGTAGATAGTGCTGATTTAAAGAACAGCAAGGTAGGTATTGATGTATTTGCATAGGAGTGAAATATGGTAGAAGTTAAACCCAACACGTTTTATAAGAAACAAGACATTACAAAGGGAGTATCGGTTAACCCACAGTTTGCAGATTTACCTGTAGGGTCTTTAGATGACGTTGTTCCTCTAGTTGCTGGATTAGGCGCTACTAAATATGTTTTATCTGGTTCGGTTCCCGCTGTATTACCCTTCGGAGGAGGAGAATTAGTTGGTGGAGCTGCCAGATTTTTAACAAGCGGAGTGAGTTATTCAGATACTGGTAAATTACCCAATTTAGAGTTATATAGAGTAAAAGATGAAATACCCCTTATAGAAGATAGTACAGAGTTATCTACGGGGGGAGATAGTTTATTTGTTATGGGTACTTTCGTTGACAGCGCCTTACCTTATCTTACCGAGAGTTTTGAAGGACAGGATAAAACTATATCAATTAGTAATTACGTGATAGCTGATAGTGGTAAAGGTTCTTATGATTTATCTAATGTTATACTGGGATGGGAAGCCGCAAGAGATACCCTATGGTTTGGTGGTGTTGGATTTTTAGGATTTGGCCCCAGCGATATAATACAATGTTTATTTACATACTTTACACCATCTGCTGCGGGTTTTGACATTTCTTCACGCGATGGTATACATGTTATGCCTGTGGATAGAAATAATATAACAGGTAAATGGACAGCTCAATTTGATGCCAGAGATGATTGGTCCAAATGGGCAGTTATAAAACCATATTGGAAATGGAACGATATTAAGAGACATTTGAATTTCAACCCTCGAGGAGCAGCCTCAGCCGCACCCGTCCAGACGTCATTAGACGAAACTCCTGATACTTCTACTCATAATACATTATGGACTCATATAGCTACAACCCCAAATCAAAATGACCCCTTTGATGTTAGTTTAGATAATCCTATTATTTCAGCTGAAAGTACGCTTGATTCTTCCGAGACAGATAGTATAGGCAACGCTCAAAAAATTACACAGTATTGGGGAACACCAAGTGTTAAAGAAGTTATTCTAGATGTTGAAAATTTCTTTTCCCCTCAATATTCAAGAAAACCTCAAATGACGCGATTTAGTTTCGATAAAATACCCAAGCCCGGAATTATAGATATGGGTAATTATCCTTATGCTCGATACGCTAAAACGGGAGATACTAATTATGAAAACAGGTCCAATGATACTCGTTTATCTCTTCCTGAAATTTCCATGAAAGTTAATTTTAAGAATTTACCTCCATCGTTACCAATAAATATTGATTTAGGTAATAATGATAGTGCTGGTATAGGTTGTGCAGCCTTTATTACAAGAGGAGAAACTTTCCCTTTATGGGATAATCCGGATGATTCTTTGGCTACCGCTATGAACTGGACTGAATCTACCTTTGGCCCCGGGTACCACATTTTGTCTGGGGGCACTGGGGTTTTTAGACCATTCGCACCCAAAGGAACTTATACTCTTCAACGGTGCGTAGCTATTACATTTAGTAACTATGCTCCCTTAGAAGAGCATGATACTTTAGATAAATTTCTTTACTATGGCTTAACTAATTTCTATAACAAAGGACAAGTAAAGGATGGTATAGTAGGAGGAGCATTGTTTGTATCTTTCGAACAAATGGACCCTACCGATTCTACTCAGACCACCGCCATAGGATTTTCTGCTCCCGGTAATAGAAACAACATGGAACCCAATAGAGTATATGCTGTACCTATTCCGGTTGTTCCTGTTAAAAACAGTATCGCTGTAAATCGCATGCAAAGCGGCAGCACACTTGATGGGGCTTATGGTTTAGCTGCGGTAGGGGGTCCTAATTTTGATTGTTCTGTAAGTGGAGCAATAGGTCCTAAAATTTTATGGCAGCCGGAATTCGGTTCTGATAATAATAATAATTGGATGTCCCTTCCTAAAGATAGCTGGTCTGACTTAAGATGGGTATTTGACCCGTATGCTGAGTCTGATGTTTGGTGGACCCGTGGGGGCGCGCAGTCAGGAGCGGCTCAGTTTAGTCAGATGTATTGGACAGGAACTTCCGCGACTGGGAACATAGCCCATGGCTCCAATCCTGTACCAGCAACAAGAGCTTCTGGACCATTGTTATTATATTCCCACGGAGAGAGATATAGAGTAGGATGGAATAAAGATAGTCCTAGTCCCGCTGAGGATGAAGACGTGCCCTTTATTAAGATACCTTTCCCTTCTTCTTATTGGAGGGCAAAACCAATGTCCACAGATGGTGTTGCGGCTAATACTCTAGTAATTAGTGGAACAACTGGAAATGTAGTCGCGGGGTCCGATACCTTTGTTGTATCTGGTGGTTCTGCTTTTACAAATACAGCTATCAGTATAGGCGATAATCTTGTAATCGACCAAGGCGAATTTGCGTCTTTGCCGGCTTCTTCACAAAACGCCAGTGGTTTTATTTCTTTGGGTACAGTAGCAGACCTTACAATCTCAACAGACGTGAAAGCAGTTACTGTAGAGTTGGCCGAACCTATACCCGTTGCCTATGGAGCCTTGTCAGTGAGCTCTGGAAGCTCAACAAGAGCACCTCTTTACAGGAACGGCTGTGCTCCTAATACACCATCTCTTGCCGCAATGACGGATGACAATTTCAGTCCGGGTAGTTATTATTTAGCTAAAGGAACAGGCGATGATAGCTGGTGGCCCCATGTAATGACCGTATGGATGCAGAATTATAGATGGACCAATGGCTCCGGTTCGGGAGACCCTGATTATTTCAACGGTATGTCTTTATATAAATATTATGACCAGCAATTAACCCCCGACGGGAAGGGTATGGAGTTAGATTTTTTAATAGATGAGATTGAGTTTAAAAATTTTACTACTGAAAAACAAAACGCGTCAGCAGGTAGAGGAGGAAATTCCGACTTGTTACGTATACAAGAGGGAGTAACCTCTACAAATAAAGATACTAATGGAGTTTTGGTTTCTGGTACTTATGATAGTCATTCAAAGGGTGGAGTCTACTTTCCCGGATTTACATCTGGCTCACAATTTAAAGAAAGACCTACGGGATATAACATTTTAATAGGATTTGATGATAAAGAAAATCTTCCTTTAGAAGCTGCAACTTCAGGAAATTATGGTAATATATTGTGGAACACTTTTAATACACAGTCCTTTACTGACCTTCCTAGAGTGGGAGGTTCATGGCCCTTTACAGAATGGGCCTATTTATCTCTCTGTAGCGGCCAAGGAGTAAATGCGTTGGATGGTACGGCAGCTCTTAAATTAGGTAATCAATTAGGAGTGGCATCTTATGGGAGTGGGTCAATACATGGTGATGCTAGTGCGGGATATAAAACATGGACTTATTCAGGAGGGAGCGCCTTATCGGGCTCTGCTTTAGCTATTGTGACAGGCTCGGGAGATTTCAATGCTTCTTCTTCTGCTTTATGGATTGGTTCTGGTTCCAACGATTATAAAGGAACCGATGGTTTCACACAAAAGGGCTTAACTCCTCTAGTAGTAATGAATTCAGGAGCGGCAGCTGAAAAGGGAGACGCCGAAAATAAATGGGATGATTGGATAGCACGTGAACACATTTTAGCTTCTGTTAAAATAATAGGAGCACCCGGTAATATAGTGAAGGGTGGTGACAGATTAGAGGATACACAAATAATGGTAGATGATTATTCTATTTTTAATGAATATGGTGACAGCGAATACATTATTTATCGTTTAGGTCAACCTTTAACAAATGCTCAATTAAGTGGGACCGCAGCAAGCTCTAAAGCATTAGGGTTCACCAAGAGCATAAAAATAGCTTCTGGTACTTCTACCAATACCCAAATTATTAATTTTGATACCCCACTTAATGTCGCCGATGATGGGGACGTTAATCTCTTTGGAAGAGGAGAGATAACTTATGACGCCGATAATTGGTTTGGAGGAGGTAATACTGTAGGAGTACCAAAAGGAGATGAGTTTTTAAATGAGATGTACATTTCTCCTAAAAAATACTGGCTTCACGTTCCTATTTTCAATAGCCCTCGTGTCACTGGTGCTGCTGGTATTGCCAATTTCCGTAAATATGGCGATGCCACAGGAAGTGCTTATATCCGCAGCTATGATTCGGCTTGTATGATAGCTAGTTCGACTTCTACTATTACTAGCGGTACAACTTATAATGAATTTTCTTATTCTTACATTTTGGGTAATACAGGTAGTAAGGGAGCTTCTGCTGTTTACGAACATCCATGGATTTTAGAACCAAATGGAGGTGAAGACACTTCTTTAATATTAGAGGATTATGGGTTTGGTAACTTTGAAGCTAGTTCTATGACAGGAGGTATGTTAAGTAAGACCCCCGCATTAATGAATTTAAGCGGAAGTGTAAACCGATACACCGAGTTTCCTCTAGAGGGTTATGTAGATACCGCCTCACCAGAAGCGGGCACAGTTCTTAATTTTACAATGGCTATTTCTGGAGCATTAAATAAACAGACCCAAACCTTTTATGGAGATGATAACTCCAACTTAGATTATAGACCTCATTTATTATGGTCCTATAAAGATACATTACCCGTAGTCGATAAGTTAATGGTCAAACCTACTGTTGACGTAATCAACGAGGAGGTAGACCTTTATTCTCTTACTAATGAAAATCTCAACGCCGTTAAATTTACATGGGAGGAAGAAGCCGATGACTCTTGGTATAGAATGTTATTTATAAACGATGGTGATATCCCCCACAAATATACTAATTCTACCTTTTGGCTACCTTTAAATGATAAACCAACCATCATAGCTTCTAGCACTGCACATAATTGGTATAATAATGTAGATAATACTTCTGGTACTGCGGATATAGTGGGTGATTTAACTACATCTACCATAGAGGGCCTTCAAGGATATGCTACTACTTTCGCAAGTGGTGGTACTACTTCAGGCACAATCACCATATCTGGCGAGACTCATAGTTTTGTTTCAGGCATGACCGAATATACTTTACAAGCTCACGTTATACCTTCTGTCAACGACAAGGGTAAGGATAGCTACATTATGACCTATATGTCTGGGGCTACTGGAGGGGGTCTCGAAATGTGGTTAAATAGTGATGGACGGGTACAAGCTAAGATATCTGGGACTGCCAACAATTTATCCGGAACCAGTATTGCTTCTCCTTACGATGGGCAAACTCCCACGTCTGTCATGTTGACATTTCAATCAGGTAATGTTACAGGACCGGATGCTCAATTATTTGTCAATGGAATACGAGAAGCTTATGATAATAGTGCTAATGTTATAGATATTACGGGTAATTTAGTGATAGGAGCAAGTGGAGGAGCCGCTTCTCAAGCTGTTGCTGAAGCAAGTGGTAATTTCCTAGGAAGCATAGAAGAAATAGTTTTATGGAACAAGAAATATGAGATACCCGAACAGGCTGGAGAATTTATATTTGATAATGCTGGCACAGAAGATATAACGACAGGTCGCCAACAAATTGCTCACAATGCGCGAGTATTTGTATTTGATTATCATAATATCAGAGGAAAGAACGCCAATGAGGTGGCTAAAACTAATACAACCTCGTGGAGAGCATAATGAGTATTGAAACTTTTACCTTTGTAAGTAGTTCAACAGGAACAACTCCCGATACGTCAATAACTACAGCTGCGGTATTTGAAAATATTAGCGGGAATATGATATATTCGTCGGACGATACTCGAGCTGTTTATATAGATTGGAGTGACGGCGAAGATAATTCTCGTACTAAAGCTAATTATCAATGGGTGGAAGATGTAGGTAGTACTACCCAAACAACAGCCTTTACAGAGACACCTATAACTATATTTCCTCATGTTTATACTGCGACGGGCACATTTGCCCCTATATTTCAAACCGTAAATAGTGATGGTATATTTTCCAAGTATTATGGTAGTGGTGCATCTACTAATTATAATAATCCTCCTCAACCCTATTCTTCGCGGGCGAATGTTACTGGTATAAAAATTAGTGATGGTACTGCGACAGGCGTAATGCGTACAGAAAATACAACAGTTAAGAGTGGTATAGATAATTCTATTTTTCAAAAGGAGGGTGCTGGACCTTTATATCTTGCAGTAGCTCCTTTATTAGCAGATGATACAGAACTTGACTACTTTAATCCTCTGAAATTAACAATAGAAGCGGTTTTAGACTATTCAGTGATATCAAATCTATCTGGAACAGCTAAAATAGGAGGAGGAAGTGAATTAATAAATAAAAAGATAGATATTATAGTTAGTGGTACTACCCTTACAGGCTCTACAGGATTCATTAATCTTCTCGAATCAGGAAATAATGGCTCAATGCCTGATGCAGCGTCGAGTGGCGCGGCGGTTTCTCAAATTTTGAAGGTTACTTATAAAAATCCCAAAATAATGGGCTCTTATAAGACCGATTATACACGAAACGCAGCCACTAACAAGTTCAAAGTCTTTCTTTTGACTACAGGCTCGGATGGTTATTATCATCCTATCACCTATGTGACGCCCGGAATGCCTATTAAGAGTGCTGAGGACCCTGATAGATTTACGATTCTAGATTTTGGTCAAAGTAGAGCTAAAGCTTCTAATGGGGGTATAGAAAAATATAGATATGATACAGGTAAATCATGGTTTAACCCTGCCGATAGATGGGGAGTAGACGCTTCAGGTAATTTCACTGATGCTACTAGCACGCAACACACCACTATAGTAAATTCTTATACTTATTTAAATAGACCCAACGGTTTACGAGGAGGAGCAGTAGCTTCTGAAAGTGCGTGGCCCGCTGGAGGAGAAGGAACGTGGGTCGTGGGTGAAAATTATAGGACTGACCAGTTTACCTTGAATGATTTTGGTCAATTTTATGAGCAACAACATTTAACTCGAATGACTGCACAACCATCCGGTTCTGGTACTACGTTTTATGGAGATGTTAGTCCGGTTTCCTCCAATAAACCCATAGTGATGAGAATAACACCAGCTGTTAGTTGGGGGGGAGCTGATGTACCATACTTTCAACGTTTTATAGATGCTACTCCAATAGCCTCGGGTGGTTTTTCTTCAACATATACTAGTGGAGCTTCTAATAATCTTACAGGGCAGACTGGTTTAGTTAGTCTTAGTGGTATGAATTCTACGAGCTTTACAGATATAAGTGGCCAAGCCAGAGATGCACAAGAGTATATGATATTACTTTTTGATAAAAAGACAGATAGCCTCTTCTTCGAAATGTCTAATTATGCTGCGAGTATACAATCTAATCCCGTTGGAGTAGCTACAGGAGGAGCTCAGTGGGGAATTGGTGGTATATATTATTTGAATGTTTCAAACAAAGATACCCCTAAGCAAAAGGTTGATTGGAAACCTTTGAAATTTGAAGACCATACTGCCATACATAAAGAATATAGAGCGGTAACTGGGTCAGTTTCGGGCTCTTATAGGGATTTAAAATCATCTTTAAGTAAATCGGGAGTTATATCTTTCGATATGCCTATAAACTGGACCGCTATAAGCGCCAACAGTTTAATTGGAGGTATACCTTTCTTCTCCGCTCATACCGTTACTTCAAGTACCTTTGATATAGCTGTAACTGGAGAGGTGTCTGGAGCAGTTCAGGCTGGAACTTCTTATGGTCAATATCAAGTAGTTACAGGTGCTACTATTTCTAGTTCAATGGAGGTTCTAGGAGATGTGCAGGATGTAGGAGCTCTAGAATATTTATTTTTATGCACAAAAAATGCCGAATTCGCTGGCAATGCTTCCGGTCAAGCTTTCTGGCTCACAAAGGATGGAGATAATGGTTGGGATGGTGACAAAGGTTTATTTGTTCATCTAGGCACGAGCAGTCTCGCTACACCACTTACTACGGGAGAGCCTGTTGAAGGAATAGTAAGACCTATTAACGCCTATGACTTTTTCGATGGATTCTCCAAAGTGAATGTATCGGGTACGAATTACACTACCCTACCCACTATAGATGCTTCTTCAAGCTCAGAATCCGCTCAATGGCCTAATTATTACATGATTGCTGCATCGGGTGCGGGGTTATCAGGAAATATAGGTTATTCTGTAATGAATGATTGGGGAACAAACGAGAAATACGCTTTAAAAATAGTTTTGTCAGGTTCTCAGACAGACATTGATAGTTATCCCGAAATATGGAACATATTAGATGCTCGTGAAGGTAATATTAGTCTTATAACTGAAGTGGATGATTCAGCATATAATCTTAATTCTCTAGCTATAACAAGCTCACTTTCCCATTCACAGAAGGGGCAGTATTTCAGAGCTATCACTCGTAAAGGTAAAGTCTATATAGTCAAGACCGGTCTCGCATTAGCCAAGATATCTCTAAAAAGTGTGGCTTTAGGGGATGAAGGAGAGGGCTCTGACGCCTTTGAAAGATATGGAGCCGAAGGTACATTGTATCATCATCTACATATGATGAGGAAATTACAAACAGAAAATGTATTATCCTATTGGGACGAACCTCAAAAAGATGGTACCTTTATTAGAATATGGGGAAGAGTAACCGGAGTCAATGAGACCTTCAATGTAGGAGGACCTCGCCGAGTAGTAGATTATACTGCCGAATTCGATATTGAAAGTATTGCATTATTAGATGTAAATGGAGAACTCATGACTGATATATTCCCACTGGGAGGTATAGCCGATGAACGAACTTACACCTAGTATTAAGATAGAAGGACGCGACGTTGATTTTTTAAAAGCTTCATATAAATTAGCAGGTGAATTGAGGGCCTCTACATTTACCTTTACTATCCCTACCCTTACTTCTTCAAAGCGCAAGCTGTGGAATAAAGAAGTCACAGTGTATGTAAATAATACAGATTCAGTTCCTATCTTTAGGGGGTGGATAAAACGTATGAAACCCTCTTTCAACCAAATCGAAATCCACGCAGAGGATGCATTGGGTTACTTAAAAAGGGGTGGTGATTTAGAAGAAACCCACATCTCTTTTACCAAATCCGATAATATTGATGGGTTGACAGTAGGTGCTGCCATCAAAAATATGCTAGAAAGAACAAAGCTCAATAACAAACTTAAGACCGATATGATAGGAGATACTTCACCTCCGTTCAGTAATACAGCAGCTCCTTATAGAGGAGTTACTCCTGTTATAGATATAATTAAATCTCTATTAAGCAAGCCTCTTAATATCACTAATCAAGATTTACCAAGGCGTAATATAGGCAAAGTGATAGACGATGGCTCTAATTCGCAATTCGTAATAGAGCTTGAGAGCGATATAGAGAATGACTCAATAGCGCATACTTTCTCAGAGCATCAGAATATCACTAAGATTTCTATCATTAACCGTCGTGTTCCTACACGTATAGTAGTGAAGGGAAGGGGAGTAGAAGGGACTTTTACGCATGATAGTGCCCGCGCTGCTTATGACAACAATCCTCTCAATGTAGATAATGATACACTTTTATCACCTGCTGCTTGTGTAGAGTTCGGGGCTCGAGTTTTCCAAGCTAATTTAAGGAATCAGTTTGAGTATAAATTAACCGTGCTAGATGGAGCTTATTTACAAGAAAATGAATTAGTTAGGGTTCTCACCGATGATAAGGAATATAGCGGTAATTATCGAGTAATAGGAAAACAGATAGATTTTTCTCCTACTGGTTTCAAGATAGGCGTTTCCCTCAATAGGAAACCACCAACGTTGGCTCAGTATATATCTAGTAAAGATAACTAATCAGCCGTCTATAGGTTCCGGGCTTGGTTCTCTCATTCCATTCTTTGTCTGGAATTGAGTTCCGCGTTCCCACGATTGTTCGGCTGGCGAATAGTTGCCGACTAGGCCGTTACCACCAGCAGATTCAGTATTAGAAGGATTTATTGTTCTGTATTGGACCGTACCGGCTATAAATCTTTTACCACCTATAACTACTACATCGTTTATTCTTCCATCTATACCGTCCGCATCCATGCCCATTTTTCTACCGTAACCGGTAATGTCGGTATTTCTTCCATTCATCATAGTAAACCTTATATACTAGCGTACTATATAAAGATATTGTCGATTGCGTTATAGTGGCGCACATGGAATGCCGGATAGGAGTTGATTTCGACATATGGAGGAAAATAATGGCACTTAAAGACGGCATGCAAGGTCGTGAATACGATAAATTTCTCGCTGATGCGAGCGGTAATACAGCAGTCCGCGTTATGACTACGATAGGTTCAGGTTCTGAATCTTTAGCGTATGCTACGGGGGCTTATACAGATATAGGAACAACAGAACTCGCAGTTAGCGGTTTAAATAATGTGGCTTTAGATGGTAAGATAGGTTCATGGTTTGTATTTAATTCAGGAACCACGTCTGCCATAACTTATAAAATGTACGCATCTTATATATCTGGAGCTAGTGACTGGACTTTAGCAGATACTGCTGGTGAATGGGACCAAGTAGGTTCTGATATATCTGTTTCAGCTGGTGCCACTAAGCATATACCTTGGCAAAATACATACCGCAACGTTACTTTGACTTCGGTTGCTGGAAGCGGTACTACCTCTGTTACTCACGCTCAACTTTACGCTGTGAACTAGAGATGACTGTTTGCTTTGTAAGGAGGATTTTAGATAGATGGCAGTAAGAAATTATATTTGGACCAATAGTGGTGCAACTTTCTTATGGGGCGATAGCGCTAATTGGGACGGTAACGGCGGTGTCGGATATCCGGGCGATGGAGGTGGTACAGATAATG
>Ga0209756_1001599_pt1 | contig 20720 bp, 28 predicted proteins | sample ETNvirenome_6_85_FD_184071 | JGI IMG/M metagenome (GOLD analysis project Ga0209756, IMG submission 184071) | Marine viral communities from the Pacific Ocean - ETNP_6_85 (SPAdes) (version 3) | ecosystem: Environmental > Aquatic > Marine > Oceanic | place: Pacific Ocean | collected 2013-06-19 | reverse complement strand
ATTTGCATTTTTTACTCTCCTTTTTTCATTAATTAGATCGCGATTTTATAAGTATGTGCCTCGCGATTTTTAAAGTAGGCATCCTTAATCCCCTCCCTGAATCATATTTACCCTATCAACCAGAATATTGATCTTTTCTCTTTTTTCTACAAGCACGTGGTAATAATTCTCTAAAGTCCCATTAATTGATTCTAGCCTTGATTCATTAACCTCTATCCTCTTCATAAGAGGCTCAATTATCTTATGCTGCATATACAACGATGCCAATATCCCTACACACATGACGACAAAAACGATGTCTATTATTTCCATTTGATTTTTTCACCTCCATCATAATACCTTGCATGACCTGCTGATATCATCGTTTCTGATAGTGAAAGGCCATTAACCCTTACATCTCCTATTATTCTAAAGTATTTCCCTCTCTCATAATTTACTAACTCAATATATGAAGCTTTATCTATTACAGACTTCAAATATTCCCTCGCTTTTATACCTGCCTCCTTTTCTTTTCTGTTCCTCGTTTTTATTTCAGGGGTGTCTATCCCTTGAAGTCTAACACCAATGTTTTTGCAAAATATACTAATAACACAGTCTAAATTAACATATATTGTATCCCCGTCATAAACTTTTACAACCTCCTTTATTTGTATCGCTTGTATATTCATTGTTAACAACATCAAAAATACTAAAATACTCATATTAACTACCCTCTTATTTTTTCCTGTCCTTATTTTCCTCTAACGCACACATGTAGCACTTAAATGGTCTTTTAATTTTAACTCCCTTCTCATTCAAAAACATACCTAAATGCTTCCCGCATTTCTTGCAATAATGTCCTGATCTTTCAGTCGTTACTTCCATTTTTTTATCTTTCTGTGATAAAAATCCATTGGTATATCAGGGGGATGCCCGTCTAAGCACCTTTGCGCCATCTTCTTTTCTCTATATTCCTTATCACATTCAGGACATATGTAGATAGTAATTATTTTATTACAATTCATTCTCTCAAGTCCTCGATAAATATTGTCCCTGGATAAGAATTGTTGATTTCTTCTGTAGGGTGATCTTTAATAGATACTAACCCATTAGCTTTATGCTTGGCCTCGCACGACTCTGCACCTTCTTTTAACCTGTACTCCTTATTGCATAAGTCACAAATGTATACTGTTATTGTTTGTTGTCTCATTTATACGCTTCCTCCTTTTTATTCTATCTTTTGTTATTTTCATGACTTCCTCCTTTGCTTTGCTTTAATAACTACTTGATCTTAACTTTTCAGTGTTATAAATACATAACGTATTTGTATCGTTATAAATATATAACTTTTTAAACATTTTTATCTCTTTTAGCACTGCAATCTCTGCAATTAAAGCAATTAAAGCAATCTCTGCAATAGCTGCAATTAAAGCAATCTCTGCAATCTCTGCAATCTCTGCAATCTCTGCAAGCTCTGCAATAGCTGCAATCTCTGCAATAGCTGCAATCTCTGCAAGCTCTGCAAGCTCTGCAATAGCTGCAAGCTCTGCAATAGCTGCAATCTCTGCAATCTCTGCAATTAATGCAATTAAAGCAATTAAAGCAATCTCTGCAATCTCTGCAATTAAAGCAAGCTGTATTAAAGGAGTTATTATCTTTAAATATGTCTAAATCCCCACCACAATATCTATTAAGGAACTCCTGCGTACACCCGTTCTCTTTCTTATTATCTCTTTTGGAAAAAGCCTTGTAATCTTTATATACCATCTCTTATCCTCCTAACTCTTCATAATCCATGATGCCCTCAAGTTTATTAACCGCATCTGGCATTGCTTTTATTTTCATGCTTGCCCCTGGTTTTAATGCTAATTTGATGTTTATCTCTGTTGCTTTCATTTTTCATTCCTTTATTTTATTTTTATCGATTAAAGTAAATTACCGTTTTTATTAATTTAACTCCCTCTCTGTTATCTTCGGGTTAAACATTTTACCTCCTACCTTTCTTAATACGCTTACAACGATTCTTGATCTTTTTTCTTCTTTGTTTTCTCGGGCCATCTGTATGAGGCATATTTCCGTGTGGGTATTTAAGCTCCATTACTTCTTTTTCAGTCATAACTCTGTGACTAGTCATCTCTCCACCTCCAACAACTCAGGGGTTTTGTGAATATTTCCAATGACTTCAAAATGTCTACCATTTGTATCTAAATTACAAATGTACTCATAAAAGTCACCATTGGGTTTTTCTAAGCCAAAAGCACCCCTTAAGCAAATAACCTTAAAAAAGGTTTTATTTACTCCTAAAACATCCCCCTCATATACCTTAGCATCCCCAGATACCTTAGCATTACCAGATACCCAGCAATCCCCCTCGTGGCTAAGATTACTCTCTTTCTCTATATACCCTCCCTTATCACCTTCCCTTATAAACCAAAAGTCTCGTAATGCCTCAATCCTATATAAAGTGATTCCCCCTTCCTGAATAGAATCCTCTTCTAATATCTTATACTTCTTTTCCATCTCTATTTCTCCTTTTGTCTGTAAAGTAAATATGTGCTAGGCATGGACCCAAAAATCCTATTAAGAATAAAACACTCCACGCCCATATTGGTAGATTTATTATAAACACTCTTACAACCTCCTCTTTTTTTGCGGTGTAAATAATATCATATGTTTTTATATATGTAAACTATAGAAATATAATTAATTAGTCCCTTGTATATACTTTAGACATTCATTTGATTTGAAATCTTTCTCTTTCAGTATTTCAAAAATTTTCTCTTCAATGGTTTTTTCAGCTTGTAGGTAGATATATATACAAGATCCTTTCTCAGAGCCAGAGAGACGTCGATTCCTTCCCTTTGCTTGTATATGATTGACTCTTGAATAATCAGTCTCAAAGAAAATAGAATATTTAGCAGATGGTATGCTATATCCGATCCCTGTTTGTATTTGAGCAATCCATACTTTTTCACATTCTGAAGAATTAAACTCTTTGTACAACCCTTTGTCTTTTGTTCTCCCATCAAAACACATGGATCTTATATTTAACTTATCGCATAATTTTTTTACTCTATCTACACTATGAGTGAACCGACACCAGACAATTACTTTACCTTTTATTTCACATAATAAAGACTTTAACACATTGATCTTATCGTCTCCTAAATCAACGATATTATCCCTTTCATTTATAGTAAAACCACTGCATATCTGAGAAAGTCGCAAGGCTCTTTCTAATGCATTAGACATTACTTTAGCGTCCCCATCTTCTAATAAAAGAACAGACTCTTTTTTAACGGTTTTATATATTTTCTCTGAATGTATATTTAACTTAAATTTCTTAATTATTTCTACTTCTTTAGGTAAATCTACTATATCATCTAAATCATATTTCAAAGAATTCGAGGCTATTAACTTCTGAAATTTATCTTCATTCTTTGTGCCTATAATCTCATAATTATTATAACCGCCATAAATAAGAAAATTGTTTTTAAAAATATAAAATTTAGTGCCAAATATTTCAGGAGAAATAATTTTATAAGGCATATATACATCCTCTGCATTGTTAGAAAACAAGGTGCCCGTTAGTCCGATTTTATATTCGACCCCTTTTGAAATGTTATACGCAGCTTTACTACATTTTGCAGTTCTACTTTTTAACCTATGGCATTCATCGAATATAATCATATCGTATTTATTCTTTATGATATTAGACTTCAATTTATCCAGAATTTCATAATTTATAATATGAATAGGGGTATTTGATTCTAGTAGTTTTTTTCTCTTCTCTACAGATCCGAGAATCTCTATACTTTGAATATCTGAATGTTTTTTCACTTCATCTTTGAAGTTAATGATAATACTTGCAGGGGTTACAACTAAACACCTCTTTACTTTTCCTTTAGCGTATAGCAATGAGAAAGCGTCTATAACGGCTTTACTCTTACCAGTCCCTACACCGCATAAGAAAAAACATTGTTTTCTTTCTAAAACTAAATTAGTTAGCTCTCTTTGATGTTTATATGACTCTGTTTTTAAGGGGCCAATAGATGAATCTTTTTTAATAAATGATTTCCCAGATTTCATCTCATCCTCAAAATCAGAAGGAAATAAAAATCCTTCATCCTTTAATACTTCATAAGAAATTCGACTTGAATATGTAAACCATCTTTTTGTTTTAAAACACCATGTTAACCCTAGTTTTTTAGCATGATGCCTATCTTCGTAGGAACATTCGAAGACTATTTTACCCTCATTTATTGTTGCTATTTTCATATTATACAGAAGTGACGACTAATGTAAATTTATCTCCGCAGTGCTTTTTTAAAACTTCAAGAGAGTCTCTGGATGAAGTGACTCCGAATCTATTTTGTATTCTATCCCATGATTTACCTGGCAATATACAGCCATAAGTATCTTCAACGAAATTACCTGGATGTATCAGTATATAACTCCGTCCAGGAACATTTAAAACTTCGTATACGTCCTTATACTTTTCAGAGTTATATTTTATAACATTGTATCTTCCTTCAGGTATGCAGCTCTCTGATCTTAAATTTTGTACCCAAGGCTTTTCTAAAGAACATAAAAATGGAACCCCTTTTTCTGAGTCAATAAAAACTCCTGTTGTACATCTCGTTGATGTTGAAACTCTAACTAATCGTATCTCTCTCATGCTGAAAACTCTTTATTTTTAAATGCAAATAATTTATAAAAAATATAAGAAGTAAAATATAGTAACAAACAAAATAATAATTTCATCCCGAATCCCTCTTTTTTTATCGCATTCATGTTTTTAGTATTCTTATAAAACTTTCTAACGACTCTATTAATTGCCGTTCAAGTGTTGATATGGTCTTTTTTATTTTATGGTTTTTCCTTTTTGATGACTCAATACTATTATTTATTTTTATAAATTGACGATTTAAAAACGGAAGGAAATAATTAGGGAAATATTTTACCAATATCTGCACTGCCATTTTATCTAAAAATTTATATGATAAAAAAGAAACTATACCACCCCCCGCTATCTTAGCTATATACATAATAGTTTCAGGCGTTACCATTTTTATCCTCTCCTTATATTGTTATTATTTTTATACTTCCCAGTACAGTAAGTATTGTAAGTATTGTTTTTATAATCTCTACCCACCATTTTACATTATCTTTATTTGATTTTACCATATTTTTAATCAAATTGGACATATCTTCTTTTACTTCTTCTCTGATTTTAAGCATCAAATTTTGAGTTTCTAAATTATACAGCTTGTAATGAATCGCTAATTTTTCGTCAAATATGATATTTGCCTTCTCCATGCATATTTGACGCATAGGGGTTTCGTTAATCCCTCTATAAGAACTTAGCTCATCCTTGATTATTCTTATTACGTCTTCTCTTTCCATCCATTTTTTTGATTTTTAAAATCCCCTTCTCTTTTACTAATTATTATATATCTGAAAAATTTGAAAACCCGTTATTTTTTAAATAGAGGTATAACTTCCCTTTTAAAACATTTATCGCAGGTAAAATGTCACTTATGTAGAAGGGGTCATCTGAGACTAATTTCTTTTTTATATTTAAGTTCAAAACATTGCTAACGGCAACATCTCTTGTTGATTTATCTTTATAACCTAACATGCTTACAGTAACATCATTTGATATTTTATCTATAAGAATATCTCCTATCTTTAGGTAACTGTCATTTAATTCTACTCCCCCATCTAAAGTAACACCATTTTCAAGTCCCATACTATTATCTCCTTTTTATTATTTTTAAGCTCTAGTTTCCCTAGAAACTTCGTACCAAACACTGCCGTTCCATACAAATTTAGACCACAGAACATCCCCCGCTGAATTTGAATAATCGGGGTCGGCTACTATAGGCGTGCAATTAAACGCCGATGTGTCTAACTGAATACCCCAGGTATACCCCACTAATTCTAGTTCTTGTCCATCATATGAGCCGTCTGATAAGACCATCCCTGTCCTATGCGCTCCTGAACCATTCATCCAAATGATATTTGAACTATTTACTGTTGTTATAGTTTCCCCATTCCCAGAGGCCGTATGTATACTTTTCGCTCTATTTGTTACACCTCCTACATAAACATCTTTTACTACACCTAGACCCCCATCAGTATGGATCGACCCCGTGGTCGTGCTGGTTGATTGCGTAGTGTCATCTACCGAAACAACCCCCGCTGTAGTAAGGGATCCCGTAAAATTCGCTGAACTAGAAATAGTCTGGCCATTAATAGCCCCTGAAGTAGTCAACGTTGTTACCCCTGCAACAACCCCCCCGTCCAGAGTTACAGACTCGATAGATACTGTTTGTCCTGCTGTCGCTGTTATAGTTAACGCACTGGCTCCTGAGCTTGATATAGCATTCCCATTAACAGTAATGTCATCAACTGTAAGTGTAGTTAGAGTGCCTAAACTTGTAATATTCCCTTGAGCTGCTGTTTGGATAGTCCCAGTAATATCTGTTGATGTAAGTGCAGTTAGTCCAGTAAGAACAGTCCCGTCAAAACTAGCCCCTCCATCAATCACTACCGAGCTCCCTGCGACAGGAGTCAATGTGATATTTCCACTAGATGAGCTAATGTCATTCCCATTCACAACCAAATTATCTACAGTTAAACTTGTCACCCCTGTAAATGCACCTGAGCTAACGGTGAATGTTCCATCAGTCAAAGTCCCCCCTATTGTTATATTTGATGACTCGATAGTTAAAGAAGCCGTGCTCGTTCCTGCCGTCATTGTATATATCGTTAATTTTCCATCCTCAGTAGTGTCTGTGACATCTGTAGACTCTGCTAATATCTGGGCATATAATGTTTTATTTGTCCCGTCATCATCCCCGTAAAAAGTAATATTACCAACATCGTCGCCGTCTGCGGGGCTTGCGCTTAATTTATAAAACTGAAGCTCTCCACTTCCTGTATCTGCATTTGTGTTTTTTATAGTCCACACAGGCTTTAAAGAAGTAGAAGAAGTAGTTGTAATATCACCTGTATTTGTTATGTTTTGCGAGCTATCGATAACATCAGAGCCCGCTATTTGAAGCTTTACAACATTAATATCTTTCGTCCCTGCTGATAAACCATCTATAAGATTACTAATATTACCATTTAATCTAGCAGCCGTTATTGTGTTACCTGTAGCCCATGTATAAAATTGAGTTATATATGCCATTCTTTATCCTCCTTAATTATTAATATCCTCATTCATATCTCGTGCTTCTAAAATAGCTCTAGATGTTAATAGCTGTTTTCTTCCTAAAACACTTTTAGGTCTTATTTTTTTATTAGTGGCGATATCTCCTTTTATTATCCTCTTTTTTATTCCTGGGATCAACTTAGAAGATGCCCCTGGAACTGAACCAATTAAAAAATCAGGGTTTTGTTTGAAATATTTATTCCATGAATGCCAGGCCTTTATAACCATTAAATCTCCTCTTATTGGGCCTGCTAAACTAGATTTAGATCTTCCCATGAATTCTATAAATTCTTCCATTTCTTCTTTAGATTGAAAAATGCTTTTCCCTAGTTTCTCACCAGATCCTAGCTTCTCTATTCTCTTTAATTGTGGTTCAAATAGATCTAATTTTTCAGATATGCTATTTGCAATAGCATCATATTCAGGAGAGGCCTTTCTTAATTCATTTCTGTAAACCCTTCTCATTTCAATTAGACCTTCATCAGAGACCTTTTTATCTTTCCAGTTGATCTTATCATCAAGGTTGTCCATTCTTTTTTTGATTTCCCCCACTGTCATAGACTGATCCTTATTTAAATGAATAAGTTCATCGATGAAGTTTTTCTTATTGAGTCCTTTATCGATATTATCTACGTCTAAAAGCGTTCTAAACTCATCATCTGGGTTCTTTTTTACAAGGAAGTTTTTTTTATCTAAAGCTTCTCTCATATCTTCCCTTAAAAGGGTCTTAGATACGGGCCTGTCTTTTACTCCCTTTAATGATTGTTTTAATTTCTGAGAATCTATCTTATTAAAAACCCTTATTTTTTTAGCAAGATCGTCAGATACCTTTACTAAATAATTAGGATTATCTAGCTGTCTAGATATATTTAATTTCTTTATTATTGGGGCTTCTTCATATAAGTCATCAAGCATTGTTTTTACATCTTTATCTGCTACAGTTTTTGCTATCTGCTTTGTCTCTAAATCATTTTTAGATATTATTTTTTTCGCCGTTTTTTTATTTATCATAGGAACAATGTTCCTTGTTGATTTTAATATTGAAGTCCCCAAAGACTTTGCTGCCCCTCCTAACATGGTTGCATCAAGCACTGACTCTATTGGCGCCGACTCCCATTTTTCTATTGCTCTATCTAAATCCAACTTATTATCAGGAGATTCTAAGTCTATTCCGAATGTTTTCCCTGTATCAATAACAGACTGTTTCAATAGATTTCTTAAATTAATGGTCCCAGATTTCACATCTTCGATCGCCTGTTGCTTTTGTTTATCTGTCCCATACTTCATGGCCATGGCTAAATTCAACATTCCTGGTTTCGCCTTGTTAAATAGAGAAGGAATTAATTTAACTGCATCTTTTGCTGCTATAACTTCTTTTTTTGCGGATTCAAAAAGCTGATTAGGCTCTATTTGCTTCAATTTATCAAAAGGGGTCATCTCAGGTATTTTAGTGAAATCTCTACCTGTATCTTTTTGAAATCTATTCCTTAGAAGAGCCTTATCTTTTATTTTTATTTTCTGAGAAGATAGATTCCTCGCTTTTGTTTCCTCTGGGGTTTCTATAGGCAAAGACGAGAATCTTTGAGATACAGATATTGGTTTAGTATCAAAAGATTTTTCTCTAGCTTCTCTTTCTTTTCGAAATTTTTCATTAAGGGCCTTTGTTTCCTCTGGGGTCTCTACTGGCAAAGAAGAGATGTCAAATCCTCTCATTGGCTGGCTCCCCTCTTTCTCTCTTCAATAATATCCGCATCCTCTTGACTTAATATCGTTCCGTCGCTAAATCTGACTCTACCATCCGATGTTACCGCTACAGGAACCGCTTCACTTGAAACGTTAGAGGCCCCACTAAATGAATTTATAGCATTTTCTTTTCCTTTCAAATAATCTTGAACATCTGAAATACTTGCTCCGAATTTCATTGAGTTCTCTAAATCGTCAACAATTTCGATAGATCTTCTTAATTTAAAATCAATCATATCAAAACTATCTGTTAAGTTGACGGCAAATAACTCTTTAAAGTTTTTTAACTCACTCTCAGGGATTTGAGCCCCAGATAAAGCCCTACCTAATCCCTCTGATATTAATTTTAATCGCGCTCTTGCTTTTTGTGTTGATCCAAATATTTTAACACCTGGGACATTTGATAATCTAAGTGTGTCTGCCGCCAACGGATCAGCGTGAATTTCCTCTAAAAGCTCTTGAGCTCCTGATCTGGCTTTCCTTGCTACAGCGAATTTCGCAGCTGCTTCAGCACTTAATGGCTTAGGGGATTTTACCATTCGGACGCTTTCATCACCCAATGTTAAATTAAAAAATGCACTATTAGGTAAGCTTTTCAAGGCCTCGTCTGATAGGTCAGTAGCTAAAACACCTTTCCCACTCGCCTGAACGTCTAAAACTTTTTTTGATAAAGCTGACTGTTCCCTTTTCCCAGATGGAGAAACAATAGGCGCCATAATGCTAGCAGTTTTTGCTCTATTTAAGTTTATTTGAGATTGAGTTAAATCACCTTGTGATTTTTGCTCGCCAAGTAAGGCCTGTGTCTGTATACCTATATTAAGAGCTTGTTGTAACTGATTTGATGTCCTAGACGCTCTAGGATCAGGCGCTTTCCCAGACAAATCCCCTCCTGCAGCTTGCCTAACTGAGCACCTAATGTCGCCCCTGCTGGACCACCAAAAGCGAAACCCGCAGCGCCTCCAAGGAGCGTCCCTACTGTTTCAAACATAGCCCTTTCTTTTCTTGCCTCACCACGGATAGCTGCTGCCTGTACTTGCCCTTGAAGCCTTTGAACTTCGCCAGAACGGATAGCCTCTTCTTGCCTTTTTTCAAGTATATCCGACAAACCTAGAGATTGCGTAACACTTTGCGATAATAGATCTTGTAATCTAGCCATTTATTTACTCCTTATTAAAATATACTGCCAATAGCTCCAATTGTTCTCTTAGGTATAATAAGAGGCGCTTCAGCTATCTGTTGGATAGTCCCTGGACCAGTATCACTTTCAATTTCAGCTATTTCAGAAGCTGATTTATTTGCTAATAGTGTCAATTGCAACTGAAAATCCCTTGCTTTTTGAGGACTCTCTACATAATCTTCGGGGTTTTCCATTACATCTCTTAATTGCCCTTGACCAATTGCTCTCCTAATAGCCATGTAATCATCTACACCCAAGCCTGCTGCAGTAGATAATCTTTGAAGGTCTGCTTCATCTCTTGTTGTAAGAGTTACCCCAGGCCCGAATGTGTCTTCAATTATATTCCCAATGTCACCACTTTGAATATTCCCAGATAAAGCCAAGTTTATAGCTGCTTGATTTTTACTTAACTGCCTATCTATATCTGCCTGTTCTGATTTAAACCCAATCTCAGAATCTACTAACGCTTGCTGAAAACTTCTTTGCAATTGAGCTTCTTCTCTAGTGAAAGTTCTTCCTAATAAAGCTTGCTCTGCAGAAAAATCTTGAGCAGCTTGCTGTGCGGTTTGATTAGCATCTATTTGTCTTTGCTGTTGCTCTTTCGTGAAACTTTGAGATAATAATTGAGACTCCTTAACAGCTCCTCTCTGTTTCTCCGCTTCCGACGCAACAAACTCGCGCCCTCTTTGTGTTTCTCCAAATCCAATTTGCTGCAATTCTCTCTGAAGACCTCTTTGCTTCTCAGCTTCCGTAGCTACAAACTCTCTTCCTCTTTGCGTCTCTCCGAATCCAGCTTGTTGCAACTCTCTTTGTAATGCTCTAGATTTAGAAGCTTCTGAAGATGCGAACGCTTGCTCTAAAGCTGTTTGCCCTAATTGGGCCCCCAATCTACCTGCAATCTCGCCTTCTATCCGTCTTTGTTCCTTAAAAACATCTCCTAATCTTTCTGCCCCTACACCTCCGAACTGGACCCCTCGTTTCGCCAAAGACTCAACTGTACCCTCTATCTGTTTCCCGAACTGTTCCCGTAAAGGGCTTACTGCAGACTCGAACGCCTGTGTTGCAACTGCTTGTTGCGATTTAGGTAATGTAGGTGGGCTTACTTTTTCAAACTCATTCTGCGGAACATTTGCCATATCTTTCTCCTTATTTATTTCTTATCGGTCTGTAATAAACAATCATTTTATCTATTCTAGTAAATTGATCTACACTTACATTTGAAAACTCAGCCCTAAATAAATGCCCTTTTAAGCTTGTTCTAAACTTTGATGAACCTACCGTCAACCCGCTGATAACATCAGTACCGACTACCGCAGTGCCTACAGTTGCGGTGGCCACATTAGACGATCTGTATGTATATTGGGTTCCTTCTCCTTCTGATGGAAGATCTTTACCATATTTATATGCCTTGAATATTAAATTTATATCCCAATTCTCTGTGTCCCCTGCGAAGTATATCTGATTTATTTTTTTATATAAACTTTCTCCACCTACTGGATACCAGCCTAGTACCGCTTTGCTTTGAATGGCGCCTCCATTATCATTGTGGATAGTGTCATTTAATGTCTCATGTACTTCTCCAACAGTTGCGTTCCCTTTTGCCCCGTACAATTTTACATCCCCGCCAGAAATTTGAGATGTGAAAAAATCATAATCAAAACCAGTGAACTTGCCCCAATAAGGCTGAGGGTTAGGGATCCCCTCAAATTGAACGAACTTGTTTGTGTCGGCAAAAAAAGTGCAGTCGTTATAAGACACAGAATTATTGATTGTTTGAAAACTTAATATATATAGATCATCATGTACGATTGATTGAGCATTATTCTTATTAGCGTCGTCTAGCAATTCTTCGAAATCACTTTCAATAGGAACGGATATAACTGGTGTCCCAGAACCTCCAAGTGTGTATTCCCCACTTGAAAAACTAATTTGAGGTGATAGAACGCGAATGAATTTATCAGAAGATAAAAAATATATACCATTTTTTGTCCTCCTTACTGTATCAGGACTTTTTGTTCCGATAGCTGCATCAGTTCGCAAAACAGACCAATTTATAGTCGGAACAGGATCGTCAGCGTTTGGTAAAACATAAACACCGAATTCTTTAAATATAAATAAAGCATCTCCCCAAACTTCTAAAGCAACGCCGTCACCATCTAATCCAGGGGCAACATCAATAGTGTTATTAGTCGTATCCCATGTATCAAAATCTAAGACATCAGTGAAAAACAAAGTCCCTTTTGAATTTAGACCAAACAATCTATTCTTATGTTTTTTGATAGAGATACAATCTGTCGGGCTATTTGAAACACTACTTCCTGCGGGTGTAGTGCCTGATATCTTTATAATACTATCATTCCCGTTTACTCCATATAAGGCTGTTGATGAATCTTTCCCCGCCTGCTCCCACCTTGTTTTTTTATTGCTTGTGAGAGTAAGAGATAATGCGTTCCACCCAGAACTATAGTAGTATGCATCTGTACCTTGGTTTGTTATTAAATACTCTGTTCCGCTAGAATTTCTATAATTAGAAAGAGAATATAAAGCCCCTGCGGATGGAGGAGAAGATAATCTTGCCCCGCCTCCCCTCTCTCTAATACCTCCGTTTGCCATATATAAATAATTATTATTAGAGCTAAGTTGACCAGGTATTAAAGATAATTCATCTTTACTTGTATTTAATCCAATGAATTTATCAATGCTTATACTATTAAAAGAACCCATTATTAAGTGCCTTTATATATATTTGGATCGTACCAAAAATCCGTATTACTAGATCCAAAAACTCTAGGATCCATCTCTACTTGTAAACTGTCGTCTGTTCTTAAATGAAATCTAAGGTTATCTTTTTCTTGTTTTGCTAATATTTCAAATTTTCTTTGATTATCGAAATCATCGTCTTTTTGATAAAATAATATTGCTGCCTCATAAGCTATCAATAAATCGTAATCAATAGGCAGTTCTGTGGTGTCAGAATCAGAAGATAATGTAGTCGGGAACCCAGTCCCATATACTTTTATCGCTGCCGTTGCAGTCCTATCAAAGTATTTGTTAAATATAAAAGAAGTCCCCTTTATATCATAATATGTAGGGTCTCCTGTATTTGTTGTGTCAAAAAAAGCACCGGCGGATTCATTCGTGATTAAATGGTTAATCGGCTTCTGAAATAGTTCCTTAACTCTACCTGAACTCTGTGCATAATATACAAGATCAGGAAGGAATATTTCAGAAGGAATGCTAACCGTGTTCGTATTAACTGTAATATCTGCCGTAGATACAGTTGCAGAATATAACTCTCTAGGTTTTTCAGCTCTAGTTATTCTTCTTATCGCATTATTAATATAAGTAGTTAATAGCGACTTTGTAGGGTCTGTTGTTGTATCTGTAACCCCAGAATCTATCTGGTTCTCTACTAAACTTAAAATTGTTGATAATGTGCTTCCCATATATAATATCCTTTCCTATATTTTTTTATTAAAACATTTCTCGCCATTGAAAACCACCATTAATATTAGATCCATTAGTCAATGGCTTTACCGATAAATAAATCTCATCTCTTGTTCCATCTATTTTAGCCCCCAAATTTATCAAACTAGGAACAATATCAATAATCGACCCAGAGCTACCCCCCGATTTTACATAACCCCCAGATAAATGAATCCCACCAGTCAACGTACTTGTAGATGGATCTCCGGAATTACCTGTTCCAGTTTGCACACAAGAATTTGTCTGATCAGAAAAAGTTATTGCCGATGCAACAGTAGGATTCAATATCAATAGCCATTCATAATCAGCCGCTGTTGCATTTATCAAACTGATCTTTTTTAATTCAACATGAGCGCTTAGATGAGTTGTTTTTAACCTTATACCTACAATTGCATAAATCGTACCACTTGTTGTAGCCTCTATATGCGTACCATCTGTTGAAAAATATCTTATTTGTCCAAAATCCTGGATACCTCCTTCACTTATTACCGCGCAACAAATAGTTTCTATCGAAGATACAGCACCCGTCCCGTCGTTTTCTATTGAATACCTAACAGGTAGATTAGGGGTAGACATATAAGCAACCGATAAAGAATTTGCATTTAAAAATTCATGAAAATATATTAACTCTCCATCTATTGAAAACCCAGTTCTAACTCTACCAACTGCTAACCACTGAAAATCAATACACAAAATCTGAGATTTAGAAAAATCAATTGTTTTTCCACTTTCCCCCGTCCCATCCAACTTATCTAAATTCCAACTACTTTGAGAAACCTCATTATCTACAACAGAGCCTGTCACTTTAGTTCTTCTAACGATCTTGTATATCCCTTCATCATCATGTAAAAAAATACCATTATTATCATCAAAAAAACCGACTTTTCTATTTATACCAGACCCCCCACCTGACTTATCTAATACAAAAGTGATCATGATCTGTTGAGATTTCCCGGGCTGATAATTAAATCGTCGGAAAGTTTGTCTTGCTCTTTCCCCTGCTGTTGTTGCAGAAACACTTAATGTTGTTGATGCTGTATCAGTAGAATGAGAACTGCTTGTACCTGACCCGCTTATTTCCGCATCATCAAACAGAAGCGGAGCATTGTCATACAATTGTTTGCAATCGAATATACTTTCAGGTTGAGAAATTCTTAATCTATGAAATGCATCTAAAGATTCAGAATTTCCATATTTTACCTTCCGATTTTCATCGCGAGATACAGGGAACCTGTTTAAAAAATTATTATCAATCATACTGCAAAAACCCTATATGCTGAATTAGATATCCAAGTAATTTTTATCGAATCTATATCTATACTTCTAAGTGATAAAATTTCATCCTGTTTCATCCTAATATCATTACCAAACGTTGACCCATCTTCAGACAAATTTACCGTGAAATCCCCAGGACCATCATTTATAATATATCCATCAACTGAATTCCTCACCAATGTTGAATTTATATCTAACGTTACAGGGCTATCCCCTGTTACAAAATTCGTATCAACCTTAGAAAAATATTTATTCTTAGGAAAATCATATTTATTTTGAGTTCTTACCATTTTTACCTCAAAAAAAAAGAGAGACAGCCTATTTAAAAGCTATCTCTCCCTTAGGGTTTAGAGTAGGTAATTATATATTACAATGATTTTAAGAAATTTAAAAGCTTTATTGATTCTTTATATAAATTATAATCTTTATATTGTGCTTTAATTAAATCTTTATCCCTTTTTATGTCTCCCGATTTTATAAGTTCTATTAAAACAGTTAATTTTTCAACCCATGACGAAACACTATTGTCTGAAGTTAAATACGCATCTTTTATTTTTTTATATGGCTCTGAGTTAGAGCATAGGACAGGCACTCCAATGCTAGACATTTCTAACCACTTTAAATTAGATTTACATCTATTAAATTCACTGTCCCTTAAAGGAGCTAAAGCTAAATCTAGTTTTAATTCATTAATCTTTCTAGGATATTCCTCTACATCCCAGGCGATGGATTTAAAGTCTATTCGATCATGATGCTTTAACCACTTAGGGCGAAAACCTCCAAATCTAATAACGAATTCTAACTTATTGTTTTCTTCTAATAATATTTTCATTGCCCGATATGCAATCAAAATATCTTCTTCATGCCCCCCACCAGCAACGTAGCCGACTCTTATCGTATCTGTTTCGTTCTTTAGTAGCTTACCTGGCTTCCATGTTTTTTTATTTATACAATTAGGGGCTACATGAATAGGTTTATCTCCAATTATAGGGAGTATACTTTTCTTCAAATACTCTGTAGAGCAAATAGCTGCGTCACTCTTATGAATGAAATCTGCTGTATACCTATTCTGTTCTTCCCACCTATAAGGGCTTGAAGGGGATACTTCCCCAACGCTGTCGTCCAACTCTGTAACTATCTTTACATTAGGATATTCCTTCCTTAGTTCTTCAATCAATGCTAATCCAGGCAAGTTTTGTATCCTTTGAAATATAATAACATCGAAAAACTTAAAGGCGTTTTTTAGTTTTCTTTGAATATCAATAGAAATATCCCCTTTCCCCACACAAGCGTCGTCCCATGCTAACCCAATATCAATTATATCGTTAAAGTATTCAACATTTACCTTGACCTTTGTCTTCATCTTGACGAATTGCTCTGCATAATTTTCAATACGCCAATAGCAAACAGGTATATTTAAAGACGCTATATATAATACTTTAATCATTTTGTAGCCGTAATCCCCACCCATTGAGGTGGATATATATTATTTCCATTATCATCTACCCCTATAGGTTTTATCCCCTCTGATAAATTAAACCTTTCAATATAGGGGATCTCTGTTATCTTTGCAGAATCTTTTTCAAAATAAGAATATATAAGGGTATTTAGCATTTCTAAAGTGAAGTTTTGATGGTGATAATCCCCTAATTTATCATCACACATGAAACTACTGGGATGTGGAACGCTTAGTATATATTTCCCTCCCTTTTTTAAAACACGATATGCTTCCTTTACAGCTTCGAATGGGTCGTATAAATGTTCTAAAACTTCGCCACAAGTTACATAATCGAACGACTCGTCATCATAATGTGATAAGTCCTCTGCTTCACCTTCAATTGCGAAAATGCCTCTTCTTTTTGCTTTTTCAACCAAGTCTTTTACTATATCTATACCGTTAACGTGACACCCGTTATTTAAAAAATGAATACCAAGAGACCCCCCGTTACATCCCACATCTAAAACTTTGGACTTAGGTGAAACTTGTTCTGTAAAATAAAGAACTCTTAAATAATGTGATTGATTAGGATTGCCGTATTGCTTGCTAACACCATCTGACCGATAATTCTCTCTATGGTAATTTTGAGAGTCCTCTTTACTTTTAAATCTAGTTAACATTAGGTCGCACCTCATTATTTGTTTTTATTGCTCCATCAATGACGTTTGAATTTACACCAATTTCATTGCAAAAATAAGACATCGCCTTCATGTCTTTTGGAAAACACGCCCCGCCAAATCCTTTTTTCCCATCGTGACCAGGAACATTGTAATGGCTATGGCCTATCCTTCCATCTCTTAAAAAACCCTCTACAGCATCGTCCCAATCTGCATTTAACTTTTCACAAACTAACTTCATCTCGTTTAGAAAAGATATTTTAGTGGCAAAAAAACAATTATTCATATATTTTATCAATTCTGCTGTTTCATAACTAGTATTAATTATTGGTATACTGTAACCAAACCTAAATTTAAATAGAGACTCAAGTTTTAATTTCTCATCTAACATGTTTTCTCCAAATCCGAATATCTGCCTTGATGGATTTATAAAATCGAATTTAGCAGATCTTTCGGTCAGAAATTCAGGATTAAATACTATGTTTAAATTTTTATAAATCTTAGATAATTTCCTTGTCGTCCCTGGGGAAACAGTTGATCTTAAAAGAATGATATTGTCCCTTCTATTTAACATTGAGATTTCTTTGAATATTGAATAAACGATAGTTAAATTTATTTTCCCACTGTCTAAACAAGGAGTGGGGACAGAAACAAAAATAAAATCTGAATTATCCAGAACATCCTTAAGTTCGTGTGTGCTCTTTGTTTTATCTTTATCATAAACTCGAATATTAAAATCAACTCCGCACTGTTCTGAAAATCCAAACGCAACAGAAGATCCGACAAAGCCGTTTCCTATTATCCCAATATTCATTTTTTCATTTTTAAAACTCATTATAACCCTCTCATTTTCTTTGAAAAATCTTCTATATTGGTCTTAGTATACTTGTTAATATCTAATTCGTTATACTTGTGGCTTGTAAAATCTCTTGGGTCTGCATCTGTTACGGAAAAATCTAAGTTGAAAATATTTAAAACATCAAGAAGGCTATACTCTTTTTCCCCGATTACATTTAATGCCCCTACCTCTCCTAGATTTTCAATAATAACATTGACTAAATCTCCAACATAAGTGAAGTTTCTGATTATCTCTGATGGATTACCATTTACGATTATTTTTTCTCTATTTACAACCTTAGTTATAAACATCTCTGGTCTTCCATATTCTCCGTATACAGTGAATGGACGAATTATTAAACTATCTTTCTCTTTTTTTATTATACTTTCCGCTATTTTTTTAGATAAAGAATATGGCGTCTCTACATTACCGAGAACACTTGATGATGAAATGTATACCACTTTATAAAAATTTAATTTAGATAAAAGAACCTGAAGGTCATAAACATTGTTACTAAAATAATCCTGAGTAGGTAAGCTAGATCTTATACCAGCATAAGAACCTAAATGAATCACCGTATCATAAAATCTACCATCTAAAGAATCATACGATATAGAATCATCTAATCCCTTTCTCCTTTGTTTTACAATACTATTTAACGGGCTGCCGTTTGGTATGTTTTTATCGTATATATCGAAGTCAAAACCTCTTTCTCTCATCTCTTTACATAAATGAGAGCCAATAAACCCATGTCCTCCTACTACTAAATATTTCATTTCTTTATGTATATAACACACGAGTGATCAATCTCTTCTAAATCATTTATATTAAGACCTTCCTCTAAAAAGAATTCATTGACCGCTTCTTTACACCCTTCCCAGCAATTATAATCATCTATTATCAAATATCCCCCTGTTTCTAATAAATGAAACAAGTTAGAAAGTAAATGGAAAGTGCCTTTATAAAAATCAACATCAAGGCGCAAAACAGATAGATTTTTTATTTTGTCATCAGGGATCGTGTCACATACATCCCTTTCTATAAACTCAATATTAGGGTAGTCTGTTTTTAATAAGTTTTTCTTTACTTCATCTAATGGAGAATAGCACCAATTATTGAAATCCCCTTTATTGTTTTCTTCCCATTTATTAAAGTAAGGGGTCCCTTTATTTACCTTTACATCTTTCTCGCAAGGCTTAGTCATCCCCTTAAAGGTATCTAGCAAAAACAGTTTCTTATCGCTATTTATATACTTTAACGCAAATGCCATCATCATAGAGCATCCACCTTTATAAACACCTGCTTCAACTAAATCCCCATTCAAGCCTTTTGTCTCTACAACAATATCCCACAAACTGCTGAGTCTTTTTACATTAGTCATAGTATTCGGTAAACATTTTGCTATGCACCCTTCCCTCATGATATTTTTATTCCATACTCCTTATATTTTCTCTGTTTCAACTCTTTTGCGCCAGACACATCCCTTTTAGAATCCCCTTCAATTTTGACCATTAACTGGTCCTGACATCCTCCGAACAAATACCCTTTCCTATAAGCGTCTAATAAAAAAAACTCATATAAATCAGTCTCAATAGAATCTTCATGATAAGGGCATTCATCGGATACTTCTTTTTTATAAGCAACTGTAGGATGAGATATAGGACATTTACTGTTAAAATCCCATTCATACGCGTCCATGACAGATTGGTCTAAAAGATGCTTTGACGACCTAAGTTGCAAAGAAGAATAAAAAACCCCTTTTTCTTTGAATCTCTTGAAGAAATCATGTATAGCGTCTCCTCTCTGTGGAAAATAAAAGTCTGAATCACAAACAGCTATTATATCCCCACCTGACATCGAATTTCCTTTATTCCTGTTATAAGCAGCGCCTTTCCTTTCCTTGTTTTCAACTACCTTTATTATTTCATTTCTTTCTTTATGATAATTTATAATATTCAAAGTGTTATCACTTGAGTTATCATCCAAAATTATTATCTCAAAAGGCGACAGTCTTTGATTAAGTAAACTTTTTATGCATTTTGAAACAGTTGATTGAGCGTTGTATACAGGTAATACATAACTAATATTTAAAGCCATCTCGTATTCTCCAAAGTCCAAGAAATTGTTTCATTTAGTTTTTTAGTTAAAGAAGAAGGCTCCCATCCAATGGACTTCATTTTTTCCCCACATAAAGCATATCTCAAATCATGTCCTGGCCTAGATGAATGGAAATCTACCATCTCATACTTTAATTCCTTCCCTTGAAAATAAGCTATTCTCTTCGCTAACTCAAGATTGTCTATCTCCTCCGCCCCTACTATATTAAATTTCGGACAAATATCACTTTCTTCTAACTCTTTATTTAAAAGAAACACAACCGCTGAAGATACATCGTTAGCGTGTATATAAAATCTTGAACCCGCCTTATCCCTTTTTTTGTTAGAATGTATATAAACTGTATCCCCGTCTCTTATTTTACGTATGCATGATGGTATATACTTCTCAGGATGCTGCCTCTCTCCAAAAACATTCATTGTATGCGTAACAATAACAGGCAAGTTATACGTGTTTCTATACGCAACGCAAAACTCCTCTGCTGCTGCCTTAGACGCGCTGTACGGGTTTGTTGAGTTATACCTGTCATACTCCTTATATCTAACCCCTTTAGGCGCAGGGCCAAATACTTCATCCGTTGAGAAGTATAAAAATTTCTTCAACCCCTTCAGATCTCTTGCATACTCCAATAAGTTTACTGTCCCTACGGTATTGTCTTGAACAAACTCCATTGGATAATCTATCGATCTATCAACATGAGAGCCCGCTGCTAAATGAGCAATATAATCAATATTCCCTATCATAGACACGATGCTTGGATTTAAAGAGCT
>Ga0209756_1001598_pt1 | contig 20722 bp, 18 predicted proteins | sample ETNvirenome_6_85_FD_184071 | JGI IMG/M metagenome (GOLD analysis project Ga0209756, IMG submission 184071) | Marine viral communities from the Pacific Ocean - ETNP_6_85 (SPAdes) (version 3) | ecosystem: Environmental > Aquatic > Marine > Oceanic | place: Pacific Ocean | collected 2013-06-19 | reverse complement strand
ACGCAAGCGGTATCGCGAGCCACAATTACGCAAATAGAGCCGGTGCGCGGTCTGACGATGTTACACTAAATATTGTCCATTCCATGTGCACAACGGTCACAAGCAAGATTGCAAAGAATCGACCCAAGGTGACATTCCTCACCTCCGGCGGGGACTATTCCTTAAAACGAAAAGCCAAGCTCCTAGATAAATTCTGCAATGGGCAGTTTTACGCCACCGGCATTTACTCCGTTGCGCCAAGGGTATTTTTGGACGCCACAGTATTCGGGACAGGAGTAATGAAAATCTACGCCGATGGGGAGCGAATCGTCGCGGAGAGAATTTTCCCCAATGAGATTGTTACAGACGACGCGGAGAGCTACTACGGAAAACCTCGCCAAATGTTTCAGCGCAAGGTGGTTTCAAGAGAAGTTCTCTTAGCCACCTACCCTGAATTTGAAAAGGAAATCCTAAATGCGGCCGAAGTGGATATTAGCACATCCGGCACAAAAGCTACGTCAAATCAGGTTGAGTGCGTGGAGTCTTGGCATCTGGCTAGCAAAAAGGGCTCTTCTGATGGTCGTCATTGCATCGTCCTAGATAATGTAACCTTACTAGATGAAGCCTACGACAAAGATTTTTTCCCGTTCGTATTCATTCGCTGGACCGAAAACTTGCTTGGCTTCTGGGGTCAAGGGTTGGCAGAACAGCTCTTAGGGGTCCAGGTAGAAATCAACTCACTCCTCAATCGAATTCAAGAGCAAATGTATTTCGGTACGCCGAAGGTATTTGTTGAGGCGGGATCTAAAATCACTAAGGCGCACATTACCAGCGAGCCTTGGGTTGTGATCGAATACACCGGAACTAAGCCGGACTTCCATGTACCTAGAACGACTTCCGGTGAGGTTTTCTCTCACCTGGATCGATTGTTTGGCCGTGCTTATGAGGTTGCCGGTATATCTGAAATGGCTGCACAGGCCAAAAAACCGGCTGGCTTAGATTCCGGGGTAGCTATCCGAGAGTTTTCCGATATCCAATCAGAGCGATTTATGTTGGTGGCTCAGGCTTACGAAAACCTGTTCCTCGAAGCATCCCGCCAACTCATTGATATTGCTAGGGATATTGAGGAACAAGGAAACACCTATGAGGTTATTAGTCATGGGGATAAATATATCGAGCGTATTAAATGGAAGGAAATCAACCTTGAAGAAGACCAGTACGTTATGCAGATTTTTCCGACTGCGTTACTATCAACTACTCCGGCCGCAAAGTTACAAACGATACAAGAAATGGCGCAAGCTGGCATCCTGAACCCCACCGAAGCTCGTGCCTTGCTTGACTACCCTGATTTAGAATCGGTAAATCAATTGGCTACTGCGTTTATTGATGATGTGGACCTTTTGTTAGAGGAAATGATTGAGAAGGGACGTTACCATCCCCCGGAAACGTTCTCTAATCTTGAGTTTGCGATACAAAGGGTCCAATCAGCCTATTTACGCGCAAAAATTGACAAGGTTCCCGAGGAACGTCTTGAATTACTTCGTCGATATATGGACGACGCTATTCGGGTTATCCAAACCCAACAAATGGCACAACAAGCGGAGCAACAAACGATGGCACCGGAGGGGGCTCCCGCTCCCGGTGGTGGGGCTCCTGCGCCAGGGGCTCCACCGATGGAAGGTGCTCCACCAGCAGAGGGGGATTTGCCCCCCGCGCTATCTGAAGCAATCTCAGGAATGCAATAAACCTTTTTAATTCACACCAGGAGAAGAATATGTCTGACGCAGAAGAGTCTGCAAGCGAAGTAGTTGAACAAGCCCAAGGGGGGGATAATGAAGTTCAACCTGAAGTTTCTGAACCGGCTAATGGGGCGGCAGAAGTCCGAGAACCGGATTCAAATGAGAGTCCAGTGGTGGAAACGTATCAGGAGCAAGCTGAACGTGCCGCTTTCCATAAACAGTTCGCGAACCTCGCACGGCAGGAAAGACGCTTCCGAGAAGAAAAACAAGAATTTAAAGGGATAAAAAAGAAGGCCAGTGAGCTAGAAGGTCTTCAGGAAATGGCAAGTTCCGACCCTATGGCGTTCTTGCAAAAGTTTGGCCTCTCCTATGATGGGCTAACTCGTCGAATTATTAACGACGGGAATGTCCCTATTGAGGATGTGGTCTCTCGACAGGCAAAACAAATCGAGGAATTACAGGAATTAAATCGTAAAAACGCCCTCGACCGAGAAAATAACGCAAAAAAGAGGGAATATGAACAGACGTATAGCGGTATTATTGACAAAATAACGAATTTCGTCGAAACTAATAAAGAATACGAGATGATACCGGCCCATAATGCCTATCATACCGTTTATGAAATCATGCAAGAGCAATTTAAGCTCGATGGAACCGTCCTTGAATATAAACAAGCGGCGGATTTGGTTGAACGGTATTACGAGGACGAAGCCGAACGTTACTTTAAAAGTAGCAAGCTGAGAGATCGTTATAAGGGACACTGGCAACCTGAGCCAGAAACAGCGCAAGACGTTAAGCCTAGCCAGCCAGCAGAAGAAATCCAAAGGCCAAAAACATTATCTAATCAATTAACGTCGCAGACGCCAGCGCGTGACGGTGAACTTTTATCACGAGAAGAGTCACTTGCTAGGGCGGCTGCTATTATGCGCGGCGAGATTTAGCCTTGTAGCTTTCTCGCCCTTATAGCGAGGAAAGTACCATGGCATTAACTACCGCCGTAACCGAAGCCCTTAAAGAACACTACAAACCCCAACGAATCAAAGAGATGGTTTATAAGAATAACCCTCTCCTTGCTATGATCCCCAAATATACGAAATTCGGCGGCGAGAATATGCCGATTCCTTTAATCGTGACCGGGCCTCAACGGCGGTCTGCTACGTTTGGCAGCGCCCAGGATAATACCTCAACCTCCAGCCTTAAACAGTTCCTCTTGACTCGTGTAAGCGATTATTCCTTTGCGTCAATCTCGCACGAGGCAATCAAAGCGAGCCAGGGTAATGCTGATGCATTTATTCGATACGCCACAATGGAAATCGACGGGGCTATTCATGCACTTAAACGGTCTCTGGCGGTTAGTTTGTACCGTGATGGTTCTGGCTCTATTGGAGTTCAAAACTCCTCCGACCCTGGTAGCGGGACTACGCTAACCCTGGCTACTCTTGGAGATATTGCTAACTTTGAAGTTGGAATGAATATCGTTTTAGCCCCTACTGCTACCGGTGCCCTACTCAGCAATGTTGGCACAAAGACTATTACAGCTATCGACCGTGACGCTGGGACGCTTACGGTATCTGCTCTTCACGTTGACGCTGACGCAGGGGACCATATCTTCCAGTTGGGTGATGCCCATGCTGGAGCTAGTTATAAGAAAATCCGAGGGCTTGAGGCGTGGTGTCCTAGTTCGGCCCCTGGCGCTACCTCGTTTTTTGGTGTTGACCGTACCTCTGACGTAACTCGCTTAGGTGGGTGCCGCTCCGATGGTAGCGCAAAGCCAATTGAAGAGGCATTGATTGACGGCCTTAGCGTTGCAGCTAGAAACGGCGGCTCTCCAAGTCACGTTTTCATGGACTATGCCTCTTATGCTAATCTTGAAAAAGCCCTTGGTTCTAAGGTCCAATACGACAAGGTTAGCGCGTCCGATGCCAATGTAGGCTTCACTTCTTTAAAACTGCACGGTCCGTCTGGAACTGTTGATGTTATCCCTGATGTTAACTGTCAGGCTGACGTTGCTTGGGCGCTCCAGCTTGATACTTGGTCCTTGAATAGCTTGGGCGAAGCCCCGCAAATTCTTGACCTTGATGGAAACAACATGCTTCGTGAAGCTACCGCCGATGCTTACGAGGTTCGTATCGGTTTCTACGGAAACGCGGCTTGCGTTGCTCCAGGTTGGAATTGCCGAATTGCTTTGGCTTAAACCTTAATTAGGAAAGGAGCCTAGATATGGCGAATAGAGATTTTAAGCCCGTAAGGGCGCTAGAGCGCGAGGTTGTTATTCTTGCCGGTGTTAGTACTATCGGGGCTTCTGGCGTTGTTGATTCGACAAATGCCAGTGGCTTTTCGGTCGCAAGAACCACGACCGGAGTTTACACCATTACACTAGATGACAAATACCAGAAGTTTTTATACCTGGGCTGCACACTTGAAGAGGCTACAGAGGGTTCAACGGACCAGTTTTTTGCTGTCATTGATACCACCGACGCCTCAAGTGCTACTGCGGTAGTAAAGGTGGACAATGGTGGCGGTACTCTGGTTGAACCGGACAGTGGTGCAAAATTACACTTTTTTATGTGTCTAAAAAACAGCACATTAACCTAATAGGAGTAAGCCATGCCTAAGAAAAAGGGGCTTGCTCTAATGATATTGGGCCAGGGTGCTAAAAAGCCTAAACCCGACGATAATAAGAAAGCTCTTCTAGCAGCTTGCAACACGTTCGCGAGCACGGTGGGCTTGGAGCTGACTCCTGAAAAGGAGAAGGCAGCGTGTGAGGCTCTCCTTGATTTTGTTCATATTGCTATGGACTACGAGGGGAACCCAGGCAGCGACAAAGAAGAATATTGATATAGGGGGGGCGTAACAGTCCCCCTTATTATTTGGAGGGGAAATGCCTACTAACGATAACGTATTTTCTACCCTTATGACGCAAGTAAGACAACGTGCGGATATGGAGGGGTCTACTTTCGTTTCAGATACCGAGATTAGAGTTTGGCTAAACGCTGCCTTGGCAGAGTTGCACGACATTATGATTCTGGTTTTTGAAGATTACTACGTCAACACAACAACCTATTCTCTACCGGGGACTAATCCAGGGACGCTACCTAGCGATTTCTATAAGGCACTAGGCGTCGATTTTGAGACTGGCGGGGTTACTTGCACAATTAAGCCTTACTCGTTTCAAGAGCGAAATATGTACAATAGCAATGCCGCCGTTATAGCGGGGAGCCTCGCGGCCCTTCGATATCAGATTCGGGACGATAAGATTCACTTCATTCCTACTACTCCCCCATCGGGGACGGTGACGCTTCATTACGTTCCAGAGTGCCAGCAATTCAGAACAGGCGGCGAAGATGACGCGGCAAATATTAATTCAAAAAACAAGAGCGTTGCAATTGGCTACCAGGAATATCTAGTGGTTTCCGCTGCCATTAAATGCCTTATGAAAGAAGAGTCTGACGTTAGAATGCTTTTAGCGGAAAAGGGAGACCTACAGAAGCGCATAGAAGGTGCGGCGGCTAAGAAAGACGCGGGGCACCCTCATAAGATAATCGATGCCTCAGTCGGCACCCATGCAAATTCATGGGTTAAACTCTTTAATTAGGTCTGTCATGGCGCAAAACTCATTCATTAGTCCCTATGTAAGAAAAACCACGAAGGACGGCAGCATAGAGGGCGTTCAGGACAGCCTGGAGAATACTCTTCGGTCTGTAGAGGCTTGCCCTCTCCTAGATGGGCACTTGCTTGAGGATGTTGAACTGGCAAACGGCCTAACGGATGTAGACCACAAGCTAGGGCGAAAGCTAAAAGGCTGGTTTTTGACGCGCACGAGAACACTCGCAGGAGGGGATATCTGCGATAAGCAATCGCAGCATAAGCAAGAGGAACAAATTCTACGTCTTAGCAGCACATACGCCGCAACAATCACTGTCGATATCTGGGTATTTTAATGGCTTTAGAGAAAAAACTAATCGGAATTCCACTAGCGAAAGGGATAAACGACAAGATTCACGACCGCGTACTCCCGGCCGGTGAGATGACGCTCATTACAAATGGCCATTTCTATAAAGCCGGTGAGCTCCGCAAAAGAAAGGGCTTCCACAGCATTTCAAACGATATCCCTGCGATAGACACTGGCGATTCTGCGAGGACGATAGATACGGGGAAGGCTTTAGCCGCCTATAACGACGAGATTCTCGCCTTCGATGGGCGTTCTGCATACAGCAAGACTTCGACCTCGGACCATTGGGTAAATAAAGGCACCGTTGTCGGGTCCACTCTCGAAACCGAGCTGGTTGAAGCGGGTACAAATATTGTACAAACATCGGCGCAGATCGGACAGGCTAACGGGTTTGAGGTCCATGCCTGGTCGGAGATTGACCCCACCGAAAACGTAACAATGTCTGCTACGTTTAGCAGCGTTAGCGCAGTAGTGAATGCCGTTCCTAGCGCAACAATGAGTTGCATCAGCGGAGGGGGATCCTGCGGGCAAGCACCCACCGTAAACCCTCTTACATGGTTCACAGGGACCGACAACGACAGAGTATACAAGGTAACAATTGCCAGCGAAGGGACTCCCGACACATGGAATTGGGAGTACGACGAAAATAACGACGGGAGCTATGTTAGCGGAGGTACCGGGATAGCCGCCGGGCCTGATACGACTCTGAATCATGGGGTAGGCATAGAGTTCGTCGGGACCACCGGACACACGAAAGATGATGTGTTCCGCTTCTTGGTTATAAATGGGACCGAACTGACACTCAATGGCCTTGTTACTGGGCATCAATTCGCCATTGGTCAACAGGTAGTAATCAACTTCACTAGCGGATCCTGGCCCGATGGAACTTATCTTGTAACTGCACTCCCATCCGCTACCTCAATGACTATCGACTTAACCGTACCAGTCCCATTAAATCCCGCAAGCACACCCACGGGGGGAACGATAGGAAACGTAGGTGACTCGGGGATCGTCTGGCGAAGCTATGCCAAGGTAATCGATAAAGAGACAAGAACCGAGATCGTTGGGCGAACCCTCTTTAGCACCCTTACGACGGCAAACGCCTTTTATAATGTGCCTCGCGTCCAGGTGGCTGTCTCGGGACAGTACGTCTTTCTTTTCGCCTACGTGGGGAACGGCCGGGTTAAATACGCAAAGGTAGACACAGGGGCAGGCAGCGGCGCGATATCCAACGCACTAATCCCCGCGCTACTCACCAGCGGGGCTGGAGAATTGTTCCTAGTCAATATAACAAACCCTGTTTGGGCTGTTGAAGCGGTAAACAATGCCTCCATCTCTAATGGAATATGTGTCCTGGCTCGGGTTAATTACAGCATTACGTCCCCATCCCCTTCCGATAGGTACCTTCGCCTGTCCTATTATGAGAACAGTGGGGGAACGCTCTCCGAGGCAAGTTCCCCATCCCCAACAACGGCAGCTTTCGAGTCCAGGGTACATTTTCCTCTCGCAAACACAGCAGGGGCACCATCGTCTTCGGCAACCTCCGAGTATGTTGGTGCGGCGAACAAAGGGAACATGGAACTAGTTGGCGGCATAATGCTCAAGGTAGTGACTCCTAGTGACAGAACTACGGGGGACTACATTGCTGTTGCCTATACTGCATCAGCAAACGCCATAGGGGGTCCAGGTGGTTCGGGGGATGAACCGGACGGGGTAAAATACCGGGTCTACAACGCGGCGCTAGTCCTCCAAGGGTCCGAGCAAAACGCAACCCTAAACACGGTCACAATGGCTTATCAGAGTACGTCGTTGCCCGGATTCATACTCGTAAATGGGACTGCGGGGAAAAATGTCTCCGGAAAGGTTCGTTTCTTCTTTACCGTTGTCGCCAACAAAACAAACCTACTGGCAAGGAGCCCGGAATTCCTTGTTAACGCTTACGACTATACCCTGTCTGGCGGTGGGGCTGATGTAGACCTCGACCTTTACGGGATGACCATTACGTCTGATTGCTTTGCCCATAATAGAGATCTTTATTTGGGTGTCGGTCATGCGACCCGACCAAACAATGTCTCTGGCGATGCTATGCTTGCTCACTCAGTATTCAATACCTCTGTGGGCTTGATTATGAATCACCAAGGGGAGGTTATAGCAAAAACAGCGATAAGCGCCGGGCCTTGGACACAAGAAATTGACTTTAGGTTCATGCAGTACATGGTGTTTAACCGGTGCCACTTAATGCACGGTGTTTCGCGTGTTCACGCTGAAAGCTCGACCGATGTATTAAGCGGCTCTATAGACCCAATCGCGAGCACTACGGTTACGGGGGTAAACACCCGCTTCACTTCTCAATTAGCCGTTGGTGATATAATTACGGTTACGGGGGAATCGAGAAGCGTATCCGCCATAGCGAGCGATACGAGCCTAACAGTCTCGGAGGCTTTTTCGGATAACGCAAACGATACAAGCCCGGAAAAATACGTTGCAACTAAATACCGGTTCGGAACATCCCGTTACAGTGGTGTTAATCTGAATTCTGACGGGTTGGATTTAACGGCGATGGATGCCGCCGTGGGGATTCTCGACTTTGCCCCGACACGGTATTTGCCGAGCGTTCAGGCGAACGGCGCTTTAAAGGTGGCTGGTGGTATCCTTTGGGATTATTCGGGGGATTATTTTAAAGAAGATAATTTTTTCTACTACCCCGAAATTCACTCTATGTCCTTAGCCACTGTCGCGGATACGCTCGATGACACATACAGCTATGTAGCCATTTACGAATGGGTGGACCATAACGGCAAGGTTCAGCAGTCCAACCCGTCGCTCCCCATAACTACGGGCGACCTAAATAATAACGTGGTCACTGTAAACGTCTACACTCTTCTTATGACTTATAAAAGGGATGCGACTACGCTAGTGAACCCCGGTGGCTTTAGTTTTGTGAGTGCTGGAGCAAGGTCGGAGGTCAAGATTGTTCTCTACAGGACAACAGACACGGCCACGGGCGGCAGCATCTTCCATCGCTGCGCTGAAGCATTAATGGATAGGAGTAGCCGAATCCAATCAATAGAGGACAGGCTCCCCGACGCTGACCTTATCGATAACCCTGTTCTGTATACTACGGGCGGTGTTGCAGGCAACATAGCCCCCCCGTCTCAATATGACATTACTGTTTGGAAGGACCGCGTATTCCTGGCTACCACCGAAAACACTGTCTGGTTTTCAAAAAGGTTTGTAGAGGGCCAGGAGACAGGGTTTAGCGACTCATTTATTCGCTCGGTGGATAACCGCGCCGAAAAGATTCGCGCTATCTGTCCCAATTTGGAACACATGCTTATTCTCGGTGCTCGGAATGGCTACTATATGTCGGGGGATGGTCCTAGCTCTACCGGGGCTGGCCCTGGTTTTTCGCCGCTGCGGAGATTCGCTCCGGGGCAAGGTGCCCTAGATGGATGTTGCCGCGTAGAGACTCCTGTTGGGGTATTCTTTCAGACTCGCCAAGGGCTAATGCTTTGTGACCGGAGCATGAAAGTTTCGTTTAAAGGGGCTAAGGTTGCTGACGGTTATGTCTCCACAGCCAACTACCTGATTGACGGGCATGTCTTTGAGGACTCCCACGAGGTTCGCTTCACGGCCTATAATACTGGAGGGATTCTTGTTTATAACTATCTTTTCGACCAGTTTTCGGCCTGGGACTTACATGCAGATCTAAAGCTAAACGCCGCCTCCTTAATGGTGGAGGGTGAGCACTATAGGCTCGGCGTCAATGGGATTCTCTGTAAGCAACATTCATCACAGACCTACGACAAGCTTGTATCAGCCGATAAGGGGTATGCTTATGGATTCATTACAGGGTGGATTAATGTGGGCGAGCTGCAACAGCTAGGGCGTGTCTATAGGCTTTTGTTCCTTGGCGACTACAACGCGGCGTCAAATCCGCAATTACTTCTTTATACCGACTACAACGAATCCCCTACACTGGTTGAGATGGACGCGGCTCCTGGTACATCAAAATTTCAATTAGTAGCGAAGTTACCAAAGCAGAAAGTAAGGGCGCTTAAGTTCGGGATTACTGAAACGACCGAATCGACGGGCGGCGACTTCCGGGTTCAAGGCGTGTCTATGTTAGTCGGGGTCAAGAAGCCTGAGAATAGTTTTAAATTCCCAAAATCGGACATAATTAGTTAGGATTACGTATGGCAAGCGAGAAACAACGATTTAAACAAGACGTTGCCGATGAGGGCGGTTTTTGGGGGCCTCTTGAATACCTCTCGGAGACCCCCGTACTAGGGAGATTTCTCGACCCCGCAGGTTTAATCGCCGATAAAGAGATCGCCATGCACGACGTTTCTGAAAACCTGGACCCAGAGACCCAGGCGAGGTTAGGTAGATCCGTCGAAGCTGCCAGAAGTTTGCGGGGGAGGCCCCTTATAAGTGAAATGAGGGCGCGGCAGGTTGGACAAGAAGGTCTGAGAACCCAGGCTGCGGCTATGGCCGGTGCATCCCCCGAAACAAGGTATGCCGCTACGCGACACGGCGCAGGAATGGGTGGTAAAATCCTGGGTCAATATGGAACAAGCATGGCGGGAGAATCGGTGGAACGCTTTAGCCTTGGTACCAAAATGGCACAGGCGGCGTCACAGCTACAGCAAGGCCAAACGTTGTTTGCGTTGGGTGAGCGGCTGCGGAATTACCTAGCGCTTAAGGGTGTGCAGCTAAACGAACAGCAAGCCAGGAACATGGCGATAAGCGCGGCGGCGGGTTTTGCCGCATCTATGGGTGGGGATGAGAAGCAACCCCCTCAATCGAATTCAGGAGCAAATGTATTTCGGCACGAGCCCACCGGCATGGACGCGGGGAGCACCGCACCATCACCCGGACCGGGCATGGCTTACGGTTAGGAACTAGGAGTTAATTATGGATTGGAGTATGCCGTGGGAACCTGCGGAGCAAACGGCAATAAAAGGGACCGAGGAACGAGCGGCTCAGGATAGGGCTATCGATGTAAACCTACGTCCCCCCGGCGAATACTTGAACCGTAACCCCTATCGACAAAACTTAGTCGAAGATATCGGGGGGGCGGGGCGCATGGCTAGGGTCGGAGGACCGGCAACCAGAGCAGCCAAGGAGATCCAGCGCGAACAGGCGGCAGGACAGGTAGCATTAGCTCGCGGCAGTGGCGGCAGTGGCGGTGGTGCGGGTATGCGAATGGGGAGCGAGGCCGGTGGAGAGTCTTACGTCCAGTCAATGGCTCCTGCGGCGATAGCGGCCGAAGCAGAGAAGCAGGGCTATACCCGAGAGGAAGCGGGGGCTGCGGGTATGCTGGCGATGGATGATAATCAGTTTCGTCAACAGATTGACCAAATGATGGCGCAGAAAAAACGTGGGGCGGTACAGGAAGAGCAACAAAGAACCGCTGGTGCAGTAGGGACCATAGCCTCAGTTGTTGGAATGTTCTCCGATAAGCGAGCCAAGGAGAATACTCGACCGATATCCCCGGAAGCTACCGAGGAGTTCATGAACATGCTTAGGACAGGGGCCTTCGATTACAAAGAAGGCTTCGGTGGTGGCAAAGGCAACATGGGACCGCTGCTTGACGATGCCGTAGCCGAGACAGAAGTTGGCAGGAGCTTCATTAGCCGCGATCCAAAAACAGGGCTTCTTGTATCCGACCCGAACAAGGCGGCTTTAACTACCCTTGCGCTGCTAAAGAAAGAAAACGAAGACAAGAAATTCCTAGCAAAACGCCTTGAGGCGTTGGAGCAAGCATCGCCGGGGGCGGCGTATGCTAGGCGCTACCCTCAGAGCATACCACTACCAGGAACGCCCTATGTCCCCGTCGCCAAGACGGATATCCCAGGAACCCCCGGTGCTTCATGGCGCAAAATTCCAGGGCGTTTGCCTTTTCGGGATTTACCACCTTCTCCCGGTGGAGTGTACACTAAGGGGGCAAGGCCCGGAGCCTCGCCGCAACCACAAGAGAGCGGATTCACCCAGGAAGACGCTAAGTCCTTCATGGATATGCTGTCCAAGGGGGAGAAAGGAAAGAAATAATGGTTTCACCACACGGAGGGGCAAGCCGTTTCGCCCCTACCCAAACAGCCGCCGACCGACCAACACGCTCGGTCGAAGACATCCAGAAGTATGGCCCAATGGCCCAATTGAAATATTTCGGGGAAGCTGTTGCGTCCAATGTAGGCGATTTCTTTAATGCCTTTCGTGACCTACCGGAGCATGACAGGAAGCTCGCGGAGATGAAGCTAAAGAAGGCCAAGAATGATACCGAACGCGCCCAGATTATGGACGAGGTATACAAGGGCAAGTTCAGAACAGGGGGGCATTCCACCGAACCCATGAATGTGGAGTCCATTGATCCCGCTCTGGTAAGCAGTCATCCAGACGTAGGCTACTGGGGCACGGAAGACCCGGCCGGAGTTGACCCATCAACAGTGTCAACACAACCAACGCCAGAACAAATGAGAACGCAGGAGGAGCAGCTTGACATAACGCCTCCCCCACGACCGGAAGCCGCTGTAGGTGCCGGTGCAGGTGCAGGTACAGGTGCTCCCCCGATGGAGCCAGGCGGGGAAAGTATCAAAGGAAAGCTCAGGAGACTCGAAAAAGAACTGTCCGATTTTCGGACAGACCAAAAGAAAGCATACGGACAGACAGAAGAAGACTATGCGGCAGAAGAGCGCCGAATAAGGCAAGAATCCCAGGTTGAGTACTCTCGCTCGAAGGTTAAAGAAGCGGAAACCGCATTAAGCACGGCTACCTCGAAGCTCGCAAGTTGGGAAATTAACCCCATGAGGGCGTATCCTAGCGTTATGTCAAAGGTTGCCGCCGTAATAGGGATTGCGATGGGGGCTTATGCTCAAGGGCTATCCGGGGGGAAGCTACCAAACACGGCGCTATCAATCGTAAACTCTGCAATCGATAAAGATATCGAAGCCCAGAAGATGGAGTACCAGAAGCTTAAAGGAATGGTTGATGAGAGCAGGAACGTATACGGGATGGCCATGCGTATGCTCGGTGACGAAAGACAGGCAGATAGCCTAGCAAGAGCGGCGGCATTCCGCACGTTTAACGCAAAAGTCACATCAATGGGCAAAGAGTTTGGGATCGATGAAAAAGTGTTCTCAGATAAGATATCGTTACTGAAGCTGGAGGACGGGGAGAATAAGTGGAAAGCCAGCCTCGCGCAGAAGGCGGGGAAATCAGGGAAAGACGCTGTTGGGGATAAGACCCGTGCAGACATGGGGCAGTTAAAGTCGATTAAAAATCAGATTGGCTCTTACCGGGAAATGATTAAGCAGAGAGGACCGGAGGATATCCCTGGATCGTGGCAGATCACGCAGGCATTTTTTGACTCTCACGGCGGAAAGATGGAGCAGAAGCGCGGCCTAATAGCGAGGCAACTCCTCATGTATACCGACAAAGGGCGAATCTCTGACAAGGATTATGAGATCATGCTGAAGTTCATCCCCGGCGTATGGAAAAGCCAAGCAGCCGCCAACGCCATGCTCGATGGCCTTGAGTCAATGATTAACGAGATCGAAAGCGCACGGTGGGACACTATGGACGGCCCAGCAAGGCAGCAGCTCCTCCTTGAATCGGCGATTAAGACCAAGGGCATTGGTTACGAAGGGCTATCCACAGCCGATGAGAAAGGTTCGGCATCATATTGGCGAGCGAACAGGGCTAAGTTTGGAGTAGAAGAAGGAAAAAAGTAACGGGGGCAGGGGGCGTTATTGCTGGTAGAGACACTAGCGGAAGAATGTTCTCTGACCCTGTTGAAGATGCGATAAACCCTAGAGCGGCGAAGTCTATGCAGGAAATGGCCGCCGCGTACCAGAATGAGACAGGGCAGCCGATGTATATTACTTCAGGGAATAGGGACTACGAGGAGCAGAAGAGACTGCATCCTACTTGGTCGGAGGAAAAGCTGAGGAGAAGCACACACATGCACGGCACAGGCTATGACATCAACCTCGCTGGCAAGGGTAAGGATAGCCCCATGTTTAAATGGCTTAAGAAGAATGCGGCCAAGTACGGATTCAAATGGCCAGGCTATGCCCACAAGACAGCGGGTAAAGAATGGTGGCATTGGGAATATCATGCCTAGACTTTACAACTTTAAAAAGAATGCTTACGAAGAAGTTCCCCAAGAGCACGTTAAGCGGCTTGTTCTGTCGCGGGAATACGCGTTTAATCAGATAGAACGCGTCCCTGTTATTGCCCCAGACGGTAGCCGCCACATGATCCCCGGCGCTGAAGCCTTGGAAGCTATGGAGAAGGGCGGGGAGTATGGCAGCACTTCAGACTGGGATCGGCTAGCTCGCAAAGAGAAGTACGGTACCGACACAGCAGAAGGCTACGCGGGTGCAGCTCTTTCCGGCTTGGCGCGGGGGGCCACTCTGGGCGTCTCCGATGCGTTCCTGAATGAGTTTATCGAGAAAGACAGGCTGAAGCATTGGCGCGAAGAGTACAGCGGAACCAGTACTGCGGCCGAGATCGGTGGGGCCATGTTGCCAGCGTTCTTCTCCGGGGGAACATCATCGGCAGTAAGTGGCGGGAAACTGGTCGCAAGATTGGCCCCTTCATCGTTAGCGTTCAAGGGCGGTCGCGCATTAGAACAAACTCTCGCGAATAGCGCCGTCCTGTCTCGTGGTGCCGACAAGGGCCTAGCTCTTAAAATCCTAAGCTCGACATTACCAAAGGCAGCGGGTGGGGCTTTAGAGGGTGCCGCATTCGGCGCAGGTACAACACTCACGGAAGCATCACTTGGCGACCCCGACGAGGCGGCTGAAATGCTTTGGTCGAATATCGGTTACAGTGCATTATTTGGCGGCATGGCTAACGCAGGTGTTCATGCAACGATGGTAGGCGTACCGGGCGGGGCTAAGAAGATGTCCGATGGGTTTGCGTCCCTATACGAAAAAGCCACGAATAGTAAAATGTCGGTGAAAGCCCAAGATAAGTTACTCGATTTAACCGGAGGGCTCTTAGGGGTTGAGAGTGAAACCCTTAAAAAACAGGTTGGATTATATAGAGGAGCTAAAGAGGCAAGGGCTGGCGCGATAGCAAAAGAGGCCACGTTCCGTAAATCTCAGGATGATATCGTCACGAACCTGAATACCGTTCTGGATGATCTGGGAACGGTGGCGCAGAATTCTCGTGGGGGAAACAAGCGCGAGCACATGCGAAAGCAGTTATTCAATGAACCCGCAGAGAATGTTGACGAATTTCGCCTAGCTAACTACTCAAACACGCAAGTGAAAAGTGACCTTGAGACTCGCGCAGCTATGGCGCACAGGGGAATTCTGGCCGCTCGGGAAACAATAGAAACGGTTTATGGCGACCTCCACACACTAGGCCAAGCCATGAGGGAGACAGGCGGCTACGCTTGGAAAGCCGGTGGCCGGGAACTCCGAGGCCATGCCAAAACACTAATGGATGTTCTTAATGGCAAAGCAAAGCCGGAACATCTTGAGAAAATGCTACGACAATGGGACGAGTTAGTCACGCCGAAAGTCCGTGCAGCCACTTCTGAGAATCAGTGGAAAGCAATCATAGAAGCCGGGGAAGATACCTTCCTCCTATTGGATGACTATAAGAAATATCTAGGCCATTGGGCATTCGGCAAGAAAGGCCGGAACGTGCTCCAGTGGAATACACAGGGGGCGCTAGCAAAGTCCGAAAACAAGATTCGGAAATTGCTTGAAAATAAAATCCTATGGGGCCAAGCGGCGGAAACTCAGGCCACAATCAACCCCAAGTTCTCCCGCTTCATTAGTGCCATAGATGACTTTAAGACGGAGTTTGGGGACCGGATAAGTAAAGGTAAAAACAAATGGCAAGACGAATGGATCAACACCCAAAAGGTCGGCAAATTCCTTAAGAATCTTGAGGGGCGCGGCGACAATACTATGCAAGCATCTTGGGGGGTTGAAACAGAAAAGCGGTTCCACGAGTTTTTTGCTGCGGCTGACGACTTTTCAACTTCCGCGAATAAGCTTTACGGGTTTGAAGGGGACGCCGCGCTGTCTGCCGGTCGAGTGTCTTCCACGCTTAGAAGTACCAAAACAAATATTGATGAGATGATTCAATCGATGAGGGAGACCCGGTTTATAAATGAGGCTGCGGGAGGCAATGGCTTTCACCCTCGTTATGCCGCACAACTCTATCGACGTTTTGGCTATGGTGCTTTTGGTGGTCTCACATTTGGCCCCGTTGGTGCCGCTGCCGGTTTTATCATGGGTGGCTTGGCCGATGGCGCAGCTACCGCACGAAAACTGGCAATGATGGAGCACAATATTTCCAATGCCCGGAAGGTAATGAACACATCGCTGGATAAGATTGTAGACCGTATGACCAAAGGCGGTCCTGGTGGGAGTATCCCCGTGCGTCCGAACAGAACGAAGCTCTTCCTAGCCCCCCTAGCGGCACAGTTTGGAGAGGAAGAGTCGAAAAAGAAAACCACCAAGATGGAGGACTATAAGAAGGCCAAGGAACGAGCAATGAAGCTCCAAGATCCCGAGGCGCTTATGGGGGCTATCGATAAAATCACCGGGCCAATTGAACACGACATGCCTAATCTCTCCGCGTCACTCAAAGCCAAAGGGCTGGCAGGGATGCACCACGCGATGGAGGGGTTCAATAAAGACAGTCGCACAATCGACGATAAAATAATGGGCGTTCCCGAACGCCAACCCACAGACAGGGAGCTTGCACAGCAGGAGATCCGCTTTGCCGTTCTTGAGGATCCTATCGGCGAAACGCTTGGGAATTTTGAGGCCGGGACGCTTACCTCTACCCATGTAGATATGCTCGAAAAGACTTACCCAAACATTTATGGAAGTATTGTCGCCGGTCTGTTGGAGAGGTTTTCTCTGTTCAGCGACGATAGCGATACGCGGGTGCATCATGCCTACCGGAATCAGGCGAGCATATTATTCAAGAGGCCCTTCGATGTATCGCACAAACCCGAGAATATTAATATTTTGCAGTCTTCCTACGCAAAGAAGGAAGAAGGCACTAAGATTAAATCAACCCCGTTACTTAAGACCATGGGAGCCTTTGGGCCTTCCGAAGTTGAAAAGATAGCGATGGGATAGAATCTTAAGCAATTCAGACGCCGGACACCGTAACAGGGTAACGGCCTAAAGATAGGAATTAATTATGAGGACATTTGAAGCAGTAACCACACAGGCGTCAACAGATGACATTGACCAAGCGCTAAAAAGCTCAAACAACACAGGGGCATCCTGGTTTGTGCACGCAACGGCCCAGGCCGGAACGGCGAAGCTGGTTGTAGTTACTAAATTGGGGGATGAGTTCGTTGTCCAGAGTGACTCGATAGGCACGGGTGCCCCCACGTTGATAGTTTACGATTTCGCCATCCCGGCTAACGCTGTTTTTAGATGGACCCCCGGCGGGGTAACAAGCAGCGTTCTAACTTCACTACTTACAGTTCGACCAGCGAGGTAAATTATGGCCGTTATTAAACATGGGGCAGGCGCTACGAGTGCCTTTAAGACTGTTAAAGTTTCAGGTCAAAGCGACGTAATTGCCGATGATGGTAGTGACGATCTTACGCTAGCTGCCGGGTCAAACGTGACCCTCACGACTGACGCAAGCACCGACACGGTGACCATTGCGGCTTCTGGTGGTGCAACTCTGGCCGGTATCGACGACCAGAGTTCCAGCAACGATGACCAAGTGACTATCGAGGACGGTGCCGTAACCATAAATATTGACGGAGACGATTGCGATTTCGTCGTTGAATCTGAGAACAACGCCAAAATGTTGATGGTTAACGCAGCTAATGACACAGTGGGGGTTGGGTGTGATCCTGTCGAGGCTGGCTCAAACAACCCATCTGCATTGTTGGTTGTTTCAAATCGAGGCACGGCGTCAACACCTGCCGAGTATTCGCCTTTGATTGTTGAGAACGATGCGACAGAGGCTTATGTCAACATCATCTCCAACGATAATGGCTGGCAGGGTATTTTATTTGGGGACCAAACGGACCCCGATGAGGCGAGCATAAAATACAACTCCAGTAATAAGCGAATGTACATCACCGGAAACGCCGAGGCTGCTGCATCTAATGTGCTGACGATTGATCACAGTGCCAACACCGTTGGGGTCAATGTGGGTGCACCGGCTGCGGGGGCGCTGGATGTGGATGGCGCAGTGGCTCTTAAGTCTCAAGTCGCTGTCCCATCAATTACGACAGGATACTCAAAATTATTCGCAAAAAGCGACATCGGCCTAGACACTGCTGTCTTGATGCACTTCGATAACAACTGGAACGATTCGGGTGCGTGGGGCTTGGCTGCTGGTACAGCAAGCGGCGACCCATCATTTGTCACATCTTCGCCGAGCCCCAAGTTCGGCACTCACTGTGCCTATTTTGACGGGACGGGCGACCTCGTAGACCTCGACGGTGACTCGGATGATCCGGCGCTTGGGCTTGGCTATGATGAATGGACAATCGACTTCTGGATTTCTTTTCCGTCCGGCTCGTTGGCATCAAATGACACAATTATTCAGTCAGGGGCGACCTCAACAGGCAACAACGAGGGCTCCTGGAGAATCAATCTAGGACAGACAAGCTCGGCCGGTGACAGCATTTCTTTCGATGGTGGCTCTACGTTTGCCGACCTGCTTACTTGGGATTATGGCAGTGATATTGCTGATGATAAGACCTGGTATCACTTCGCTATGGTTCAGCATGGTGGGACTGTTTCTTTCTTTCTGAACGGGACCAAGAAAGCATCTGCCGAGAACACCAATCGGCTCTATACCCATGGAGGGATTCGTGTCGGAGCAGACCAGGGCGGGAGCGGTGACGCTAAATTCTATATGGACGAATTGCGAATCAGCAAGAAGGCCCAATGGTTCAATGACTTTACACCACCGACTGTCGCCTACGGGGATAGTACGCTTCAGTGTATCGACGCGCACGGCAACCACACCCGGCTAAGTCCCCACAATGCAGAAGGTGAATGGGAGTACTTCTCTCAAAATACGAAGACCGGGAAGACGGTACGCATCAATATGGAGGAGGTTGTTTCAGACCTCGGTAAGTTGACAGGCAAAAACTACATCAAGGACGAATGATGGAAGACAGCGCGACTACGGCGGCTCTTGTTGGCGTTGTCATGGCGCTGGTTAAGGTCGTGGAGAAGGGGCTCCAGAAGTCCTCGGGAGGTTCAATAGAATATAGGTTGGGTCTTTTAGAAACCCAGATTACTGAGATGAGAGATAAGCTTGCTGATTTTTCTCGCTGCTTTTACGAGTTCCGTGAGGAGTACCGTATAAGGGTTAGCGTCCAGCGGGCGAAGGAGGAAAAAGATGAATAACAAGCCAGGGGTCAAGTCGTCGGAATTCTGGATAGCCGTTGTGGGGATGGTCGGGGGGCTAGCCCTCTCCGTGCTGCCGGATAACCCATTCACTCAGATCGTCGGTGCGGTAATCGCAGCCGTATGTGGGCCAACGTATATAGCGGGTAGAAGCTGGGCAAAAGGAAAGACCGATGCAGCACAAGCCAACGCCCGAACAATAGCGGATACTATTTTAAAAAAAAGTTCCTAAATCTGGATGGACCGGATAATAATCTGTTCCTTGCTGGCGTACGGTTTAGTGATGACTGGTCTTTTTCTAGCGGAAAATTCGAGCCGGAAGGCTTTATGCAATTTAATTCTGAGATTGGAAGAGGCGTTAAGGCATTTGCAGAAGCAACAGCCACCGCCGAGAGAGTAGCAGGGACCGCGGGGATTAAGATCACTTGGTAATCAAGAATCTTTCCAATTCCAGAAGTGGTCAATCCATCGTGCGCGTCTGCTCGGTCTACTGTCTACGTGGATTCTTCCACGGTACAGCCCCAGCCCTCGAAAGTGTAGTTGGTCGGCAAGGGTGTATAACTTCAGGATTCGGGAGTTACTTCTTGGCCCATGCGCAAACGTAATGTCGCAAGCATAGCACACACCGTCACGCGGAACGTGCCAGGATTTCTTAGCGGCTCCGTCGATGGTTGCATTGTACTCAGCACATCTTATTCCAGAGCTGACTTTTAGGGCTACCCCTATCGATGTCCTTAATCGCTGAAGCTTCTCTATGTGTTTAGTGTCCATGCGCCCGGATGGGCACCCACACTTACACGCGAATTCAGAAGCCAACCAATTTTTGCTGAGTCTCTTTGCCATGATAAAAAAAGGGCCGGTGAATATGGGGGAGGTTACTATTACCTCTCTGGGAGTGGGAACAGGTTCACCGACCCTAGTTAATAGTACCACTAATCGAGGGGATTACAAGAAACGGGCTCCTCTAAGTCTGCCCACCGATAGCGCCAGAGCGCGAGAGCTAGCACTCCTATTATCTCTAGCATGAATGCTACCACCGCGAATGGTATAAGATACGCTCCCGGTTCAGTCGCGGCCGAAAGTAATTTTGTTTGCTCCTTCCCTAACGCCGTATATTTTCCCATCTCACTTGCAATCTTACCGTCCGTCGCAAGGGCTCTTGCCCGGTAGTTTTTTGCCGCATCGGATTCGGCAAGTGACCCGAGGTTATTAATCCTTCTATCGATAACGTCACGCTGGCGTTTGATGTCTTGGAATTCCACGGAGCTAGCTATCGTTCTCTCGCTCTCAAGGGCTACCGATTTAGATAACCACGTTACCGATGCCACCATTGAGCCTGTGATAAGGGCTCCTGTAGTTACGCAAGCGGCGATCCTTATGTTCCTGTGCGGGTGCGCTATCCCGGCCCATGCGAAAGTGTACTTTGACATCTCCCACAAGACGCCGAACATAAATGCGAGCGCGACCGATTGCCCTTGTCCCATACCTATCGAAAGCCTGATTGTTAACACAGTCGAGACAATACATGCGAGCAATGCGGTGGAGACCAATGCCCAATCCTGAAACCCTTGTTCCTTGCACCATTCATGGAAGCGCACAGTGTATACCTCCAGGGTGCTCGGCTGCTTCTGGGCTACTACCGGCGCTGGCGGGGGTTCCGGGGGCGTGGGCTTCGGGGCGTC
>Ga0209756_1001594_pt1 | contig 20774 bp, 23 predicted proteins | sample ETNvirenome_6_85_FD_184071 | JGI IMG/M metagenome (GOLD analysis project Ga0209756, IMG submission 184071) | Marine viral communities from the Pacific Ocean - ETNP_6_85 (SPAdes) (version 3) | ecosystem: Environmental > Aquatic > Marine > Oceanic | place: Pacific Ocean | collected 2013-06-19 | reverse complement strand
CATAGAAAACAAGACATGTATCAAAAACCGTCTTTCTTGCAAGTATTGCGCATTTTACAAAACGGAACATTGCACATGAGTGAAGATAAGAAGATTAAGGTGTTTGTTATTTCAGACCACCCTTTCGCGCCATCGGGCGTTGGAACACAGACTAAATATATTATAGATGCTCTGATTAAGACTGGAAGGTATAAATTTTTCTGTTTCGGCGGTGCGATAAAACACCACAACTATGATCAGATGTCGGTCGACGGCTATGAAGAAGATTGGGTAATTCAGCCAGTCGACGGATATGGTACGCAAGAGATGGTGCGCTCGGTTATCTATCAATTTAAGCCAGATATGGTCTGGTATATGACAGATCCGAGATTTTATGAATGGCTTTGGGACATGGAAAATGAAATAAGAACAATTTGTCCAATGATTTATTATCATGTTTGGGACAATTATCCCCTTCCTAGGTATAATAAAAGCTATTATGAATCGACAGATGTTATAGCTTCTATCTCAAAAGTCACATACGACATCGTTAATAAAGTGGCGCCATCAGTTGAGAATCATTATCTACCGCATGCAGTAAATTTAGAAATATTTAAAAGACTTGATAAGGCCGATGTTGACAAATTTAGAGAAGAGCATTTTCCGGATGATTCCGGAAGAATTACTTTTTTTTGGAACAACAGAAATGCGCGCCGAAAACTCAGTGGATCTGTTCTGTGGTGGTTTAATGAATTTGCAGAGCAAATAGGGCCGGACAAGGTTCGTTTGATAATGCATACAGAGCCAAATGATCAACATGGGCAGGATTTAACTGAGATGATAAAAGCGCTTAATGCAGACGATGGCCGAATAATTTTATCTGTACAAAAAGTTCCACCTGAAATATTGTCTTTTATGTATAATACGGCAGACTGTACAATCAACATTGCAGATGCTGAAGGCTTTGGTCTGGCAACATTAGAATCTCTTGCTTGCGAGACGCCGATTATAGTGACCATGACCGGAGGCCTACAAGAGCAAGTAACTGACGGCAAAGAATGGTTTGGAATAGGCCTCGAACCAGCATCTAAAGTGGTTATAGGCTCACAACAGGTGCCCTATATATATGAAGATAGGGTTGGCAAAGAAGATTTTATAGATGCGCTTAATAAGATGTATAAAATGTCGAAGACAGACAGGGATAAATTAGGCAAGAAGGGAAGGAAGCACATTGAAAAAAATTATAACTTTGATAAATATGGAAAACGATGGATTGAGTTAATGGATAATATACACGAAAAATATGGCTCATGGGATACCAGAAAAGGCTACAAAGCTTGGAATATTAAGGAGCTAAAATGAGAAAAAAGATAGTTGTCAGAGGTCCTGTGCTTTCAATGTCTGGATATGGCGAGCAGACAAGATTTGCTCTCCGCGCCTTACGAAAACATGAAGATAAATTTGACATATACATAATTCCTGTCGGCTGGGGCGCCACTGGATGGCTACACGAACATAACGAAGAAAGGGCTTGGTTTGATAGGAAAATTTCAAAAACAGCCCAACTCATGAGTTCAGGGCAGGCAAACTTTGACATGTCTTTGCAGGTTACTATCCCAAATGAGTGGGAGAAACTTGCTCCATACAACATTGGATATACTGCTGGAATAGAAACTACAAAAGTATCTCCCGAGTGGATTCAAAAAACAAATTTAATGGATAAAGTCTTGGTTGTATCAACACATTCCAAGAAAATATTCGAAAAGACTGTTCACGAGGGATATATTAAGGAGACAAATCAGCCTGTAATTCTCAAAACAGAGGTCCCCATTGAGCCCGTTAATTATCCGGTAAGACAGTTTGACGCCGTTAAACTAGATCTGGATTTGGAATATGACTTTAACTATCTGACGATGGCTCAATGGGGCCCAAGAAAGAATCTTTTTAATACGATTAAATGGTTTGTTGAAGAAAATTTTGATCAAGAAGTTGGTTTAATTGTAAAAACTTTTATTCGGAGAGGGAATGTAATAGACAGAGAGCATACCGAGAAGCGAATAAGGGATTTGCTAGAAAAATACGATGATCGTAAATGTAAGATATACCTTTTACATGGAGATATGACACAAGAAGAAATTAACTCTCTATATTCTCACCCAAAAGTGAAAGCATATATTTCTCTGACTCACGGTGAGGGCTATGGTCTTCCCTTGTTTGAGGCGGCCTATAATGGACTGCCGGTCATTTGTCCCGGCTGGAGCGGACAGTGCGACTTTCTTTACGCGCCATTTGAAAGCAAAAGTAAAAAGAAAAAAGGAAAATTGCATCCTTATTTTGCAGAAGTAGAATACACTCTCGGGCCAATTCCAAAAGAGGCCATATGGAAGGGTGTGCTGGAAGAGGGTAGTATGTGGTGCTATGCGCAAGAGGGATCCTATAAAATGAGACTCCGCCAAGTTAGAAATAATTATGATAAGTGGAAAAAGAAAGCAAATTATCTCCAGAAATGGATATTGGAGAACTTTAAAGAAGACGATCAGTATGACAAGTTTGTTAATTTCATATTAAAAGATGTAGAAGTGGTAACAAATGATGAAGTAGACGAGATGTTTAATAAATTATTCCCTGCCGGAGAGTAGTGATGATCATCTTTGCTGCGGATAGCTTTGTAGAAAATTATGTTGGCGGCGCGGAGTTAACAACAGACGCTATTATGGACTCCAGCCTCATTCCATTCGGGAAAGTGTTTTCTCAGCAAATAAATGTTGAGGAAATGGAGAAATACAAAAAAGCTTTCTGGATATTTGGTAATTTTGCAGCGGTCCCGGAAGAGTGTTTGATATATGCAGCAAAGAATCTAAATTATGCAATACTGGAATATGATTACAAGTATTGCATCTACAGGTCTCCAGAAAAACACGCCCTAAGTGATGAAGAGTGCAATTGTGCCAAAGAGAGGCGAGGAAAGGTGATATCCATTTTTTTAAACGGCGCCAAAGCAGTTTGGTGGATGTCCAAAAAACAAATGGAGCATTACCAAAGTCATTTTTCTTTCCTCAAGAACGACAACAATAGAGTTTTGAGTTCGGTGTTTTCTCCCGCAACGCTTGACTTCATTGGCTCCCTAGATACGAGCAACAAAAACGATAAATGGATCATTCTTAATTCCCCATCTTGGATCAAAGGAGTTGATGATGCAGTTAGTTATGCAAAGAAAAATAGTTTAGAATATGAGCTTGTTTGGGGCTTGGAATATGATGATCTACTTCAAAAGCTAGCGGATTCAAAAGGAGTCATCTTCTTTCCAAAAGCCGGCGACACTTGCCCAAGGATGATCATTGAGGCAAAACTACTTGGCTGCGAACTACTATTGAACGATAATGTTCAACATAAAGACGAGCCTTGGTTTAAAACCAAGCAGTCGACTTTGGAGTATCTGAGGAAAAGAACAGATATTTTTTGGAATCGTATTGAAGATGTCGCAACAAACCTTGAGATCCCAAAAGTTGATACAAAATCAAATATCAAATATAAAATTATTGTTCCGTTCTATAACGCCGGCCCATGGATTGGAAAGTGTATTGACAGCGTTAAAAGACAGCGACATGAAAACTTCGAATGCGTTCTCATAGATGATATGTCTGACGACCAATCTCTTATTACCGCCAGAACAGTGATAGATGGCGATCCTCGTTTCCGCATTATAACAAACAAAGAAAAACATTATGCATTAGAAAACATTGCGATGGGAATAGAGACAAGCAACAAAATTAATGACGAGGATGTCATCATTGTACTGGATGGAGATGATTGGTTTTCTTCCAGTCAGTCACTCTCTAGGCTGAATGAAGAGTATGCCGATAAAGACTGTTGGATGACATATGGAAGTTATATATTCTATCCATGGGCATTCAGAGGCCCTGAACCGTCAGCATATCCCAAGGAGGTTATTGAGAAAAACTCCTTTAGAGATGATATCTGGCGCGCTTCCCATTTGAGGACATTTAAATATAAGCTATGGAAAAACATCGATCACAAAGACTTGAAAGATGATGGCGGAAAATATTATACAATGGCATATGATCAAGCGTTGATGCTGCCTCTGCTGGAGATGGCAGGAGATAGATCCCGTTATATTTGGGATTTGCTGCATGTATACAACAAAGACAACCCAATAAGCGTTGACAAAATAAAGGCAGAACAACAACTGGCAACCGCGCAAGAAATACGCAAGAAAAAGCCATACAAGAGGTTGGCTTGAATATATTGCTTGAAAATGTAAATCTTAATAGCAACAACGGCCCAAATTCTTTTGCGCAAAAGCTTATTAAGTATCTGAGCGTGAAAGGGCACACTTTTAACGATTCTGCCAGCGATGCAAGAATATGTTTCATCGAGTCTTTCCGTAAAGAATTTGATAATATCCCCACTTTCCAGAGACTGGATGGGGTTTATTTTAACACAAGGGAGGATTGGAAGTCAAAAAATGCCAATATTCAGCGAACTTATGATAATGTTCAAGGAATAATCTTCCAATCACATTTTGCAGAGAAGGAAATAACCCAATTCTTCGGAAAACACCCCAATACGGCGGTTATACACAACGGGGCGGACACTGACCTCATTGAGCAGATAAAACCACTAGAAGCACCCTTTCTGGGCAAGTATGAGGATATTTGGTCTTGTGCAGCAAGCTGGAGACCTCACAAGAGGCTAAAAGACAATATTGATTACTTTTTAGAGCATTCTGGGCCAAAAGATTGTTTAGTTGTGGCAGGTGTGCCCCCATCACGGGGCGCCGTAAAACACGAAAGGGTGTTGTATGTCGGAGAACTGACAGCCCCTCAGCTTTATTCGCTATATAAGAGGTCCAAGTACTTTATTCACCTTGCTTGGCTGGATCACTGTCCCAATGTCGTTGTTGACGCCAGAGCATGCGGCTGTCAGGTTATATGTACCAGTTCCGGAGGAACTCCAGAGATCGCCGGCAAAGATGCGATTGTTATAGAACAGGAACCTTGGGACCTGAAGCCAATGGATCTATATGATCCTCCACCATTAGATTTTAGCAAGAAGATTGAAAACAAGTGGGATTTGGGATATGATATGGAATCAGTCGCGATAAAATATGAGAAATTTATAGAGTCTGTTATATGAAAGTTTTTGTATTAGCTCCAAACGAGAACTGGATTCTCGATAGAATAGCTGAAGAATGGAAAGGGGAGTATCCCGATTTGACAACGGATAATCTTGCTGAAGCTGATATCATTTGGCTGATCAGCGCATGGACTTGGCAACAAATTCCTTTAAATATTTTGTCTGAGAAAAAGGTGATCGCAACAATTCATCATGTTACTCCTTCGAAATTCACCAAAGATTCCCTCAGAGAGTTTATGGTGAGAGATAGGTTTGTTGATACCTATCATGTGCCATGTCAAAAAACTAAAGATTTTATTTCAAAAATAACTTCGAAACCGATTAATATAGTTGGATATTGGTACAACGAGGAAATATGGCACCCAACAGATAGGCTCTCTGCTCGCGCCCCGCTGGGTATCCCGAACGATAAGATTGTTGTAGGAAGTTTTCAGAGAGACACGGAGGGTTTTGATCTTAAGACTCCAAAACTAGAGAAGGGTCCAGATCTATTTTTCGATTATGTCAACGATAACTTTGAAAAAGATAAATTAGTAGTTTTGCTTGGAGGATGGAGAAGGCAATATTTAATTGGAAGATTAGAAGAGGTTGGGATTAAATATAAATATTTTGAGTTAGCTTCTATTGACAAGCTTAAGTATATGTACGCAGCTTGTGATCTGTATGTCGTGTCTTCTAGGACAGAGGGAGGCCCACAGGCTATATTAGAAGCGGCCGCCATGAAAGTGCCAATTATATCCACAGATGTTGGAATGGCAACGGCTGTACTAACGGAAAATTGCGTATTTGATGTCAACAAGAGGCGCTATGAGCCAACACTTGATGATGTGGAGGAGAACTATCAAAAAGTGCAAGGCTTTGAGTTGAAAGCGCATGTTGATAAATATAAAGAAATGTTTGAGGATATATTGAAATGAATATAGGTGTTATTGGCGTGGGAGTTGTTGGAGAGGCTGTCAAGTCCGGATTCGAAAAGATCGGACACAAAGTAAGCGTGCATGATCTGAGGCTTGAGACATCGATAAACGATGTTCTGAATACTGAAATCTGCTTCTTGTGTGTACCGACGCCATCCAGTGAGGATGGAAGCTGCAATACTGGCATTGTTGAAGAGGTCATTGGACAACTTTGTGATTTAGGGTACACTGGAGTTATATGTATTAAGTCAACGGTGCCCCCGGGCACAACCAAGGACATGCAGCAGAAATATGAAAATAATAATATCTGTTTTGTTCCTGAATTTCTGAGGGAAAGATGCGCAAAAGAAGACTTCATTGACAACCACGATGTTTGTATCATCGGCGCAACCTCTGGCCAGGCCTTTGAGATTGTCAGGAAATGTCATGGGGACATTCCAGAGAAACTTTTTCGTCTAACCGAAACAGAGGCAGAGTTCTGCAAATATTTTAATAATGTGTACAATGCTACGCTAATAACTTTTGCCAATAGTTTCTATGAGGTGTGCAAGTCAATGGACATCGAATACTCAAATGTTAAAAACGCCATGGTCGAAAGAGAACATATAGGAAATTCTTATCTAAATTGCAGCGAGTCACTGAGGGGCTTTGGCGGCATGTGTCTTCCAAAAGACACCAAGGCTTTGGCACATCTTGCAGAAAAACTCGGGACAGGTGTTGAGTTTTTTGCTGACATTTTAAGAGAAAACGAAAAATATGAAGTTACTGTCTTCGAAGGAATGAGAAAAGAATGAAACGCGTATTGGTAACAGGCGCTGCCGGCTTTCTTGGCAGCTTTCTAAGCAAAGAACTTTTGCTGAGGGGATATGAAGTCATAGGAATGGACAACTTTTTCAGAGGAAACAAAGACAATCTCCCAGAAGATGAAAATTTTGTTTTTTATGAGATCGACTTGGTGAACGAGCCGGATAGACTAAATAAAATAGTCAAAGAAGAAAATCCAGATACAGTATTTCATTATGCTGCCATCAACGGCACGAAGTATTTTTATGACATTCCCTTTAAGGTACTCGACGATAACACCAGAATGACCCAGAATGTTTTATCATCCCTTGATGGTGCAAGTGTTGAGAAAATTATTTATGCATCAAGTTCAGAAGTGTACGGACACGATCCAAAAATTCCAACAAATGAAGATGAGTTTATAATATTGAATGCGAATACCGATAGAGATAGCTATGCGTCTTCAAAAGCTCTTGGCGAATTCTATACTAAAATGTTTGCAAAGAAGAATAACATTGATTTTCTTATATTCAGGCCCTTTAATACTTACGGCCCAAGAATGGACAATACAGAATACGGGCAAGTCGTGCCAGAGTTTATTAGAAAAATTAAGAATGATAAGGAATTTTCCATTATTGGCGGAGGAGAGCAGACAAGAAGCTTTTGTTATGTAGACGATCACACGAGGCTTGTCGTATCTTTAGCAGAGACCGCGAAGAATGACATCGTTAATGTGGGGGCCAATGAAGAGATAACGATAAAACAGTTGGCAGAAATGTTGCATGTCGTTATGGATAGGGAATTTGATCCTTTTTTTGAGCCACCCAGAGATTATGATACAAAAAGAAGACAGCCAGATGTTACAAAGCTTTTAAAATATAATCCGAATTACAACTTTATAGAAACACTTGAAGGCCTAAAAAAGACTGTAGAGTGGTATGATAGGAAAAAAGATGAGACAAATTGATATTAGAAAAAAACTTGCAAGTTTTAATTGAAAAGAAATGAAAATATATTTAAACAGAGAGCCCGTCACTGGACCATGGGGAGGAGGAAATAAAACAGTATCTAGGCTATCTGAAAGATTGACCGCTAGCGGCCATGAGGTTGTGTATTCCTTGGGCCCGAATATTGATATCATTTTTTGTTTTGATCCTCGTCCAAATAGCAGAGGAGAGTGGTATCAAAATTTTATCGATTATAAGAAAAGCAGCAACGCCAAGATAATACAAAGAACAGGCGATCTCGGAACACACGGAAAGCCTGATTTAACAAAACTCGTCGAGTTCTCTTTACCATTTTCAGATTTTGTAATATTTCCAAGCGAATGGGCAAAAGAGAAGTCCGGCTTTGATGGGGGGAAGTGCGCAGTTATACACAATGGCCCCCTAGAGACATTTCATTCTTTTAAAGAACAGAAGGACATAGATGACAAGATTAAGATTGTGACGCACCATTGGTCTACTGGCGCTAAAAAGGGCTTTAAGTTTTATAGCCTTCTTGATAGAGTAATTGGCAACAATGACAAGCTTGAATTTTTATATATAGGGAGGCTTCCGGAGGGCTTAAAATTCGAGAACTCTAGATATATTGAAGCATCAGGGGATAATGAGTTTCTTGCGAAAACCATATCGCAGCAAGACATATATTTAACAGCTTCAGAAGAAGAAGCCGGCGCAAATCATGTTTTGGAAGCCATGGCATGTGGGTTACCAGTGGTCTATCACCAAAATGGCGGTAGCATATTAAATTATTGCAAAGATTATGGTATAAAGTTTGGTAACGAAATAGAGATGCTTAAGGCAATAAAGAGTATTATTGATGAATATCCTCTTTACAAATCAAAAGTAATGTGTTATAATAACACTATAACAAATGTGATCGACCAATATGTGGAGGTGATATGCGACCTAAAGTAAATATCAGCATAGATGATGTGTCTCCGCATCCGATGTCCTCTATAAAGGTTGTCGACAGATGCTTTGAACTTATAGAGGAATTCCCTGAAGCCAAATTCACCTTGTTTGTGCCGGCTGCATACTGGAGAACTCAAGGGGAGACAGCAACAAAAGATCCTCTGATATTGAGGAATTTTCCAGATTTCTGCGATTCTTTGAGAAAGCTTCCAAAAGAAAACTTTGAATTAGCTTACCATGGCGCTTTGCATGGCATACCAAATGTTTCAAATAATGATGAACTCAGAGATGTATCACTTATAGAGGCTCGTCAAATATTTAAAGTAATGTTAGCAGCCGTAGAGGAAGCCGGCCTGAAAGATTTATTCAAGCCAATTTTGAGACCACCAGCTTGGAGAATGACTCCAGAAGCCTTCACGGCCGCAAGTGAGTATGGAATAAAAATCTTTGCATTATCTCCTAAAGATTATGCTACTGAGATTTATGCCGGCGCTGACAAACAATACGATACCGTATATTATAATGTTAATCCACCTTTTGATCCGTTAAAGATATTCGACAAAACGGAAATGGTCTATCATGCGTGCGAATGGGATAAGAACTATTTGGACAAACAAAAGACAGAAGATTTGATTGAATTTTTAAAAGAAAAAGAAGTAGATTTTTGCTTCATGAAGGAGGTGCTGTAGATGGGCAGAAGCGATCCATATATTGTTCCATTCTATAAGCAGCGCATTAGGCCAGAAGGAAAAGTTGCCCTATTGGGCTTTACGAACAATAATATTTTCGAAGGCGACTTATACGACCAACAGTTGGGAAACTGGGATATTAACTCTGAATGGGAGTTGCCACAGCAATATGATACAATAATATGCACCCGCTGTGCTTATTTCGCGAAAGATGTTGACGACTTCATAAAAAGATGTTATATTAGTCTTAAGGATAATGGTAGGTTGTATGTCGATTTTGGCTTGGGAGACCAGTGGAGATATAGCGATATCGCCCCGCCCTTTGTTAATCATTTTGCGTATAAGATTGGCTGGATAAAAGATGGAGAGCATGAATATGCATATGCGAAAGATAATTATTTGTGGGCAACGGTTTGGGATGATAGCTTTTCGGATCACGAGCAATTTAAGATCTTTAAAGAGAGAGTCAAAAAGTTTGGATATGACAATATCAAGAAGGCCATACATGACGAGGTACCATCAGTTTTGAGTTTGAATAAGATGTCTAAATATTTTAATGATTTAGCATATGATATCATTGCATTATGGCCAGATAGGCCACAAATGTATATTTTTATTAGCGGAATAAAGGAGATAGAATGAGAAAAAGAGTATTGGTAACAGGTGTAGCAGGGCTACTAGGATCTAGGCTGGCAGATTGGATCTTGGAAAATACTAATCATGAAGTTATCGGAGTAGATGATTTATCCGGCGGTTATGTAGAAAACATTCCGGAAGGGGTTAAATTCTATAAGTTTGATCTTAAGGAGTTAGATAGGGTCGACAGCCTGTTCGAACAGCATAGGCCAGACATTGTTTATCATTTTGCAGCATATGCAGCAGAAGGGCTGAGTCCTTTTATTAGAAAATTCAATTATGAAAATAATTTAATTACTTCCACAAACTTAATTACATGCAGTATCAAGCATGTCGTTGATAGATTTGTGTTCGCTTCTTCTATGTCGGTATACGGCGACAAGTATGATCCGCCATTTTCAGAAGATCTACAACAGTGCCCCATAGATCCCTACGGTGTTGCAAAGTTTAGTGTCGAGCAAGACTTAAAGATAGCACATGTACAGCATGGTTTAAAGTATACGATTGTAAGGCCACATAATTTCTATGGACAGAACCAGAACATTTGGGACAAGTATAGAAATGTATTGGGTATTTGGATGTATCAAATTATGAACGGCATGCAGCCGACTATTTTTGGGGATGGGGAACAAAAAAGAGCGTTTAGCTATGTTGATGATTCTATAATTCCTTTTTGGAATGCATCCCAAAGGGAAGAGTGTGTAGGAGAAATAATAAACCTTGGTGGTATAAAGGAATATACAATAAACGAAGCTTGCAAAGCATTAATAAAGGTTACAGGTACGGAGCTTAAGCCTAAGTATCTAGAAGGTCGACATGAAGCAAGGCATGCTTGGGCAACATGGGAGAAATCAATAGAACTGTTGGACTTTAAACACGAGATTGACCTAGAAGAGGGACTGACCAAGATGTGGGAATGGGCCCAGACACAGCCTATGAGAAAAAGATTCTTTTGGGGCGAGTATGAACTAGATAAAGGAATTTATGAATATTGGAGAACAGAATAATGGAATCAAATAAGCAGGAAAAGATAAGAATTGACATCGTTATGCCATCTTTCAAGTCAGAGCGCTTGACTTGTTTGGCTATTAAATCATTTGAACAGAATAAGTCAACTTTTGATTTTAGATACATAGTTGTTGAAAATTCTGATGATACATCCTACAAAGAAAAAGTAGAGTCTATTTCCGAAAACATTGTCTGGGTGCAGAACCCAACCAGCCTAGTACATTCGAACGCCAACGCCATCGCGGTGGAAAAGGGTCTTGAGTATGTAGAAAGCGAACTGGTATTTATTTGCCACAACGATGTTGCAGCAGTCGATCCTAATTGGATGCATTTTTTGTTTTCGAAGATAAAAGAGGGCAATAAGTTAGTGGGGACAGTGTTGGATAACATAAGAATTAAAGCAGTTCATGTTTCTGGCTATCTAACATACACAAAATTTGCTAAAGAAAATAGCCCCATGTATCCAGTTTTCGAAAACGGTAAACAAATTTTAGATGTAGGAGACCTTTTGACGCAAAGATGTCGGGAGGAGGGATTTTCTTACTTCTGTTGCGACAATACAGAAAATAATGATTCTCTAGTGGAAAATCTTGATGAAGAATATAGGTCTTTTAGGGTCGACCGCTGCTTGGATGATTCTGGAAAAGTTATTTTCCTTCACTTAGGCAGGGGCGCCGAGAAGACCTCCGGCCATTACCGAAAACCAAACAGAACCTATCTGCCAGATTGGATAGTTTTTCTAAGTAAAAAACTAGGATAAAAGAAAAAAAGTGTTACAGTGGTTAAATATATAAATTTTATAGTAAGCGACATGACAGCATTAAGGTATTTTGTACCTCTTGTAATAGAGGGCAACGAAAGGGGGTTTAAATCTCGTTTTTTCATCGTCCCTGTTCCGGCCAAACACAACTGCTCCTCTAAGCACAGAAACCAACTTAATAGTGTGCTGAAAGAGTATAACATAGAAGAGTTCAATATAAATAAAATTAATGATCATCCAGACCCGACCTTTATTGTGGAGGGTGTTGGTCTTAATTATATCGATGCCAGCAAAGGGCACAAAATATTCAGCATCTCTTATATGACGGATTTTAACTTGTTGTATGATAAATATGTTAACAAAGTTGATGGAATAATCTTTCCGAGCGAACCGGTCGCACAACATTATGCTAAAAACGGGCCCAAGAATTTGTACTTGGGTTCACCAAAATATGATGCAAAACTAGATGAGGAAGATATACTCAAAAAATATGATATACCAGATTTAAATAATATATTGGTTGTTTTGCCAAAAATAAGAGATTTAAACGCGACACATTCTGGGTTCACTGGAAACCAATTGCTTATTAAATCTGCCATGGCAGCCAAATCTTCTGGCCTTAGAACGCTATATAAGGCCAGAAGAAAAGATAGGATTCAGCTTCCCCCAAATTGGGGAGAGTTGTGTACATATATGTATTTTGAAGATGAATTTTGGTACCCACATACCACCATGGAATTAATGAAGGTTTCGAGACTGGTTATTAACTTTTCTTCTACAACAATTAAAGAGTGTACTATGCTTGGTGTTCCTGTTGTTAATTTCGATATCAAACCACTAGTCCGTCATGGAAAGAACTTTGGGGAACACAGAGTAGGCTTCAGTTTTCTGTATGAGTCGGATTTCTGCCGACAGCTAAAACCAGATATATCGGCGGAAGAACTCGCTGCGGTCATTGAAGAAATGATCTCAACAGACTGGACAGCCTCTTTTTCAAAAACAAGAAAAAAATATTTATTCGAAGGAAACAGCAGCAAAAGAATTCTTGATCATTTAGGTGTAAGGTGAAAATAGCAGCAATCATACCTGCCCGCGGTGGTTCCACAAGACTCAAGAGAAAAAACATATATCCAGTCTGGGGAGAGCCCATGCTAAGTTGGTCAATTCGAGCATGTCAGGCTTCGAAGCATATAACCGATATATATGTGTCGACAGAAGATGAAGAAATCTTGAAAGTCGCAGAAGACCATGGCGCCAAGGCAATAGAAAGACCACCAGAGTTGGCAGACAATTTTACATTTAAACAATATGCTATAATTCATGCCGTTGAAAGCTTGACATATAAGCCAGATTATGTTATATCTGTACAGGCGAATTCTCCGGAAATGAGTGCAGTCGATTTGGATAACGCAATTGAAAAATTTCTTAAACACAACAGGAGCGAGATATTTTCAGTTGATGAAAACTTAATTCAGAATGCTGCATTTAGAATAATGAAGTATGAATATGTTTTTCAAAAGTCACTGAGCACTTGTTGCGGAGTTTATGTTACAGATTATATTGATGTCCACACGCTAGAAGATGTAGAGATGCTTGAGTCTCAAAGGTCGCCAAGCAAACACTATGGAGAAGAAAATGTTTAGAAAAAAAGGAAGAGTAGGTATCGTTTCAGAAATACATCCGCAACACGGCGGAGACATGTCAACACTTAAGGTAATGATAATGCAGTCTCATATGGCCGGCGCGGACGCAGTAAAGCTTCAGCTTTATTCGTCACAGGCGCTGTTTGGGGATGATAGAAAAAAGCACATGGAAATAAGTTTTGACGAACTTAATGAAATCAAGGAGTATGCGGATCTTTTTGGCATTGATGTTTTTGCTTCTGCGTTCGACGAAGAGAGAATTGAATGGTGCGAGTCGTTAGGATTTAAATATCATAAAATTGCGAGCCGCATGGCGCCAAATAAAGAGTTTTGTGAGAAAGTTATTAAGCTTGGAAAGCCAACGCTCATTTCAACCAGAGGCGACAAGCCCTACAAGGCTGATAACTTGGAATATCTCTATTGCGTACCAGAATATCCGACAGTACTTGGGAACATCAATATGCCATCAAAATTTGAAAAAGAAGAAAGCATGGGGTACAGCGACCATTCTTTGGGCATTACAGCATGCCAAGTGGCTATTGCGAGGGGCGCCAAAATCGTTGAAAAGCATTTTACTCTTTCAAAAAACCTACAAAACCCTGATGAGAGGGGCCACCAAGGCGGCATGACATACGAAGATCTGCTGCAATTAAGGAGGTTCGCTGACGAATGCATGTTAATAAAGTAAAAAAAGCTGTAGCTCCGAGCCAATTGGTGATTGAGCCTTATAAATATTATACACACGCTGGAGAGATCATATACTCTCACGGCAACAAATATCTTCATCTGGACGAGAAAGGTAGAGAGATTTATAGGAGCAAAAAATTTGATATCAATGATATGCTGGCTGAAGAGGCAGATTATGAATACCTCTTCCGTGCCATGGTGGCAGAATCAGACAACAACTATGAAGAAGATCTAGATGAGCTTTTGAAGATCACAAAAAAAGAACCCATTGTTGTGGGTGGCTGCGGCAGAAGCGGAACAACGCTCCTTTTGTCCATACTGGGCTCGCATAGTTCTATCGGCGCCTTCGATGAAGAACTTTATTGTTTTTATCCTGGTCCATATAGAATAAAAAGGTTGATTAATGCTATTAAGGATTCTGGTTTCGAAAACAAGAGATGGTGCGAAAAAACACCTAAAAACATAAAAATCTTTGGAAATTTGTTGCACATATTCAAAAAACATGTTAAGTTAATACATGTAGTTAGAGATGGTCGTGATGTAATAACATCGGTACATCCTGCTCATCCTGGGAGATATTGGGTGCCAACTCAAAGATGGATTGAAGATGTTGAGGCTGGTTTGGAATGTGATGAACATATTCATCGTGTGAGGTATGAGGATATTGTTTTAAATACCGAGAGTGCTCTCCGGAGCTTGTGTGACTTTATTGAAGAGCCGTTTGAAAAAGAGATGTTAGATTATGTTTCGAAAACTTCTGTTCTAAAGAATATCGCATGGGAAGGAAAGGCACTGCCAATACATGCAAATAAAATAGGCAAATGGAAGAGACCAGAGCACGCAAAGGTCGTTGAGGAATTTATGAATAACAAAAAAGCGGTTAACCTCTTGCAAACACTGGGATATAAAGTATGACAAACCCAGATGTATCCATTGTAATAACGAACTATAACTATGGAAAATATTTGCCTCGTTGTTTGAGAAGCTGTTTGTCTCAAAAAAATGTAAATTATGAAGTCATTCTAGTTGATGACGGCAGCATAGACAACTCTTCGGAAGAAGTCAAACCATTTTTAGATGATATTAAATTTATACAAACACCATCAAATGTGGGCGTTGCAGAGGCCTCCAATATTGGAATAAGGGCTGCAAAAGGGCAATTTGTAATAAGAGTTGACGCAGATGACTATGTTAATGCAGACATGTGTTTTATCATGATGAAGTATTTGTTGGCAAATCACGATGCCTTTTGCGTTTCCTGTGATTATGTTTTGGTAGACGAACACGAAAACATGTTAGAGAGAAAATATGCAGAAAATGATAATGTCTCTTGCGGAATAATGTACCGTCGAGATCTACTAGTAGAGTTCGGAGGATACAATCCGGAGATGAGACACAGAGAAGAAGAAGAACTTAGAAAAAGATTGGGGGAGTTTTACAACATTCACCATCTTAGGATGCCATTTTATAGATATAGAATGCACAACAACAATAAAACAAAAGAACCTGAATATCAGGATTGGAGAATATAAGTGATAGCTGTCGCAAAAGAATCTGATGAATTTCCGGGCTGCTATGATACCATCGGGCCCGATAAGGTTTATAATTTTGTTCATATGCCCAAGTGCGCAGGAACTTATATAGAAAAGTTTATTCAACAAAATCTAAAGACTGGCTGGCTAGCCGCCCTTAATCCGCTCCCCCACGCATCAATTGATAGCACATCTGGATACGCAGTGAAATATCATTATCAAATGCCATTTTTGGATGGCGCGTCTGAAGCCGGCAAAGTCGCACAGGGGAAGCCCGTCGCTCTGATCCGTTGTGTTCTTGTTAGAAATCCGATTGAATGGTATGACAGCTATTACTATTATAAAAAAGAATATTCTGATAGGAAGAATTTCAGCGAACAAAGACTTGAACCGATTTATTGTGGGTTTGACTCCTATGAGGAAACTCTTGAAAACAGCTTCAGAGAATCGTGGATAAAATATATAAGCTTTAGTTGTTTACAAGGTGGCTTCAACCCTTCTGCTTGGATGCGGGCGTTTGATATTGGTTTTTATTCTGCTTGGTTCCTTTATTTGACTACTGACCATGCTGAAATATTTAAAAGAGAGGGAAATAAAAACCTTGAAGATTTTAAACAATACTTTCACCACGATACAAATGTAGCCACGCTGTCGAAAGAACTTAATTTAGATAACCTTCTTAAAGGAAATTTCCCTTTCATAAAGAAAGAGGCCACCGCAGTTAAAAGGCAAAGAGTCACAAGCTACCCAGAAAATTATATATCTTGCCGAGATATACTTTCGCAAAATGATGATTTAAGAGAGAAATTTATATACAAAGAGAGATATGTGTTAAGCCTTTTTCCTGATTTGGAGATATAAAAATGAACAACAAAACAAAAAAACCAGAATACAATACTTGGAGGATATAATGGAGAATTTTACATTTGTACCAAAACAAAAAATGTGGTATGATGATTTGTGTGAATATTATAATGTAACACCAGAGCGGGCCCTACAGCTTGGATCCAGATCTGGTGGCAGGAAACCAAGCTTGCCGGGATCTGACACATGCAGCCCAGTTTCCGGAATGACATGGGAGGACTTGTGGGACGCCAACCCGCGGGAAACTTTAGAACAAAAAATGGCATTCTACAAAGAGATTGGTTCATGGCAATCTTTTCGACAGTGTGTTTACAGGAAAGACTTTGATTACGGAATTCTTTTTAGGGCATGCCCATCGGGTGGACATATTTTAGAGTATGGGTGCGGCGTCGCGCCGCTGGTTAACTACTTCGCCGATATACATGGGGATAATCATGGATATAAATTTTCTCTTGTTGAGGTCGACAGCGAGCACTATGAGTTTGCCAAATGGCGCCTTAATAAAAAGGCCCCCAAAACAGAATTTAAGTTTTATGAGCCGACACACGAGAATCCTGTACCGGATTTTGGCGACGATACTTTTGATCTTGTGGTCATAATGGATGTTTTGGAGCACCTTCCAAATCCATATGATGTAATGAAGGAGATTATGACGAGACTCAATGATGGAGCTATATTGGTTGATACTTGGATTGATCACGATCATGATGACATTGGATATTCAGATCTTCAAGAGGCAGCCGACCAACGGGTCGAGACCATCGCGATGATGAGAAAAAGTCTTCATTTGATATCGCCACCTGACCAGCCAATTAAAATATGGAGGAAAGAAGATGTCTAGATGTTTAGTTACGGGGCACAAAGGATATATTGGGTCTCGTCTTTATAAAGAATTGGTGGCCCTAGGTCACGAGGTTGAAGGTGTAGACCTTCAAATCAATTCAAAGTTCAGTGGCCCAGGAGATGAAGATATTTTGGATGGCCTCGAACAGTACGAAGAGTTCCAGCCAGAATATGTTTTTCATCTGGCATGCATACCAAGAGTGGCTTATAGTGTTGAACAGCCGGTTCATACAATGATTAATAATATAATATCGACCAGCATTGTTCTTGACTTTGCTCGAAAGGTCGGCGCCAAGAGGGTTATTTATTCTGGATCTTCGTCGGTTGTTGGAAATGGTGACGGCCCAACAAGCCCATATGGATTGCAAAAGCTCGTATCGGAGATGGAAGCTAAACTATATTCAGAATTATATAGCCTTGATACGGTTACTCTTCGGTACTTTAATGTTTATTCCCCGTGTCAGGAAGCCAGCGGCCCTTATGCTACTGCTATAGCAAACTTTATGGAATTCATTCGTCAAGGAAAAAATCCATTTATCACTGGGGACGGAGAGCAGAGAAGAGATATGTCTCACTTAGAAGATGTCGTGTCTGCTAATATCTTTGCCATGGAACATGAAGGGGAATTTGGAGGACAATATTACGATGTTGGGACTGGAGACAACATTTCTTTAAATGAGATTAAAGACATAGTTCTTGAATTTTTTGAAGATGTGGAATTTGATTATGTTGAAGATAGGGAGGGAGATGTTTTTCTCACTAAAGCAAATATGGAGCCCCTCAAGGCGCTCGGCTGGAGCCCTAGAAAAAATGTGAGAGAAGGAATTCGCGAATGTTATCAAACACTAAAGAATGAAATGGTGCAAAAATGAGCAAGATTAATATCGGCATCATTGGCTTCGGCTTTGTAGGATCTTCCGTATCTTACGGCTTTTCGCCGCAGACGGGCTTTGACGGCGCCACAATTAGAATATATGACAAGGATAAAAGCAAGGCCACTCACTCTCTAGAAGAAGTACTTGATAACTCTGATTTTATTTTCTTGTCTGTGCCAACTCCATCCAATTCTGACGGGACTATAAATATATCTATCCTACACAGTGTTCTGGGGGATATAGACAGCCATGGCACCAAGGATGGTTGTATCGTTTTGGTAAGATCAACAATTACTCCTGGCACGACAAGAAGCTTCGAAGAAAAATATGAGAACATAACTTTTGTGTTCAATCCAGAGTTTTTAACTGAGAGATCTGCAAAGTTTGATTTTATTAACCAGTCAAGGTTTATTCTTGGCGGAGATCCGGAAAACACGAAAAAGGTGTCCGAATTGTTTAAAATAAGATTCGGAAGCTCCACTCCAACAATTGAAACCAACTTTGAGACCGCTGAGTTTATTAAGTATATGAATAACTGCTATTATGCGACCAAGGTTTCGTTTATGAACGAGATGCGACTAATAGCAGACAAGAGTAATGTTGACTGGGAATCCGCTGTCGACGGTTTCGTGAGAGATGGTCGAATTGGACACTCGCACCTAGCAGTGCCTGGCCCAGATGGGAGGCGTGGTTTCGGGGGCAGTTGTTTCCCGAAAGACATACAGGCCTTGATGAAGCATGCGGAGTCTATAGGTGTAAATACAAATGTTCTGCAAGGAGCATGGTCAACAAACCTTGAGGTTAGACCGGAGAAAGACTGGGAAAAGCTTAAGGGAAGAGCAGTAAGCGAATAATTATTAATTTGACAACTTTAAAAAATTTAGGAGAAGATAATGTCAGAAGAAAAAGAAATGTTAATGTCAGAACAAGCGATGGGAGCCATCATGATGGCTTTGCAGAAATCTCTATTGGAGCAGAGCGATATTGTGCCAGTACTTAAGGACTTTAAATTTAGACTTTCAGAGGATGGGCTTGTGGTGATGAATCCGCCACTCGTTAAATTCGGGATGGAAAAAGTTTCTGAAGAAACGGAATAAGAATAAAGTAATGCCTAAATATACTTACAAGTGCAGAGAGTGCGAAATAGTCTATGATATGGTACACTCTATGTCCATAAAAGAGACTGTTTGCCGAGAATGCGAAGGAGAGTCTCTTATCAGAGTCTCTTCTGCGTTGTTTTCTGTTGATTATAAGAAACAACACAAGAAAAAGACAGGCACACTGGTTAAAGAATTTATTTCAGAAACAAAAGAAACTATTGAAGAGGAGAGAAGAGAAATGCAAAAGGATTTTGAATGTTAAGCACTATTATAATATTGTCTATTGTACTATTTGTATCTCTTGTCGTTAATATATTCTTGGTGTGGTATTTAATAGGAGCACTGAGAAGGCTTTTGTTGGTATCTGAAAATCTTGGCGATTTGGTTTCTGTTGTTTCGAATTTTCGTGAACATATTAGATCTGTTTATGAATTGGAAGCTTTTTATGGGGAGCCTGTATTGGAGACCTTGTTGAAGCATGCTGGCGCTCTATCAGAAGTGTTGGAAGAATTCGAAGAAATATACGCTTTGACAGAGGAAGAAGAAGACATAGAACAAGAAGAAGAGGAGAATCAAGGTGATGACGAGCCCCCCAGAGACGAAGAAGAAGAAGCCGATACGCCGGAGGACGCGCTCAAAGTCCCCAAGAAGACTGTATTTTACTCAGGTACATGAAGACGCTATAATAAAATATGTCGCATCCGAGGACATCAAAGAAAGGACAGAATTATATGTTAAATATTTAGGTCCAGCCTTTGATGAAATGGTCGACAAAATTGTATATACTTATAAATTCACGACACTACCAAACATAGACTCGCTTCGCGATGAATGCAAGGTGTGGCTTATAACCATATTGGATAAATTCGATGCGGGGAAAGGGAAAAAAGCTTTCTCATATTTTAGCGTGATAACCAAGAACTGGTTTATCCATAAGGTCAAACAAAGAGGAAAGAGGGTCCGTAGTGAGATTGAATTGAGCGAGATGCCAAAAGATTTGGAGCTTGAATATGTCGCGACCCACAACCCATATTCCAAAGATAGGGAAAGGGAAGAGTTTCGAACTTTTCTCCTAAAAGAAATAGAATCGTGGGAACACGACAAAATGAAGGAAAACGAAGAAAAGGTATTAAATGCCATAAAAATATTGTTTGAAAGCGCGGAAGATATAGAAATTTTTAATAAAAAAGCTATTTATTTATATCTGAGAGAAATAACTGGACTTAATACAAAACAAGTTGTTAATAACTTGAACAGAATGAAAGTCAGGTATAGAGTATTCAGAGAAAAATGGGATGAAGGCGACCTTTAAATGAAAGACTTAGACCACTACTTAGAAGAGACAATAAAAAATATCCAAGACGACAGAGAAGTAACCAGAGAGC
>Ga0209756_1001593_pt1 | contig 20774 bp, 44 predicted proteins | sample ETNvirenome_6_85_FD_184071 | JGI IMG/M metagenome (GOLD analysis project Ga0209756, IMG submission 184071) | Marine viral communities from the Pacific Ocean - ETNP_6_85 (SPAdes) (version 3) | ecosystem: Environmental > Aquatic > Marine > Oceanic | place: Pacific Ocean | collected 2013-06-19 | reverse complement strand
CAGACACTGGCTCCAGTTGTCATCGGTGTGTAACACTGTCATCAGCATAGTTTGGTCATGACGATTAACGAAATTTACAAGGGTTCCACATTCCATATTAATTCACCTCCTCAATCATTCCAAAGTCAATATCCAACGAGTGGCTGATAGGCTTAACATTCTCAAACTCATCGAAGGTCAAAGCATTAGCAAGGTCGTTAGCCTCAAGCTCGTTCTTTGCTTCAACTACTACTTCAGCAGCTACCACCCAACTAACAGGAACCCAAAACTTTTTCTTTTCATTACTCATCAGGATACTCCTTTTGTCCTTTGTTTCTTTATGTATATATTATACTGTAAGTGGCTGAAGAATGCAAGTCTTTTTCTATTTATTAGTGCCTATGATTACATAGACTTATAAAATAGTTTGAAATTAATACTTGTTGTAGTCCGATGGTGCAGCGATGGCTGCCAATACTTTCTCCTCTGCGGCTACAACTCGCTTGGCTAGTTCAACCAAGACGCGGGTGTGCCCTTCAGGGTTTCGGTCCATCCAAGGCTCGTATGCCTCAACAGCACTCTTCAGCTTTTCCAAGTCACCCACTTCAACCATTACTTTATTCTTAATCATCTCTATCCTTTCTCTGCATCTTTCTCGGCTTGGCTCTCTGCCTTGCTCTTCTTTCGTCGCCCTCGTCCCCAGTTTGAAATGGTTGGAACTTCCATTCCCTCGGGTCGTTCGCCGTGCGTATAACGCTTTGGCTTGTTCTTCTTTACCCATGCTTCAATCATCTCTTTCTCAGTCATACTATTCTCCTGTTTCATAATCGCCTCCACTCCATAAAATAAGTTCCTGCTCTCGGAACAAACAAGTATATGCTAGCTTATCCCAATGAACCTTGCAAACAGACCTTTCCTTGGATGTACCGGGGCTGCTCATGATAACCAAACCCAACGCTTCTGGGAAGTCCTCGGTGCAAACTAAATCACCGGGGAGAATCCTCGGTTGCTTTCGTTTTAGTTCAGCGAAGTCTATTGGTTCTCCTGATAGATTCATTTTACCCTCGTCAAAGAAAAGTTATTGATTAGTTTCTGAATCGGTAACTGCTCTTCTGGTAGTCCTCGTGGCTTTACATACCGAATCTCAAGCAAACCCGGACGCTCGGGGTCAGGGTCAGTATCAAGAATGACAGCCATTCCCTTGCTCTTGCTCCAGTCGTCAAGAGGGTCGATGTCCTTGTGAACCTCAACCAACTCTCCGACCTTGAGACGCCTTCTAATTACAGTCATTACGCCACCCCACAGGCTTCAAGGAAACGAACTTTATCAAAGCGAGGGTTAACCTTCTTCAACTCAATCGCCATGGAAAGTGCGAACCCTCGCATAACATGGTCGGACTTGCCGTCAGTGTGTCCCTTGATGATGGTTGCGATAAGTTGAAAGTCTTTGCGTGTCATAGGATACTCCTTTGTTTGTTTTCTCTTTCTTACAGGTATATTATACATCAGGCAAATAAAGAAAGCAAGTATTTTCTCATTTATTAGTGCCTATAATAACGAGGACTTATAAAATAGTTTCATTTTTCTTTACTTTCTCGCAATCCATCTCGTAGATTGCGAAGTCGAGCCCGCCCTTGATGTAGCGAACCAGAACATTCTCCCCGTGAGACTCACCAAGCACCAGGGCCAACTCCCTTGGCACACGGTTAGTAAGCCAAACCAAGTCGCCTGTGTTGAGGATGTCGCCGTTGTAATCTCGCAGGGGTCTGACCTTCGCCGCCCTCTCTGCTTCGCAGTTCATCTCCCAGTTCTGTTGGTCGTTTGGGTCCCAGTTGTGTCTCATTGCGCCTCGCTTATTAGTATTAGGTCGTTAGCAAGATACATAAAGGAAGGGTAATCACCTCCAAGCCATTGAACCTTGGCTACTTTGGGGCTGTATTCAACCGTTTCCATAGATATGACAAGACCCAACTGGTCCTGTGTATCCCAAGAGGGGTCACGCCGCTTTACTAGATTACCGACTTTCATTTAGAACCTCCAAGCTAGCTCGCCAGTGGGCGCATTTGATACCAGAGCAACAGGTTTTGACTATCGGGTCGTTCTCGTCATCAAAGCCAACGATAAGCCCAAGAAAGGTGCGAGAGTTCAAGCCTTTCCATCTTACCAAGTTACCTACTTTCACGGATTACCTCCAATCTGTCGGGGTGATGAACACTGTTATAACCAAGACCATATTTGTTGCTAGTCCAAGCAACAGCAACAGGAGAGCCAGCAAAGTACAGGTCTATCTTGTATACAATCCCAAGCATATCCTTGTAGCTGTTGTGCCTAACCAAGTCACCAACGTTGACTTTGAAATCATAAGCCTTCACTTACCACCTTCAACCGTTGAGAATGCCAGATTATCTTGCCTGTGTCTGGATGAAAGAGAACCCAGTTATCTGTAATCCAAGACTTTTCAAGCACGACGAACGGGTCAGCAGTCCAAGTCTGGTTCTCTATGGTCACCAAGTCACCTACTTTCATAGCGCAACCAGTTCCTCTGGCTTGTTGCGAGTGGTCTGAACACAATTCTTTTTATCATTCTCGAACCATCCGACAACGAAGAACTCTTCTCCACGGGCACTCAAGCCCTCAGTCAAAATCATTCCCCGCGCATCTCCGTTTAGAGTATGCGATACAACGTCACCCATTTTCATTCTTCTTCTCCTCTTTGAATTACTTTTAGTTCTCGTTTAGGAAGAATCTTCATCTTCCCATTGTTAAGCAAAACCTGTGCCCATAAATGGTCGTTCTTTATAAAATCGTTGGGAGGCACGACGACACCAACCTCTGTTTTAAGGCTGCTCTTGGAAGCAATCTCAACCAAGTCACCAACGTCTGGGTGCTCCCAGCCTTCCTCTGCTCCATACATTTCATAGTTGTCGCTCATCGAAACCTCCTCCGTTTCTTTGTGTTCTAATTGTACTACAGGCACACAAGTAATGCAAGCATTTTGTGCATTTTTATTGCCTATAATATCGGGGAGTTATAAAATAGTTTGAAAAAAGATTAGTTTGAATCAAGGTAGAGTGCGCCAATGACACAGATGAATGCTGCCGGAATGAGAATAAGAGTTAAGGCATCATAGCCCAGACCTAGATACTGGATAGCGTCGGTAAATATTTCCATTAGAAAATCTCCAAGTAAAGGATAGAAGATAAGCCCAGTAGTATGGATGCTATAACGAATTCAATTAGCTGGTTGTTACTCATACTATTTAGACGAGAAACAACCTTATTTATTCAAAGATAAAACTGCGCTTCTGTCTTAATAACCGTGAGTTGGTGAGGGCTGTAAATCCTGACTCTGTTTGTGCCTACCTCTGCACACCTCCACCATCCATCGCAATAGCCAAACTCATTAGGATTTGGGCCCAGAGCGAGAAGAAGTCTGCTATTGTATTTCACTAGGTCACCCGGCTTCACAAACTACCTCCAAGCTCGTGGGATGAAATCCTTCTGTCTCCCCTGTGTTCAACAGAACATGCACGATGGGTCCCAAGTTAATGGGGCCGATGCTTTCGTAATGCAAGTCCTCCACCTCCTCAAGACGCATGATGACACCAAGACCGCGAGGGGTAACATCCTTATAGATGCCTGAGCCTCGCTCCTGATTGATATCAACTAGGTCACCTACTTTCATTTGCCTCTCCCTCCAAGGAACAAGAGCAGCGCAATAACCAACGCAAAAGCAATACTATTGATAGTAAAATAGTCCATCATCCCCTCGCCATCAGGATTAGGTTGTTCTTCTGGACATACTTCTCTCGGTCATGGCCGGGGAAGCAGACCCACACATCTTGCGTACCGCTGTACGGTCTAATCCGGGTGACGACTCCCATCAGCCCCTTGTCTACGCACCAAGGGGCAATCTTCACTAGGTCACCGACCTTTATTATTACTGGCTTCCTATTTCTCATCCTACCTCACGAGGGTTAGAGTATCCAACAAGGTTAGGTATTCGTCTATGTCCTCGTTGGTTTCCAGCCAAGGGATAAGGTCGTCATTCAGAGGGTGCAGGTCCTTGCCTGCTCTCTTGGAACAACCCGATGCTATCCTGTTTAGCTTTAAATATAATCTCTCTTTGTATCCCATGTACTTGCTCTCAATCTTAATCAATTACAATCACCCTTTCGTTGGTGGTAAAATATGGACGCTCGGCGTATTGTTTGATAGTCATCCACATCCGTTGACACTTGCTGGATTTTGGCTTTGGGGCCATCAAGTCTGTCAAAATTATATGACCGTCAAAATTGTGCTTGTTGACATATTCGGTCGGAGCATCAAAGTCGGTTCCGCCGCAAAGTACACGCTCCCATCGCTTGCGTTCCCCCTTCTTCCAGATGTAAACCTTATCCTCAAATACACGGTCATCAAAAGGTATGACAGTAAACTCCGCATACTTAGCTAAGTTGCTGAGTTCATTGAAGAAAGCATTAAGCATCTGGTCAGACACAGAGCCAGATTGGTCAATCGAGATAGCAATCTGTGCCGTCCGACTGGTCTTCTTGCCAGCATGGATGTAGGGATATCGCCTATTGATAGTCTTCATGCTAGATTGCTTGTTGGCCCTCTGGCTAGTCTTGATGAAATATCGCAGCATCTTTCGCCAGTCAACCTTAGTCTGGATGCGGTCCATAATATCCTTGCGGACAGACTGAGAAATGGAGCCCCAACCTTGGTTGGCTGCTTCCTCTGCTGCCTTCTTGAGAGTATCTTTTAATCTCTCCTTGGCAATCTCCTTTGTCTGCTGGTCGACCTCATCCCAGCCCTCATGACTGTCAAACTGTCCGTCTCCCTCTCCGCTTCCACCTTGCTTGTCAGCATCCTGCTTCAAATGTTCCAGGTATGCTTCGGCAGACAGGCCAACATCGTAATCTTCAAAGGGCTTTTGCCCGGGCATACAACACATATCCGGCAACTCTCCTGCGAGGTGAGAATTGATTGCCAGGTCCGTTGCGATGTTCCACGCCTTTGGGTTGATGCCAGTCGGTTTGCGGCCTGTAACATGCTCAAAAATAAGGTGGTAGAACTCATGCTTGAGCACACCCTTACGTTGAATGTCTGGGAGTTCATCGAAGAAGTCTGGATTATATAGCATCTCGAAGTGGCCGGAGGTCGGGTTAACACGGACGCCAGCCGTTGGGATAGATTTATCAATCCGCTTATCGATGCGTCGGGAGAGGGCCGCAAAGAATGGTTCATCCATCAAGAGACGATGGATATGCTTGTTGAGGTCAAATGACATTTACTCCTCCTTATTTGTTCTACCCTACTATTATAAACGAAGATTGGGAAGAAAGCAAGAACTTTCTTCCCAATCATTACGCGGAGTTATGATTTTTATTCCTCACCATCGGAAATGTTTTTACCAGTCATCAACTCCACCAAATGATTAGAGATAGAGTTGCCGTCAACAACGGTACCATGGAAGGTAATGACATTGGCGTTGTCACCCTGGCCTAGAACAGTCCAGAGTTTCATACCAACTTCAGAAGGTACGACCATGAAGTAACGAGCCAAGTTTTCAACACGCTCTGGAGAGAGAGCGGCGGTAAAGATTTCCTTAGCCTCCATCTTCTCAACGAGGGCGTTATGGTCGTTGATGCCAAAGCGCTCAGTCAACTCAATCTTGCCCTCATCAAGAATATTCTCGATAGTGACCTGTCGCTCGTAATTGTCAACGAAGTCTTTAAAAGACACCGCCGCTTCAAAGCCGACAAAGCCAGTAGCAAGGGGAAACATGACAGAGGTGTCTGCATCCTCAACCAACATCGCGGCCTGAGCGAAACACTCATTCATGCGAACCCAAGAGCGGCGCGAAGGATAAACCTTGTTAGGCTCGAAGTCCCCCGTGTGCTCTAGGTGGTTACGGTTCTGGTTGATGAAGTCCCAGAGGACACCATCGACCTTATCCTTAGCCCAGGTCAGCCAGTCCTCAACGGTAGGCTCTACGTCAAAGACAGTCCATCGGTCAAGCTCGGCAGGGTCCATCTCGCCAACTTGGTACTGGTCCCCATGCTCCCCGCCGTTAACAGCAGCAAAGATAAGGGTGTCCGGGTGAAGGACATGGCCATTCAACTTGCGAGAGTCAGTCAATTCAAAGATGCCTTGACGCACTTCGATGGTGGCGCGGTCGACCTCATCCAAGAAGAGGACAACAGGATTGTCACAGGCAGTCTTGAACCAGTCTGGCGGGTTAAAGGAGGTAACATTCCCATCGGTAGATGGGAGACCAACGAGGTCACCCTCGGTCATTTGTGAAGCGCGGCGCTCCACGACAGGCAGTTCCAAACCCCATGCAGTCTGATACACAATCTCAGACTTACCAACACCGTGGCGACCACGGATAAGAACCGGCTTGCGAACGGCTGCGACGTGGGGTGCTACTTTTACGAAAGTTGCGAAATCGATTGCCATAACTTGTTTTCTCCTTACTAAATGTTATTTCTTAATCGTTTATATAAATAGTATACTAAAAGGGGCACGGAAAGTCAATACTTTTCTTCATTTTTATTCGCAACGAAATCAACGACTTAGAAAAAACTTGAAAAATACTTTTCACTTTCTTTCAGCCCAAGCACTCCAGAGAAGTAAGCAAAGTGCGCCATCTCATAGTTCAACTCCCACATAGAACTGTCTTTTCCTTTGGCGTTCTTCAGGGGGTTTTCGACCATTCGTTCGCTCAACTCGCCACCCAACCAATCAGAGGGCGGGCTGATAAGACCGACGTTCACAGGACTAACCACTTCCATCTCTGGCCCACCGGCTTTAAGATGCCTTTGATATACATCATCCCTCTGGTAAACTTCGCCCATCATGGGTCGTGTGAGTAGTTGGTTTAGATGTCGCTTGCCAAGTGACCTTGCTCTCTCGGGGCTCCAGTACTTGTAGTATTCCTCGTCAATCGGCCCAAGCCTTTCCAGTTGAACACAGTAGTTTGAGCCGTCGCTAGCAGGATAGATTCTATCCCACTTGATGTCCTTGACCATAGCCAACATGGGGTCGCGGTCCTTTAATTTGAGATTGACTAGAGCGCCAACACCCAAACCCATCACGCACATCTCTTCAAGCACTACTCGGCGGTATGCTGAAGTGAGAGTAGAATACCTGGAGTGTATTTCTTTCTTTGTGTGGCAGGTCTTCGCGTTGTGCCCCGGCTTTTTGCAGAAGCCGCACTTGCGAGCGGTCTGCTTTCTATTCTTCCGTCGCTCCAACTTCTTTGCCTCCCGCTCCGCCTCGAAAGAGTGCGGGTTATCATTGATATGCTTCTTTCTTTCAGGACAAGTGGCGGAGTTGTGGCCAACCCTCCAGCACCAAGAGCAGTAACGATCTGACATAGGATACCCCTTTGCTTATTGTTTTATCTTAATCTCTTCCGTAATCATAACACACTCTGTATCATTACACAAGGAAAAACTTAGTCTGGCAGGATATTTTTTATTCCACTTGTAATTTCCAGCAGGTATGATTGTGATGTCAATCATTTTCCCAAACTGAAGGGTATCGACTTGGACCTTATCGTGGTGGCTGACTTTGTTTTCTGCTGCGATGGCTACACCAAAGAGGATGATGGCAAAGGGGATGCACCAGAAGGCTAGTATCCGGGTTAGTTTCATATTATATGTCTCCTATATTGTCACAATGCCTTGGTATCTATCAACCATTTTCTCTAAGGCGTCAAACATCTTCTCCAGAATATGGAAGGCTACTCCGATTGTGGCTAGTTTTACCACGATTGTGTATAAAACCCAGAGTATTTTAACAATAACTAGCATTTCTTCTTCCTTTTCATCTTTTTAAGGTCTCTTTCTTCGCAATAGAATGTGTCAGTCGCCCCAACCATCATCACTTTGTATCGCTTGGCACCAACAGCAGCAGACACGATTGGCTCGTCGGTGGTGAGAATTAAAACGTTCAATTCTCCAAAACTAGCGGGGCAGTGCTTGGTTGACATATAACCAACAGAGCGAGACTTGGCAGCACGGAGAGTTGCAAGAGAGCCAACAGGAAACTTGGGCTCTGCTCGGTAAGCAGCCATAATCTTCTCGGCATACTTGTTCTGGCACATGGACTTGAATTGCTTGGGGGTAGGGATGAAATCCTCCCCGGCCTTCACCCCCTCAATAACACCTCGGAAGTAACCAGTCCCTATGTAATAATCAACACATACACGCAGAGTTTCTGCTTTCTCTTCATCCCAAGAGGAGTACCAAGACTCTCGTTCTTTGATGGCTTCTGGAGAAAACTTCTCACCAATTTTCTGGACTATCTCAATTTGTCGTGGCGAGAGAGTGTGTCGCTTTTCAAATTGGGACTTAACAGACTCAAAGAAGCCTTGTTCCCACTGGGATGCCTGGGGGATATAATCTGTGAGAGCGTTAATCATGTTCTTGATTTCAATCTGGTCCATCACTTCCTCCTTGTGTGCTAGTATTATAGCAAGAACCGGGGGGCGCGTCAAGGCTTTTTTTACATTTTTTAAAGATTTGTTGTTTTTCTTGAGGAGTGAAGTAGTTCCAATAACTTACCTCTTCTAAAGTGCGGCCGCATCCCGTGCAGAAATCCCTATCATAATCATATATGCAAAGGTCAATACAAGGACTTTCTGCACGGGTTGTGGCCATTTTTAAAATTCTTCTGGACTTTCTAGTTCATCCAAGAAGACTTCAAACTCGTAGTCACCGCGTTGCACGGTGGCTGTATTCGCTCCGGTCCTTTCTCTGTAGATAACATAACCGCCATCGCGATCGTCGTTGTCATCCTCTCTTCCAAGAGAAGGTGCCGCGTTCCAAATCAATTCATCCCCATCTTCAAACTTAATAAAAGTTCCCATAGTTCCTCCAGTTTAGTTGTCTGATTCTTCGTCGGTCAATGCTTGCGTTAGCTGCTCGGCAAGCTGCTCCCGCCCTTCGGGATTGCTCAAAGACAAGGAACCCAAACCCTCAGTGTTTGATTCAATAGCAGTATGTAAATTGCCACCGATAGAGGTTAATTCCTTTATGACAGCAATGGCAGCAGCATCAAACTCTTCTGAGGTTCCGTTGAGATGGAACTGTAGAACTTCTTTAACTCTTTCACCAATTACTGTATTTAGTTGTTCAAACATTATTTCTCCTAATCGTTAAGAATAATTCTCTCGTCATCCGTGATGGCTTCTCTCAAAAGCTTGACCGCCTCGCTGAGTTCTGGATGCTCTCTGTTGTTGACGCTAATGTTTCGCATCATCCACTTCCAGTCTCTCCGACTTAATCTCATCTCTGGTAGTTCCATCGTTGCTAGTATCTCTAGCAATCTTCGTCGTCCTTCTACAGACATTTTATAATCCTCCTTACAGGTCTAGAATACTTTGCAGGTAAAGTTGCTCATCCATGTAGAGATGGTCAAGGTCGTCCATCATCTCAAATTCTTCTGGTGGGGCCTCGTCGTTAGCCATAGTTTCCATCTCTTCCTCTCCCATCATATCCATCTCAATAAGCATTCGCTCTCCTTGTTTAAGTTACCATACTATAGTACTGAATTTTAAACTTAAAGTCAAGAACTTTTTTTACTTTTTTTTGGACTTATCATAACTAGTTGTTCTTCAAGGATAAATTCCTGCTTGCCAGTGGTGGAGCAGAATAACCTTACGAGACGTCGATTCCCCCATCGGGATACTCTGTAGGTAAAGCCCAAGACAATAAACAAATCATCAACTCTGCTTCTGTGACTCACCAAATCTCCAGGTACCAATTCCTTTGCCACTATATGCCCCCTAGAGATAGGACCGCGACCAATCCAAAGCCGCCGCCGCATGACCAATGGAAAGGATATGTGCTGGTTTTGTATACAACGGTTTTCATAATCTTACCAGTGTTGCCCCGCTCGTACCAATATACAAGCCACCCAGAGCCATGGTCTTCCATTACTAACCCGCGACCTAGTTCGTTGTTAGAAACTAGAGTTCCGATTTTCATTATTTTTTGCTCACGAATTTCAAGTCTGTCCTCAGATGTGGGGCGTTCTTCTTCCCACCACACCAGTTGACGTAATACCACTCTTTTCCACCCAGGTCGTATCTATCTGAAAAGTCTAAGCCGCTGACGAGACCCACCATTCCGATAAACTCCTTGCAATATTTTAGCTTTGCTCCCTTGGAAGAAAGCTCAACGAGGTCGCCGACTTTCATTTATTACCCTCTCTTGGCTTGTGGTCCCTCATGCCCTTTTTTACTTTCTTTAGAGCCTTCCGATTCCACACTTCATTTTTTTTAGTGTCATAAAAATATACTTTAGCTAGTGGCCCACTCCCATGGGGGCCGCCCATAAGTTTAAGGATAACACCGATGGCATCAGATTTCTTGTGGTTGGTGTAATGGCTAGCAATCGTTCGTCTAACCAAGTCACCCACCTTAAATTCTTCCTGCACTTTCTCCTCCTTTCTTGGGGCTTATAACTTCAAAAAACTCTGCGTGATAGACTTGGTTAGGGTACAATGGGTGGAAGACAGTGATCCATCTTTTATCTTCTTCCATACCATAGCCCGTGACGACGAACATATTCCCCGTTGCTTTGTTCCTAACCAAATCACCGACTCCCATCAGTGCCTCTGGGTTGGCATCTCAACCTTGCCAGCTAGCAATAGGTCTTCCGCCATTCTCTGATAGGAGCCTTGAAGAGAGTAAATCATGCCAGAGTCCAAGAGGAATTGAAAGAGGGCATAGACCTCTTCGTTACTTAATTCCCCTTGTTCAAAGGCTATAATCTGAGATGTGATGTCTAGAGATTTATTCATTTGCTTCTCCATGATATGAATAAGTATTAACTATATGGTATAATTATGAAAATGTCAAGACTTTTTAATTCTTCTTTACTCTCTGTCGTTAATTCTTCCAATCATATATCCAAACAGATAGGTACCCAAGAAAAGAAGCACAAAGATGCTTACGGCTGTGCCTCTGGAGGTACCCTGCTGGCACCCACTAGCCTCTGATATTTCAATAATAAACTCCTCTGGTTCGTCGTCGGAGGGGCTGGTGTAAGGCGGACTAGTCGCAAAGGTTTCAGCGACGTCTGCCGGGTCTTCCACGGATGGTTGAAGAACATCATCTTCCTTGGAACCCTCGGCAACAATCACCATCTCTTCCAGTTCTATTGGCTCAACCTCCTCTTCGTCATCATCGTCATACCAGATGTCTGGGATGGTAGGGTAACAGTCTGGCGAGTTGTCAACGAGGCCGTCACAATCATCATCGAAGTTGTTGCACTCTTCCGTCACGGGCTGTTGTGCATCGCATGTATCCCATACTCCGTTGATGCAATAAGACTGCCCCTTGCCACAAACAGTGGAGCAATCCTGATAGATGCCTTCATCCACTACGCCGTCACAGTCGTTGTCTAGCCCGTCGCAACTAACCTCCACAATCTCCAAGAGGTCGGGAGTAGAGCACAGCCACTCACCCTTAGCGCACACGGCGTTAGAGTTGGCACACACGCCTTCGCCCGCACAGATACCTTCTGGTGGCACATCACCAGCATAGCATTCAATATCTGATGGAGGGGTCCAGACAACATCACCAAGAGTAACCGAGACAGAATCCCAGCCATCAAACCAGAGAGCGTTGTGGTTCCTGAATGTAGCACCGAGGTTGATGTCTTCCAGATGAACCGTCTCTCCTTGCCCTGCCTGAATAACCATGAAGTATTCGTGGTACGCAGAGTCGTTAGCTGTAGAGCCATCCTTCGTTACGATAAGGTTCCACGCCATATTGTCTGCACCACCTAGCACAACCATCTCCCAACGATACAAAGTCACAGAATACTGAGAGGATACTTTGTAGGAGTTATTGATATATCCCTTGGACTGGATGTTAACCTGAGAGTTAATGTCCTTTAGAAAGCCACCTTCCTTGAAGTCCATCCCCGTGAGTGTACCAGCAAGTTGCACGGGGTCAGCAGAAGCATTAGCACCAGCAGATAGGTCATAGCCAGCGGAGTATGCCTGTTCCATGTTGATGGTCTTGAGGGGCTCCCACTTATAGTTTTGGAACGGAACAGACCAGTCCCACCTAATAGCGCCAGCTTCGCCGGTATTTTTCATGAATGCTTCGACGTGTTGGGCCGGTTGAATGTCATACATAAACTCGCCAAGCCAGTTATCTTCTTGCGATAATTGCCAATTATCGATGGTATTAGGCGAGGATTTAACTTTCAGCACTATGACATAGAAGTCGGATGACTTGGGTATGGATGATTCAAACCAAAAGAATTCAGCAATTCCATCGATGGTGTTGCCAGTGTCTTCGTTTTCTCCACCAAAGAATAGTGTATCCCCCTGCCAGAATCCGTAGGCTTGGGTACCCACGTCGTCATAGATCCCAGTGTAAAGATCGCCTCCTTGGATTTCATCCCCGTATGATAAGATGCGCGCTCCAACAAACGAAGTATCTGTCTCGCTTACTTCCGATTGAATCGGTTGGGGGGGCATGCCCTGGTCCGCGTAGGTATAGGTGGTCACAAGACTTAGGATAATCCCAAGAATAATGTCTAGTTTTTTCATGATTACTCCGTTAGTTAATAATTGTGGTAAGTAGTATAGCAGAAAGTAAAAGGAATTTCAAGGTTAATCCGTAGCTAATGGGTTTTTTTTGTAGTATTGTATAAGCATATCTTCTATCTCTTGGTCTAGTTCGCCTAGATTTTCATAAGGCACAATGTTTTCTTCGCTGACTAATCTGACTTCCAAGCTGCCGCCTACGGTTACGACTTGTATTTCGTAATAGTATCTCGTTTCTTTGATGCCTACTGATTTTTTAATGCCGGTAATTACGCTGGGCCTTCCTTCTATGAATGGGTTCCATTGGGGCGTTGGAGGTATAGTCTTATAATAACAGGCAACTAGTTGCCCTACTTCGTATTTGCTTCCTTCCAACCATCCGGTTCCCTTACTTCCTTAGCAGCTTGCCCCCTGCTGAATTAACACGAGGTCTTCATCATACCAATCATACCAAAGTATTTGAGTGGCTTCCATGTCTATCCATTCGACGGTGTAACAATTCCTCATCTCACCCTTGTCATTCCTCAAGATAGTAACGGCGGTTACAACACCCAACCACGGCATGTCATTTGCACTAGATGCGTTCTTTGTTCTAACTAGGTCGCCTACTGCAAATTTGTCTTCTTTTATACCTAGCAATTCGTCTGTTAGTGTCTTCATATAAAAAATCTGGCGAAAAAAATCGCGGCGATTTGCCTGCGATTGCTCTATCTACGCGGCCCACGCCCCACTCAAAACAACGAGGTCCCGCTCTGAGAACGTCATCGTTATCATCTTCCCGTTCTTGCCGACCATGCAGCATCTATACTCCAAAGACGACTTCTTCCTTCCGGAAGTGGGAAAGGAGGTGACTACTATTTCTGAGAGTACAATGCCTATAGGACCTTCTTCATCCTTTCCGCGTGTACCCTTCAAAGCAACCAAGTCTCCGACTCGAATGCGACCTATGTTTTCGTAGATGTTCATCTACATAAGTAGTTTTCAGTGGCGCTTTTAGGTCAACTCGAAGTCAACATCAGTCCCATTGCGAAACCAACCCTGCCATTTCTCGTTTAAAGACATCACCAAAATCTGCTCTTCATTGCATTCAAAAGGACCAGAGTGCGAAATGTGCATAAGCTTCATAACGTCGCCGTACTCATCAACTCTCTGTTGGGCTCGCTCAGATAGTGGAAGCAATCTTACCCTGACGTTTAAATCTGGGGCTCCCTTAATCTCGCTTGGTTGCCAAATATCATACTCAAGTTCTCTTTTATGCTCTACATTATTCAAACTATTCTACCTCCCTTGTCCACGGTACTTCTTTTTGTAAGTCTTTGATGGGCGAGTTCCGTTTTGGCCTCCGCCCTTGTTGCCACGCTTTGTAAATTTACTGCTACCTTGGCGTGTCTTCTTCGGTCTATGAGTTATTATTTTATTGCTATTAACTTTTCTAGCCACCGCATGTTCCCTCCTTTTGTGATGGCCATGTTCAATACTATAACAAAACAAACGGCCCTTGTCAAGATGTATTATAAATATCTTTCACAAAAAGGAAACGACGCTGAGAAGCGCCGTTTCCAAAAGGTTTTGCTATGTCAAACATAAGGGGTAAACTAACTAACTTTAATTGTTACGGTTTCTGGAACAGCAACTTCTGGTTTTTCTACGGTGACCCTCAAGATTCCCTGCTTGTATTCGGCTGAAATCTTGTCGGGAGGGATGCCCTCGGGCAAAGTCCAAGACTTCGTGAAAGGAGTGGTTTCAAACTCTGCGACTGTCTTATCCGTCTGGACGGTTAGAGTTCCTTCCGTGGTTGTGATATTGAAGTCCTCTTTGTCCAAGCCCGGAGCAGCAACGGAAATAATATATTTATCATCCTCGGACGTTACTTTTGTATCGACCGTGGTGGTTGTTCTTTTCCTGGGGATTACTACGCTCTCAAAGAATGGATCAAAGAGGGAGTCAAAAAGACTATCTAATGTGGTTGTGGTTGGCGTTCTGTGGGTTGAAAGTGAAATGCTCATAATATCTATCTCCTTGTTGTGGGCAGTTGTTATCTGCCATTAACTACACAAACAATATATACACACTTTTTTGTTTGTCAAGGGGTGAATGTAAAAAACTATTCTTTTATTTCTTCTTCGGGTTCCGGGGCTGGTTTCATTAGGATAGATCCGTCGTCCTTGTAGTGGACCTGCTCTCCGTCTTCATAGGTGATGATACTTTCGTTGCCAGGGTGTGGCTTAATATGGACCGTGGCAAAGTCACTGATGCTGTCAAACATGGCGATAGAGCCGCGTGGTGCGGGATACAGCCAGTGAACAACGCACTGGCCCGTTGCCAGAACAATGCCTTCAATTACAATGCCAGTGCCAGAGACACCACTCTCGTCGTTTAGGCGGCAGACAGTAAATGTTCTGATGCCTTGAGGGGCCAACTTTGCTGGCTTTTTGGGCTTTAAATCAACCTTTACCTCTTGAGTATCTTCTTGCTTTTCTTCTACTATCTCTTTGGTGTCCACCGCTCGCCTCCCTTAGTGTAGCTGCATTGAAATGCCGTAACTTTCGAGTTCGTTTTCACACGCTGCCGTTACTACTAAATAGCTGTTAAGGACATTAAAGTCGTCCATATCTACCATGATATTGTCTTCGCCAGTCTTCTTATTTTTAATTCTATTGCCGGTTGCTAACTGCTCTTCTATAAATGTCTGATAGAATCTAGCATTTGTTAGGTATTCTGCTAGCGTTTCGATAATCTCGTGGGTATATTCCATATCCCTATCGCTACAGAAATAGAATTTCATCAACATTTCTGCCCTGTTGCGACGGTCCTGTGCACTCTTGAGTTGTTTACGGGCGGCAGGTTCCGACATGGCATACGTGAGCTTTGGCTCTTTTTTCTCACCCATTCTCTTTCCCCAAATAGTCTACCAAATCTGTATAGCCTCCCACAAACTTGTGGTCGCGGCCAAGTAATTCAAATATCATTGGCACAGTTTTCCAGTCCATTTCTTCTTTTAGCCTTCGCAATGTCTCGTGCTCCCAGCTAAGTTCCATTGTGATAAACTTGATCTTTTTCTCGGCCAAAAGAACCTTGGCGTCAAAACAGTAAGGACACTCCGGGGTGGTGTATAGGAAAAATGTTCTGTTGCTTTTCATTTTTTTCTTCCTTGGAGTTTATTCTTAACGGCAGCTAAATCGCCCACGACATCCAGGTCCAATCCGGACTGGCCCCTATTGATGTATATCTTTGTATAACTCTCTGACGGATGTATCTCTTGTCCCAACTCCGTCTCAGACAATCTCGTCTTTAGCGTGATGTTCTCTCTCAAACAAACAACATGTTCTGGATTGACAAAGACTTCACGTAGGGAATACTCCTCTACCTTGCCGCCTGCGCTAGAGGCATAGGTCCTTTTGTTGTAAACCTCTATTAATTTAACCAACATGCTGCTCCGCCTCCTGTAGCTCGTAAAGGTAATGCTTAGGCACTGCCCACTTATCGCCTCTGTATTCTATCTTATAATATATATCTGCTATCTCTCCCAAGACAAGAACATGCGTGGGTGCCTTTGGGTTGCAGAAGCAAGATACGCCCGAGGCTGGCTTATCCTCTTCTGAAAACTGGAGTAATGATGTGGCTGCTGGGAGCCATGCAAGGTCACCCTTCTTCATTTGACACCTCATCTGCCTGGGCCATCATCCTTTCGTACTCGGCTTCTTCTCGTTCGAGCCACTCAGGATCGGGTTCTTCCTCGGTAGTTTCTTTCTCCGCAGGTGGCATCACCGTATCCCTGTAACCAGTAAGAACACTTTGTATCTCTTGGAGGTTCTCGTCGAAAACTGCTAAGTTTCTTCTGAAGGCATCTAGCATCTCGATCGTTGAGAAGAACTCTTGCCCGTTTGAAGAAAGAGAACTTCTAACGACCTGACCCATCTGGTCCGGTAGTCCATACATCAAATCGTTCTTTGCTTGGTCAAGCATTCTCCTGGCCTCGCCTGGTATTTGCTCCATGTCTATTGTCTTAGAAATCTTTACTTTCATTTTATAACCTCGATTTAACCTTACTATATTTTAGTGCTTTTGTCAACACCTTTCTTCAAAAATCTCTCTTCCACAATTACAGTCTTGTTTGATCCGAATGGCAAGACCTCATACCTTTTAGCTCCCCTTGCGGCCGCAATGATTGGCAGGTGGCCCGACCTTATTACAACCGCTAGGTCCCCTTGAAGCAGGTGGTCATCGCTCCGAGCATTCTTTCTGAGGGTTACCACTGCACCAGTCTCGTACTTAGGTGCCGACAAGGTTGCCTCCACAACCCTTTCAGCATACTGGTTCTCACACATGGATTTATATGCTGACTCCATTGGTATGTACCCCTTGTCATCCAAGGCTCTCGCTGCCATTTCAAAGAAGTAATTGGAGTCCTTGTAATAATTGGCACAGATTAAAAGTATCTCCCTCTTCTCTTCGTCAAATTCCTTGACCCACTGGTTGTGCCTCCTGATGGCTTCGGGGGTCAAACTTTCCTCGGCCTCTTTCAGTGCCTCATACTGTCTCTCTGTTAAGCCGCCGTTCTTATCGTACTGCTCCTGAAGAGACCTGATAAAACCTCGTGTGCTTTCGCTAATAGTTTCACTAGCACACAACACGTTGAGGCGAATGGCTATATCACTCTCCTTGTGCTCAGGCTTTGTCTTAAACTTATTGTACCATAAACTTCTCATCATTCAGTAAATAGTTTGCCTACTGTATAATCGCGTGATTGGTTGTGAGAAGGGTTGACGAAACGCTCATGGCGTTCTGAACAGCGCAGCAAGTAACCTTCACTGGATCTACCACTCCTGCCTCATACATATCAACATACTGGTCAGTGGCCACATCCAGCCCGATGTCGGCTTGGTCGCTTTGCAGTATGTTATTGATAACAATGTCGGGCGATTTCCCGGCGTTGATTAAGATCTGCTTGATCGGTTCATAACAGGCTTCCTTAATGATTTCAACACCTTGCGCTTGTTCTGCATTCTCGGTGTCAACTTCCAAGGCTTGAACTACGCGGAGCAATGCAGTGCCGCCGCCCGTGACGATTCCATTCTCTTTAGCTGCTCGGACTGCCTCTAGCGCATCCTCAATCCTGTGTCGCTTCTCAACCATCTCTACTTCAGTTGAAGCGCCGACTCGAATGATAGCCACTCCGCTGGCAAGTCTGGTGATTCTCTCTTGGATTGCCTCGCCCAGTTCCAGAGTTTCAGACGCTGACACTTGGTCACGCAGCAATGAAATCCTTTCCTGAATCTGTGTCGGTTCCCCCAGTCCATCAACCACTGTTGTGACAGTCTTTGTCACATCGATCTTCTTTGCTGTGCCGAAATGTTCCATCTTAACGTCGCGTAATGATAGGTCTTTTTCTTTTGTGATAAGAGTTGATCCAACAGATAGCGCCAAGTCGTTTAGAATATTTCTTCGCTCTTCGCCATAACGAGGGGCCTTGACTGCTGCCACCTTCATCGTACCTCGCACAGCATTCATAATCAAAGCTGCAAGGGCTTGGCCTTCAATGTCCTCCGCCACAATCAAGAATGGTCTGTTCTCTCTAGCCACCAGTTCCAACGCAGGGAGCAAGTCTTCGACCGAATCAATCTTTGCATCAGTCACGAGGATGAGAGGCTCGTGGTAAGTAATGGCAGAACGTCGCTCATCGTTAATAAATTGGGGGGATAAGAAGCCAGAATCAAAGCGGAAACCCTCAACAATGTCTAGGCTCGTGTTCATCGAGCGGGCCTCTTCTACTGTGATAGCTCCGTCTTTTCCGGCCTTGTCCACTGCCGTTGCAATCAAGCTGCCAATGGTCTTGTCTCCGTTGGCAGAGATGGTGGCAATGTGCTCGATGTCTTCTTTGGTTTTGATTGGGTGGGCACTGTCTTTTAGTCGGCTGGTAATTACTTCTACGGCTTTCTCCATTCCTCGCTTGAGTTCTGTTGGAGAGGAACCAGCAATGACATACTGTTGTGCTGCTCTGTAGATGGCTCGTGCCAAGACAGTGGATGTGGTTGTACCATCTCCAGCATCTGAATTGGTTTGGTCTGCCACTTGCTTTAGGATTTGCACTCCAACATTTTCAAAGGGGTCATCCAAGTCAACGAACTTGGCAACTGTTACGCCGTCCTTTGTAATGATTGGGTTGGAACCCTCTTGGTGTAGGATGACGTTGCGTCCTCGTGGTCCCATTGTGGCTGCTACATTGTCAGCTAATACGTCGATACCCCTAGCAATCTTCTGCTGAAGGGTCTGGCCTGATTCATATTGTTTAGACATTCTTACCTCGTTGTGGTCTGGTGGATATAGTATAGTCTATTGTGGTGGGTTTGTCAAGTAGTTTTTGATTTAACTTCTTTTGTTTTTGTCTCAATGTTATTTGCTGCTGTAATTGCAGTGTCGGCCTGCTTGTCATCATTTAGGCCGCCAGCAAAGTAACCTTGGATATTTGAGGTCAAAGACTTAAGGTTGTTGAAGATTGAGAACACAGCCTCGTTGATAACAGATGTGATGCCCCTCAACATTTCATTAATCTTTTCATATCCAATCTCAATGGCACCAATTCCCACATCAGATTGTCCTTCGGGGAATAATTGCCCTGGTGTTGGCTGTGCTATCTGGTCGATGTTCATGACCATGTTTTGCGTCAGGTTAAAGTGGCGCGTGTCAACGTAGCCAAGAGAAACTCTGAGGCATTTCCTTTTTAACTCGTCGTCTGCTTTTAGGTAGAACTTCATTGATGCTTCTACTAATTGATCGTCGCTCTTTTTCCCGTAAAAATAAAGAGAGTTTATGGTTGTTTTTCTTTTCTCATCTCTTGCTGCCTGAGAATATTTGGCCACAACTGCGTCATTTGCTTTAACAATGTACCCAACCAAAGAACTGTCTTTCAGTGCTGTCGATCCTACGCCAAGAAGGCCGCTTAATACTTTCGCAACTGCGGCTGTAGAAATTTTCTTTTTGCCGGGGATTCCATTTTTTCCGTGGAGCGATGGACTCTTTGCCCAGTCAAGAGTTTGTTTGACTTGTTCAAAGTCGACGTCTCCCAACTCTCTTTGTATTTTGCCGGCTCCCCTCGTCATTAGCTTTTCTGCTGTGCTCCAGAATTCAGGTTCTAATTCTTCTGCCGATGGAAACGGAGCCTTCTTTGATACCTCATCAGTTACAGCTTCGCCATTCGACCTCATAAAAGGTCTTGGGAGAAGTATACATTTCCTAGATTGCTTAGAGGATCTAGCTAAAATATTAAACACATTCTCCAAATTAAAGTTAAAGCGATAAAAAGTTAACGTACCTTTAACGTTCATCTCTGAGCCTTCCAATGCTTTCGTTACACAAACATATTGCATAGCCCCCTCTTCCACCAGATCATTTACCAAGTCAGTATAGCTTCCACCAACCTCTAGCTGTCCTTCTTTATACAACTTCAAGGAAACGGGTGTTCCGTCAGCAGTAGTAAAGTCAGCGATTGTCTCGTTGCCAGTTGGAATCTGTTGGCCGCCCAACAAAACTGCCAAGAAAGATTCAAAAGAGAATCCAGCGGAAGCAGAGTTGAAGTTCGTTATGATTGTCGTTAGGGTCTTGTAAAAAGTGAGATACGATAACGCTTTACTAATTGCACCGGAGGAAGATCCACTAGAAATATTATTCAATGTAGACTCATCTAAGTCGTAGAAATCAGATAGGCTTTTAAGCTTTGCTTGTAAGTCCTTCCCTTGAATGTTTTGAAGGAAGTTCATCAACTGCTGTCGCTGTGCAGATGGGACCTCCTTGCCCTCATCATCCGTCGCTAAGGAAGACCAGCCAAGCTCTGAAACTGGGATGTCAGGTAGAGCAGCGACGGTCAGGGTGTTCTGGCCTTCCTCTTCTTTGAGAGATACAATCTCGTTATCTTTGACTTCGAGCGTAACCTTTCTCATTTCGCACATTTGTTCTTCAACCATCCCCAAGAGCGACTCAAGTGTTATCGGCTCTCGCTTAGGCTGGAAGAAGTTTTCTACAAGTTGGTCTAGTTCTTTCATCTTAGTCCTCTGGGTTCTCGTCTCTAATAACGACATTCCTGTTGGTGTCTTTTTCTATTTCGTCCCTGATAAAATCATCGACATCTTTGATATCTCTTACTAAAGTATCATCGTCGAGGGCGGTGATGTATTCATCAAATCTGTTGTCTAGGTCTTTTAGTACACCCTTGTCTATCTTAGCA
>Ga0209756_1001587_pt1 | contig 20810 bp, 14 predicted proteins | sample ETNvirenome_6_85_FD_184071 | JGI IMG/M metagenome (GOLD analysis project Ga0209756, IMG submission 184071) | Marine viral communities from the Pacific Ocean - ETNP_6_85 (SPAdes) (version 3) | ecosystem: Environmental > Aquatic > Marine > Oceanic | place: Pacific Ocean | collected 2013-06-19 | reverse complement strand
CGCGGTTGGTATCGCTTCGAACGCTTCGGACATCGCTACGAACGCAACGAACATCGCTACGAACGTAACGAACATCGCTACGAACGTAACGAACATCGCTACCAATGCAACGGACATCGCTACCAATGCAACGGACATCGCTACCAATACAACGGACATCGCCGCTAACGTGTTGGCCATCGCCGCTAACACGTCGAACCTAATCTTAACGGGCGCAATCGTGGACGACGTAAGCGGTAACTTGATTACGACCGGCCAAACGTTAACGAACAACATGACCGGTATCACAGATTACGTCCCAAGATGGTTGGATGTCGATACCTTAACAACCGGTCTTTTATACGATAACGCAACGAACGTTGGTATCGGCACGGCAAACCCACAACATCTTCTTCACGTAAACGGAGACGCAATTATAAGCGGGGTTCTTTACGACTCCATAAATTCAAGCGGAGCTTCAGGCTACGTCTTAACAAGCGAAGTTGGCGGCCCGCAATGGCAGATGATTGAAGACGTTCTTTCGGGGGTTGGTGGTAACGGCACCGCGAACTATATTCCAAAGTGGGAAGATGAAGATACAATTGGGAATTCTATTATCTATCAAGATGGTAATGATGCCAATATAGGTATCGGAAATGCGGTACCTTCGGGAACACTAGATATTGTAGGATCTAATGGTACGGTGGATGTTGCGGCAGATAGTGATGCCCAAGAACTGGTAATAAGAAACAATGACCGCGCAGGAATTCAAATTTTATCTTCAGAAGTAAATGGGAAATGGGGATCTTTAATTTTTGGTTCCGCTTCAGATGCAAATGGAGCTAATATATTTTACGAACCTTATACAAAGTTATTAAAAATAGGGACGCAAGCAGCAGCTGGACAAGTGATTTTTAGGGCCGCTAATGGAGCGGAAGCTGTACGTATCGACGCAGCGGGCAAAGTCGGTATCGGGATTACTTCACCATCTACAAAATTGGAAGTAGCTTCTTTGGGTGATTCCTCGGATGGAACATTCAGTTGCTGGTCAACAACAGATGCACATTCCGGAACAATACTTTTTACAAAATCGGCTAACGGTACAATCGGTACATATGCAGCAACCGCTGATGGCGAGCGATTAGGCACAATAGCAGTTCATGGCTCTACTAGTAACAATACCAAGTCGCAAACAACAGCTTCTATTTATTTCTTTCAGGATGGAGCGGCAACGTCAGCAAGGGTTCCGTCAAGAATAGAATTTTGGACATCCCCACCATCCAACAATCAAGAGCAGAGGATGGTAATAAGGGCGGACGGCAAAGTCGGTATCGGGACTACTTCGCCAAGTGGTCTTTTAGACCTTTATGACCCAGCAAGCGGAGATAATAAATTAAGATTTCACAATTCGTCTACTGGAACAGGAACAGGAAGTGGTTCTAGAATTGGTTTGAATAGTTTCGAACTTTTTATTCATAACCTTGAGTCTAGTACAATTAAATTATATACAGGATCTAATAGTAATCAATTAGTGTTAGATAACGCTGGCAAAGTCGGCATCGGGACTGATTCGCCAGCTTCACTTTTACACGTTTTCAAAGGGGATTCTTCTGCCGGGGTATACAGCGCTACATATAGCGTTGCTGATTTTGAGAATAACGATCATGCGATGGTTGATTTTTCTACCCCCAACAACAAGCAAGCAGGTTTTTATTTCAATGACCCCGAACAAAACGCCATGGCAGAATTTGTTTATAGTCATGCTAGCGAAAACTTTAGGTTTGCTTCACGTCCTTCAGCCGGAGAGGGGATGACCACAAGTCTGGTTGTTGATACAACAGGAGTGGGTATAGGAACAAATTTACCAGCACATCGGCTTCACGTGGGGGGAGACGCAATCATAAGCGGTTACCTCTACGATTCAACCAATTCCACGGGAACAGACGGGTACGTTTTTACCACGAAAGAAAACGGTCCACGATGGGAAGCAATCGAAGATGTTCTTTCAGGTGTTGGTGGCAGCGGTACGGCTAATTATGTTCCGAAGTGGATTGATTCAGATACAATTGGCGATTCATTAATTTACGATAACGCAACGAACGTTGGTATCGGCACGACAAACCCACAACGTCTTCTTCACGTAAATGGAGACGCAATAGTAAGCGGCAAGTTTTACGATCAAACCAATTCGACGGGAGACAAGGGTTACGTCCTCACAAGTGACGACAACGGTCCGTTGTGGAAAGCTTCGGGAGATTTCGATGGTTTAAGTGGGAACTTGATTACGACCGGTCAGACGTTAACGTCTGACATTAACGAACTTGCGGGGAACGTCGGTGCGACCGGGCAGACGTTAACGAATCTGATAGCGTCAACGGGAACTACGAACGCGGTTGGTATCGCTTCGAACGCTTCGGACATCGCTACGAACGCAACGAACATCGCTACGAACGTAACGAACATCGCTACGAACGTAACGAACATCGCTACCAATGCAACGGACATCGCTACCAATACAACGGACATCGCCGCTAACGTGTTGGCCATCGCCGCTAACACGTCGAACCTAATCTTAACGGGTGCAATCGTGGACGACGTAAGCGGCAACTTGATTACGACCGGTCAGACGTTAACGTCTGACATTAACGGACTTGCGGGGAACGTCGGTGCGACCGGGCAGACGTTAACGAATCTGATAGCGTCAACGGGAACTACGAACGCGGTTGATATCGTTACCAACGCGTCGGCCATCGCCGATAACACGGCGAACCTAATCTTAACGGGCGCAATCGTGGATACGAACACGGCTGGTGTCGCTACCAACGTGACGAACCTGATTACCACAGGGCAATATTTAACTAATTTGATTCCCGCGACCGTCATAGACGGGGGCGGGACTGCGAATAAGGTTCCGTTATGGAGCGATGCAAATACTATAGGTGATTCGGTCATAGCTCAAAGTGGGAGTGCTATCGGTATAGGAACCGCTGCACCGACACAATTTTTAGATATACTAGCCACACAGGAGTCGGACGCAGGAATAAGAGTTACCCTTAATTGCAACTTAGATAGTCAGGCTCCCCAGTTAGTTCTTAACAGAGCAGCGCAAAATGGGGGGATAGTAGATTCTGGTGACGTATTGGGTGTTATCAAGTTTGGTGGTTACGATGGTAACTCCGTTGAAAACAGCGCAAAGATAGAAGCGACAGTTAACGGAACTCCTTCTAACGATAACATGCCGACTGATCTGAGTTTTTATACTGCGTCGGCTGGTTCTCCTGTGCACGCGATGACGATCAATAAAGATCAGCAAGTCGGCATCGGGGCTACTGCTCCCGGAAGCAGGTTTGTTGTGCAAACGGGAACTGATGCAGGGGGTTCGCGTATTCAACTGGATACTCAAACTATTAAAATTGTTGATAGGTGGAATAGCACTGATTTTACGGCGAAGATTTGGGCTTCATGGCCCGGTTATGGAATTTTAAATCTTGGTGTTAATGATGGCGCAGGAAGTGATGTAGCTGCCCCCACGATAAGCATCCGGGGAACTGGCAGGGTCGGTATAGGGACAACTAATCCGGGAGCATATAAGCTGTATGTAAACGGAACGGCTAATATCGGCGGTGCGTTGACGGGTACTAGTGCTACGTTTAGTGGTCATGTAAGTATTGGCAATACATTAAAGATTTATTCTGATGATACTACAACCGACCCCGGTGTTCCCTTCATGCGAAGCAACGGCGGTTATCTTGTTATAAATGCTGATCCGAACAATGAGATGTATTTACAGCAGGATAGTTCGGGTGATGTGGTTATGGTCAACGGGGGAGGCGATGTCCATATTGGCGCGTATGCTGATGGGGAAGGGAGGTTAAATATTACCGATACATCTGCTGGTAACGAAACAATGGCACTTGAGTGCATCAATGATAGCGCGACAGCCGGGACTGCAACCGCAATAGCCTTTCAAACTTGGAGCGTCTCCCATACCGCAAAAATAGTAGCAAAGTTAAACGCGGTTGGAGGCGCTAAGACTGATCTGATCTTTCATTGCCACAATGGTAGTAATAATGATCCTAGGGTGATATTTGAATATACAGGTAATGTTGGCATCGGGACTACTGGGCCAGATACTAAACTTCATGTTTTAGATAGTGCTGCTCCCGGCGTGTCACCATATAATTCTACAGGATTAACAGTAGAGAATAATGGTAGAGCTAATATACACATACTACATCCAAATGGTAATGATGGTTATCTCTTTTTCGGTGATGCAAATGCGGGGAACAGGGCTTATGTAGGTCATTACGGAAGCGGGATGTCGCCTGCTAACCAAATGGTATTTTATAGTGCTGGCAATTTTGAGTTTATTAACGGCAAAGTCGGCATAGGGACTACTGATCCGGGAGCATATAAGCTGTATGTAAACGGGACAACAAACCTGAACGGTGCGCTGACGGGTACTAGTGCTACGTTTAGTGGAACAGTAGCTATCACGGGAGCCTTATCACCTTTAGGCAGCACCAATTACAATGACAATTGCAGGGCCAAGTTTGGTAACGGCAATGATCTGAACATTTACCATGATGGTTCTAATAGTTATATTACGGATACTGGAACAGGTAATTTAATTATAGGAACAAATAGTGGTATTTCATTAAAATCTTCCACCGAAAACTTACTTGTTGCTACTCCAAATGGATCAGTCTCACTTTACTACGACAACGCAAATAAACTACAAACAGTTACGGGCGGGGTTAATGTTTCGGGTACGCTGACGGCTGGTGGTGGGGGTTTTGGTTCTAACGTAGCGATAATTTCAACAAGCCCCACTCTTAACATTGCTGGGGCAGCGGTCAACCAAGTTGAAAGCGGAAGGATCAGGCTTACTGAAGCGGCAATGACGGGAAGCCCTTACTTTCAAGGCGCGTTTATCCATTATGATGGTTCTGGAAATAAACTAAACATTGGGGTTCATAACAACGCAGATGCACTTACCTCTAGTGATATAGGGTCTATACAGTTAGTCCGCAGTACAGGGAACGTTACTCTGTTAAAGCCCACAACTTTAAGTAGTACTCTGACAGTAACAGGTGCGCTGACGGGTGCTACGGCTACGTTTAGTGGAGATGTAAAAGCTGCTCAATTTTATACTAGCTACGATTGGACTAGCCGTAGCGGTGGTATAAACATCGGTAACCAAGGGCTGACTACGGGAGCAGTTTCATTTTACGATGGTGTCCTCGCTACTTCCGCAAGTATATACCGAGATAGTTTAAGTGTTTTCTTTGTTGGGGCTAGAGGTGGTACTAGTACAGCGGGTATAGCCATAGCTACTGACGGCAATGTCGGCATAGGGACTACTAATCCGGCTTATGCGCTTGATATAAGGCAGGCTGGAGCAGATATATTTCTTAGTTCCACCACAGGAACTAATCGTGCAGGTTTCCAGTCAGCCAATACTGGCGGAGTAAGTTATTTTTATAGAGAGTCTAGTTCGGGTGGGGGAGCGCTTGGCGGAACTTCGCCATACGCTACAGCAGTGGGTGGAACAGGAGCTTACTCACTTCAGTTGGGAACCAATAATGCGGTAAGAATGACAATTACTTCTACGGGTAATGTCGGCATCGGGACAACTGCACCTAATTTTGCCGCTGCGGCTGGAAATACTGTCAAGGGACTAAATATACAAAATGTAGGCAACGATACTCAAGCAAGTCTTCGGTTGACGGGTCACAATAATACAGGGGGAACTCCCGGTCAACCTACCTACACCGAGCTACTTCATGCTGGAGCTAATCTGAGGTTTGACATAAATCACAACGGAACAGTTCGTTTCTCTATTGCCTCGACAGGAGCAATTACTTTTAACAGTGCATTTACTTTCCCGACCGCAATAGGTTCAAGCGGACAAGTCCTCAAGGTTCCCTCAAGCGGAACTGTTCTTGAATGGTCAACTGAAACAGGCCCGGTAAGCGGAAGCGGTACCACAGACTACATACCAAAGTGGACGGGTGGAACAGCTCTTGGGAATTCAATTATTGTTGACACCGGAAGCAAGATTGGCATTGGGCTAACTAATCCTTATTACAAATTTGACGTCAAAGGGAGTGACAACAACCAAAGGCTTGGTATTCAGCCTAACCAGCACAAACCCGGACGCATGCATCTTGCTTATAACAGTTATTTGTCAGGCAATACAAATTGGTATGGGTTGTATGCTGGGTCTATGGGGATGATCACCTTCTACGAAGAAGACGCTTATGAAACCAATGTTGGCGGTATGGGCTTTCTCATTGACCGGGTAGCATCAGACAATACATCAATAGGGGCTGACCCAGATCCGCAAATGTTGATTACCACGGGGGGAAGCGTTGGCATAGGTACAACTGCGCCGGGTGCATACAAGCTTCGCGTTCAAGGTGACGTTTACATTTCGGGAACTTTAACCGAAGCCTCAAGCTTGGTAATTAAAGAAAACATTGAGACCTATTCCCCAAGTTTAGAAAAGATAAACAGGATCCGGCCCGTGAGGTACAACAAGAAGAAAAGCGAGAAGAAGGAAGTTGGTCTGGTCGCTGAAGAATTAGCCGAAATGTTCCCGGAATTGGTCGAACGGGACGAGAAAGGCAATCCGGCCGGTGTAAACTACAGTAGAGCTGTCGCTGTATTACTCCACGGCTTCAAGGAATTATATAAAGAAGTGAAAGAGTTAAAGGAAAAAATTTAAATGGCGTCACTAGTAACCACAACTGTCACCGGAAAACTGACCGTTAACGGGCCAGCCGAAACCGTCCATATCAAAGAGTCAGACACTAGAGGCGCAATTAGACTTGGGGGAGCCAACGCTGGTAGTACCAGCCGCATATATATTCAAGCTAACGGCGATAACAGCTACATAGATTCCTACGGCAATAGCGCATATAAGGCGTTGAAAATTGACGCAAGCACCCTCAAGTTAAACGATGACAGCAACAGTACAATAACAACAGGAACAGGGGCGTTCAATGTAAACGGTGCGCTGACGGTATCCGATCAAAGTACTAATATTGGTGCGAGGCTGGGACAGACTAGAGGGGGAAGCAGCACCACAGGTGAAGAACTAGGTCTTTATGGTGGCCAAAACCAAAGCCAATACCCAATCCTCTCTATTGCAATAAACAATTCCGATACTACTAACCCAGCGAAAACAGGCATCAGCTTGTATAATGCCGTGGCATCGGGAAACACCACTCCGGGGGCATATTCTCCATCTATAGCATTTAGCGCAATGGAAGATACGGGTTCAGGTTATGTTTACAATAGCCAATACGCTTCCATCATAGGCCAACAAAAAGGAGAAAGTGTTAATGCAGATTGGCAGGGTGGAGACTTGACTTTCTGGACGAGACCGGTCGGCAACACGGGAAATTACAATTTACAAGAACGGCTTCGGATAACTAATGACGGCAAAGTCGGCATCGGGGCTACTAGCCCAGCTCATCCTCTCGTGATAGGAGAATTCGGAAACAGCTATAGTGTCGATCCAATTAACTTTCGTCAACAAACCACGGGGCAAGGTGCGCCCGCTGCTGGGCAGGGAATATCTTGGGCGTGGACAAGTGCGAATACCGATGATGATACTTGGGCGGCCATTAGATGTATCATGCCGGGGTCCAGTAATACCCACTTAACGTTTTCAACTACAACTAGTGCCACAGGAAGCTTCTCTGAAAAGATGCGAATTCAAGATGACGGCAATGTCGGCATCGGGTCAACTAATCCGGGTTACTTGTTAGATGTAAACGGGACGGCTAATATCGGCGGTGCGTTGACAGGTGCTAACGCCACATTTACCTCAACGACTCAACCAATGGTTAAGAGTGCGTACAATGCGACTCATTACCTCGGCATTGGACATAGTTACGTTGATATGGTCGATGCCACCTACGATAACGATTTAGAATTACGAATTAATGGTGCTGCAAAACTGGCGATTGATAAATCTTCTGGAGCAGCCACATTCAAAGGTGATCTACTTCCAGATAGTAACGGTGGCCGCAATCTTGGTTCTTCGGGTGCATATTGGGGTAGTTGTTATTTTGAGGATACTGTTATCAACGGCAACCTTACCTTTGTCGGGCCGGGGCTTGTTAAAGCTGGTGATGGTACTGCTGCCGCTCCATCCCATACCTTCAGGCTTGATGCCGATACGGGGATGTATAATGATGCAGAGAATGTCTTGAGATTTACAACGGCGGGGACACATAGAGTCTCTATATTAGCTGACGGCAAAGTCGGCATCGGGACAACTAATCCGGGTTACTTGTTGCATGTTGATGGAACATTCAGAGTGACGGGCGCGTCTCGTTTTGACTCTGGGGTTCGAATTGGAGGCGGTGGCCAAAACTATGCGGTCAGGACATTTGACGTGGCATTTACAAATGGCGTAGCTAATCAAAAAGCCGACTTAACTTGGGGTAATAACTTATCTTTTTGGGGATGGATTGAAATTAGTCTTACTGCTACTTACTCCAATCAGAACAGTCCCGGTGTTGTCACCAAGAGGTTTTACGTGGGTTTGAATCCCAGCAACGCCATTTATACGAATGAAGCTAGGTATTCAGATGTGGGCGGCGCTACGCCAGACAACTTTGCCATATCAAATGTAACATGGGACAGTACAAATTCACGTTACAGGATTCAAATTGTTCATCGGGTTAGCACGGGCAATACCGCGAGAGGAGTGATAAAAGTCTTTGGGGGTTCCAGTTCTCAAGTTGACAACATGATGAACAACTTTTCAATTGGTAGTGTTTATACAACCGACACTACTGCTTTTGCAAAGCCTGTTATACAGTTACAGGCTCCCAACGATAATGCGTGGGTTGACGGTAATCTCGGCATCGGGAGTGCTACGCCTACTACACTATTAGAAGTAGCTGGTTCAAATAATTCATCAGATGGAACATTCAGTTCTTGGTCAACAACAGATGCACATTCCGGAACAATACTTTTTACAAAATCGGCTAACGGTACAATCGGTACATATGCAGCAACCGCTGATGGCGAGCGATTAGGCACAATAGCAGTTCATGGCTCTACTAGTGGTAATACTTTGTCGCAAACAACAGCTTCTATTTATTTCTTTCAGGATGGAGCGGCAACGGGAGCAAGGGTTCCATCAAGAATAGAATTTTGGACATCCCCACCATCCAACAATCAAGAGCAGAGGATGGTAATAAGGGCGGACGGCAATGTCGGCATCGGGACAACTAATCCAGCAGCTACGCTAGAAGCAAAAACATCAACACCTCACAATTTTGTTGCGCGATTTGTAAACACACAAACATCGGGATGGGGAACCTATATGGAAGGCGGTGGGGATAGTGGTGATTATGCGTTATTGGTTCGCAACCAAGCCAGTAGCGATTTACTTGCTATAAAAGGTGATGGAGCAGCTACATTCGGTGGTAGTGCTACGTTTAGCTCATACCTCAATACGGGCGGTATGGTTTACGTTACTCAAGCCGCCGATAATGATGGAATAAGATTCAGGGGATATGATGATGTAAATGGTTATTATGGAAGAATAGGATTAAGCGATGTCGGCTACTTACGGCTTTTTGCAGAAGGTAATAGAAGTATTGAACTAAGGTCTGGCAGACAAATACGATTCTATACTTCTCTTGATAATTCTACTTATACAAATTCAGTTACTTTTAATATGGATGGGTCATCCACGTTCGGCGGTGCGCTGACGGGTACTACTGCTACGTTTAGTGGCAGTGTTGGTATAGGGACTACTGATCCGGGTTACTTGTTGGATGTAAACGGTGCGGCGCATATCGCAGATGGGATATCGTCCCCCGCCTTTTGGTTCAGAGCCAGTTCTATTGCCGTTCATTGCTGGCAACCGAAAGGCGGCTGGTTCCATAATCAAACGAACGTACATACGGGTGCGATTAGAATTAAACTTCCACCCATTCACGATGCGATGGTTTCGTTCTGGGTTGATGTTTATGACTACAGAAATAACGAATCTTTCAGCGCATATATTTCTGGTTATCCTTATCTCACGGGCGGTTATCCGCATTGGTCATATACGAGCGCAGTAATGGTTGGAGGTGTAAGCAGAAACTTTACTGTAAGATTTGGTGATAACAACCTCGGCGGGTCAAGCACAGAATACTATGTATACATCGGGGAAACGACTGATGTATGGAATCATCCTCAAGTTGTAGTTAGGGATGTTTTTGCTGGGTATTATGCCCAGTCAAGCGAGTGGGAAGGTGGAGATGCGGGATGGGGTGTATCTTTTGCCACTTCATTTGAAAATGTGGTTCAAACGCAATCCAACACGCTACCGTATGGTGACTATAACAAATTATTAAACACACCTGCTCTTTCTTTTCTCCCACTCTCGGGTGGGACGCTGACAGGTGCGCTGACGGGTACTACTGCTACGTTTAGTGGGGCTGTTGGCATCGGGACAACTAATCCGTTGACGTATAAGCTGTATGTAAACGGGACAACAAACCTGAACGGTGCGCTGGCGGGAACTACTGCTGCGTTTAGCGGTGCAGTAACGTGGGCTAGTGGAGGATCAGCTAATGCCAACACGGCTTATACTTATTCACAGGTGGGCCATCTCCCATTAGCGGGGGGAACGCTGACAGGCCAGTTGAATCTGCACGCAGGCAGTTATGAAGGCTCGCTTACGTTCGGATCAAACACAACATGGAGATGCGGAATAAGGCAGCATGATGACGGTGATGCAGAGCTACGCATTTGGGCAAAAAGCAGTAGCGGAATGATCGTTCTTGCTACTGGATACAATGGAGAACCAGCAGCCATAAACAGACCAACAGACGGTCTTTTCATTGTAGGAAACAACGTAGGTATTGGAAACTTTAGTGCCGCAGACCCAACGTACAAACTTGATGTAAAAGGAACAGGTAATTTCACAGGTGCGCTGACGGGTACTAGTGCTACGTTTAGTCGGGCGCAAACTACGGCTCCCTTTACTACTCCGTTCTTAAAGTTAATCCCTTCGTCCACGACGAATACCACAGGGTTGACGTCTATTACCCTCGGAACAAGCACCCTTGATAATTATGGATATTCTATAAGTGCTTGGAGGGCCGGGTCAAGTGGGAACCCGTATCTAAAAATAATGCGGCATTTTAACTCTGCTGCTGGTGTGGATGTAATGGTGATGGACGCACAAGGCGACGTAGGCATCGGGACAACTAATCCGGGAACATACAAACTTAATGTTAATGGTACGGTTAAGCTTGGTGCGCTGACGGGTACTACTGCTACGTTTACAACCGTGACCGCAGCTTTAGCAGGCAACGCGACAACCTCAACCAACACTACGGGTAACGCAGCGACAGCAACCATACTTGCTACGGCCAGAAACATTGGGGGAGTAAGTTTTAATGGTTCCGCGAACATAAATTTACCCGGTGTTAACAGTGCCGGAACCCAAAACACTAGTGGCAATGCTGCTACCGCTACGGTTTTAGCTACTGGAAGAACAATAGCAATGACAGGGGATGTCACTTGGACATCACCAGCATTTAGCGGATCAGGAAATGTAACAGCAGCTGCTACGATTGCTACAGGTGCAGTTGATATTGCAATGCTTTCAGCTTCAGGAACACCTAGTGCTTCTACTTATTTGTGCGGAAACAATACATGGGCAGCCGTAAGTAGCGGCGGAGGTGGTACGGTTACTTCGGTAACTACTCCCGCTAATTCAGGCTTAGATATCAGTGAATCAACACCAGATCCGAGTATAACCCTTGACTTCGCGGGGTTGACGGATATGACTGGTGATATTGCTACTACAGATGAAGTCATTCTTTTAAACACCGGATCGATGGGGGGGGAAAGAAGAAAGGCTTTCAACGAATTAAAATTAAGTAAATTTAATAATGATTCGAGTTGGACAAATAATGCTGGAACCGTTACTTCCATTACGGCTGGAGGTGGACTCAGTGGAGGTGCAATCACCTCATCGGGAACCATAGCCAACACAGACAAGGGCTCGTCTCAAAACATCTTCAAAAGTATGCAAGCCCAGAATTCTGTTGGTACCTCCTTAGGTACATGCGTGGCGGATACAAACACTGATACCTTTGTTTTAAAAGAGCTGGGGAATGGCGTGAATTTAACTGTGGCTGCAGCCAGTGATACCATAACAATTGGGTTAGATACCGTCTTGGGACTTTTTACCCGGTTGGACATGGACCAAACAAAAACCCGTCAAAAGATAAGATTATATGGCACTAGTAATAATTATTGTTTGGGTTTTGAGGACGGTTATACTTTTGGGGGGTTAGGGGGCAATGGGACAGGTAATCCTGCTTATGTCCTAACGGCTCAGAATAGTGATACTGCTGGTCGTGGTTTTTGGTGGGGGGATGCGGGGCACTCTAACGCCCAAGGGGCAATGGCTGTTTCGGTCGATGGTAGGCTAACTGTAGCTACTGCAGTGAGAGTGGGGTTCGGCGAAAGTGATACGGTGGAACCGGGTAGTAGCAGCTCGGCTTCCGAATTAAACGTAAATGGAACCATTGAGGCAACTGCATACTTAGGACTAGATTGGGAAGACCTCCCTAACATATCAACACTAGATGATTTACCAGCATAATGGGATTACGAGATTCAGATTTAATTTTAGTTGAAAGGAGTAACACGCTCAAAAAGGTAACCTATGGTGATAGAGCTAACATTGCTTCGTCTGATCTACTTTTGGTAGAGCGAGGCGGAACTCTCTATCAATGCACCTATGCAAACTGGAGCAGCGCAGACAGTACGGATTTAATTTTAGTGGAAGCCAACTCAACTACCAACGGCAGGGTGGTTGGTAAATTGTATAATGAAACCCAATCAGCGTGGGCATTCTCTACTGCTAACGTAGATATTCATAGTGCAAATCATGAGATAGGTCCATTAACACTACTTTATGGTGAGGATAGGAACAATACCAATCCCTTTAGTGTGGCGGAGGTTCAGGTAGAGGTTACAAGCTCTGCCTCGTATGCTGATGGGGATTTATATATTGGATTCCGTAACACCGCTCCAACAGATTGGATGGGGGACTTGCCTATAGCCGCAGTTCAGATTTTACATGCCGATGGAAGTACCGTTAGAGTAACAGGTTATCATTCTTGTACTTGGAATTTTGCGCTAGGCAACACTCAGGCCGGGTATAGAGATTGGGCAACAACAAGGAGCCAAGACACGAGAACTAACATGAATTATGATCCCGCTGATGCAGTCGGGGGCTATTACGGTTGTACAGGTGATCCTGTTATTAATTGTATAGCTACGTGCAACACCTGTGAATGGCAATTTGCGTATACCCAAAATAGAGGCGCCACTGGTTCGCAATGGGTAGGAGCACAGAGGGGTATATCCTCCTCGACATATACGGGTAACCCTTCTACTACCTCTATTCTTCCCGTGGGAACAGCAAACGTTAGTCAGTCAAGTAGTACTAGTGATGGTTACCTTTATTCAGAATGTAGCGGTAGTGACACTAACGATGTGACTTGGTTAGCCTTGTATGCCACGGGGAATATTTATAATGGAGACCGGATAAGGATTTGTTATTTTGGTGGCGGAAACGGTCAATATTCATCTACTGGTTTGCAGGAGGATGGTTCACTTTATCTCAGGTTCATAGAGGAGTAATAATTATGGCATTAAAGAAAACATTTAAAAATCACGACGGTGGAACATCCAACGGTTATTATCGCGTGCGAGAAGTTGGTACTCAATACGAAAAAGATAAAGATGGTGCTATGGACTTGGGGGCAACTTTTAATGTGGAGGTATACGACTATGATTCTGGGAAGCGCGTAAATGATTTGGAGATTCGAAGGGAAGGTGAACCTACTATAACTTGGAGCCCTGAGGGGCGTGGGGTTTATGGTTTGGCATTGTCAGATATGGAACCCGTCCAGACCTTAATTATCAAGGCATACGAACATTTAAAAACTTTACCAGAATTTAATGGAGCTACGGATTGTTAACGGGTTAATATAACACTCGCATCTTCTCGTGACCCACAACCATCTGTGGATCAATGAAGATTTTAAATCCCGCCTGCTTTGCGAGATGACAAAACGCAACATCCTCGGAGCAATAATCTTCCAAGTCTCCAATTTGTTTTTTTAATTGGCAGAACCAAGGATAGGGAACCTTTTCAAAGACACCCTTTTTAATTAACATAAATCCCATGCCGTTATAGTCTACCTCCATCAAGCCGCGATGGTTTACTACATCCTCCTGTTGCAAAAAATAAAATGAACCGTGCTTCTTGTAAAACTCCTGATCCCAATCTTTGACGCACGCGAAGTTTTGCCCGTTTTCTGTCTTGTAAATTCCCGAGACAATATCTTTATCATAAGAAATTAATTTTTCAATTTGTTCGAAGGAAAAAATTTGATCTGAGTCGATCCACATGATGTAGTCGTAATCTATCTTTCCGTCAAAAGGTTTTTGGTGGGTACCTCGACGAACATCTGCCCCTAGACAAAGACATCGGGCGTAGCTGACCATCGAGGAAAACTTATTTGAGAGGAGCGGATTGATTCCGTTCCTGACACATTTCAAAAGAGTGTCTGTCCAGCATTGCAGGAAATTTCCGGAAAACTCTCGACCCGGAAGCGCGAAAATGATATTCTTCATCCGCAGTTATTTTAATTCTTTAGGGGTCAGGTGTCAAACATTAGTGTAATAAAGAGTAAGTAGTTGCAACTTGCGTTGTTACAATTTAAAGTCGGCGATGTCAATTAATGCTTGGCTCATCGCGAGAGAGCATATCTTCTCACCCAGTCGACGGCGAAAACAACAAAAAAATTATAGGGGTGGGATTTCTTTACATATAATAAACTGATGCTAACAGCAAAAGATATTGAGTTTTTGGCGAGAAAGACCAAGTTGAATCCGAATAGGGCACAAAGCCTTTTCGAGGTAAAGGAGGATGGCGACTTGGTTCTTCAACAATTGAGCCGCAAAAGAATCACAAAGAAAGAGGTTCTGGAGTTATCTTTTCCTATCTTTATCAAATTATTGATAAATCGGGAGATGAAAGACGTAGATCAAAAATATAAAAATTATATTTCTGATTTTACAGGTGTTTTTTATCCACAAATAATGGGAGCCAGCCGGATTAAAACCAAGATTCCGCGAAAGCTAAACGAGGAAAGTGCCCAGTATTTCTTTGTTTTAGCCTGTTTTTTTGAAGAGGACATGACAGCTCAAATGGATATGAAACAGATTCATCAAATGCTAAAATACACAATGGATTCATTTGTAAAATTTAAGGGGGGAGACTACGTGGGGGTAATCTCAGACAGCTTCGAATGTTTTAACCTTATTAAAAAAAAGTGGATGAAGGGATGAGTCTGGTGTAATATATCTTGTATGAAGGATAAATTATCAGGTAAAAAGACCTATTTCACTGCCGCCGCCGCCGTTCTAACCGCTTTAGGTGGATATTTTGCAGGAGAAGTTGATCTAACCGTTACTATTCAGGCTGTTTTTACAGCATTAATGGTCGTTTTTCTGCGTAAAGGTGTTACTTCCGAAGCCGCGAAAGCTGCTGGAGATGCCCCTGCGGAGAAACCTGCCGAGTAATGAGTTGGCTCTCTTCTATTCTTGGTATCCTCAAATCTTTTTTTAGTTTTCTGGATAAAAAGACCTTGACAGAGGAGGAGAGAGTTGCTAAAGAAGAGCGCGGGCGCAAGCAGCGCGTGAAGAATGATTGGAAAGAAACCCAGAATGAGGTTGACCGTGCTTTTGAGCGCGCTAAGTCTCGCAATAGGGTGCGCGAGCCCAAGGACTAACGTAATCTCCATCCCGACCGTCCCTCAGGATATTGTCCAAAGGATGATGAATCATCACCAGATAGACAAGGCTTGGGACGCCGCACCAGAATTTACGCGTGATGCGTTGAAAACAATTTCAGATCAGGCTGCACAGCTTGAGCTGGGAAATACAGAGTAATACATTATGAAGAAAATAATTGTTATTGGTCTGCTTCTAGGACTTAGTACCCTAAGCCTTCAGGCAGAAGAGAAAAAGGAAAAGTGGTTTGGTGCAGGCATTAAGCCCGATCCGCATATCACCATTCCTTTCATTGGAGTCAAAGCTCCGCTTCCTACCGTTTGCGCGGGAAAAGATGTATCCACGTCTTTCGATGTCAAGGTTAGTAAGGAGAGTTTCATGTTAAAGCTTCCTTATTTTAAGTTTGATTGGAGCTTTCCGGCATTGTCGGTGGGAAGAGGCAAAGCGAAGGTTACTTTGGGTACGGAGTAATTCTTTCAAAATAACGTAAGCTGATAAGCTTTAACGTAGCCCTAGGTTTAATCGCCTAGGGCTTTCTTTTTTTCCATTTCTGTAAAAGAACGTGTAGAATTATATAGTAATGTCGGATAATTTGGACAAATTAGATTTCAATGTATCTTATGATATAATCTTCGGAAAAGAAGAAGTGGATCTAATTGACATTTATGAACCCAAAACTTCCTCTTTTGAAGTGGATCTCCCGGAAGACAAATTCGTCACCTTTTCCTCCAATTTAATAAAATGTTTCAAGTCCAAGATTAAAGATGGTCTCAATAAGGTGAGGACTGATTCTGTTATTGAAGTCTATCGAAATGCCGAAGACACCTATGAAAAGTCGGAAGAGTGTACTCTTTCCTTGTGGTGTATGGCCTCGGTTAATGCCTTTTTAGGAATCGCAAAAGCTTCTACCTTTAATACTGTTCCGTCCAAGGAGCAGATAGAAGACTCCAGAAAAGATTTGGAGGAGTTTGGGCTTACTTTGGACTTTGATCGCATTTCGGATCTTTATTTGGAAACCCGTCGAGAAGCTCTTGCTGCAAGAGACTCTGATTGGGTAGAAATTTAATATGAAAAATCACAAATATACCACAACCTTTAGCTCGGTTATTAAACCGGTGGTGTCAGAAGATAAAGATAAATACCTTGCTCTTGCTTCGATGGTCGAGCTCGAGAAGTTTTTACCTGATGTCGACATAGAAAAAAACATAGATCTTCTTCCTATCGCTTTCAACGCTTTCGTCGCTAATAGGGTAAACAAGAATGGTGATGTTGTTGATACCGAAACGGCAGTAGCCATGCATGATAATTTCATCAATAAGCCTATTAATATAGAACATAACAGAAAATCCATTGTTGGGACTATCCTTACCGCTGGCTTTTCCAGCTTCGGAACTGACGAATCGCTTACAAAAGAGCAGGTTGAGGAAACGAAAGAACCATTCAATGTCACGTTGGGGGGAGTGGTTTGGAAAATTGCGGACCAATCCTTGGCTGATAAAATCGAAAGTTCAAGTGATCCCACCAGTGAAGATTACATGGGTATTAGCGCAAGTTGGGAGTTGGGTTTCAGCGATTATAATTTGGTAGTTTTGGAGGGAGACGAGAAGAATATAGAGAATGCCACCGAGATCAGTGACCCGGAAGAGGTCGAAAAGCATATGGATAAACTTAAAGGTTTCGGCGGAAAAGGAAAATTTGATGATAACTCGAGCGTTTACAGGAAGGTTATCAATGACGTGGTGCCACTAGGTATAGGACTGACGGAAAATCCCGCTGCTGACGTACAGGGAGTTCTTACAGAAAATGGTGCGACAGAACAAAAAGCTTTGGCGAAGGAGTCTCTTGAGAAAGAAACGATTTCCCAAAATACAAAAAATACTGTAAAAACAAAGAAAGTAGAAGCTATGAAAATAGAAAACTTAAAAGACATAACGGACGAGTCTTTGCAAACACTGACTGCTTCTGCTATTCATGAGTTTATTCAGGAGAGCCTCAAGAAAGCCTCGGAAGATTATTCTTCCAAGCAGACTGAACAAGAGGATTCCTTGAAAGACGCTCGTGAAAAGCACGAGACGCTCTCCAAGGAACACGATTCTTTGAAGACGCAGTTAGAGGATGTAGTGGCTCAATTGAGTAAACTCGAGGCTGAGAAAGCCGAGAAGGAGAAAATGGAAGCGTTTAATCAGCGCATGGCCTCTTTTGATGAGCGCTTTAAGTTGAATGACGAGGATCGCAAGGTTCTCGCGTCTCAAATTAAGGATCTTGATGAAGAGCAATTTGTTGATTTTGATAAGACGGTTTCCGTCCTTCTTTCTTCAAAGGCTCATTCTGATGAACCAGCTCCAGAGGCTCCCGCAGAAGACCCAGCTCCGGCTGCACCTCCCGCGGAAGAGACTCCGGCTCCGGCCCCAGCAGAAGAGCCAGCGCCCGCTGAGGCATCCGCTTCAGAGGTTAAAGAAGTTCTTGAGCAGGCGGTAGATAACGCTAAGGATGAGCTAGTAAACATTCCGGCATCTGCTCCCGCTGAGGAACCAACCATCTTTGAGAAATATGGCAACGCTTTTGCCATGGATCAATTTGATATTAATTGTAAGTTCTAATTACAAGAAATAAAAAAAAATAGGAAATAAAATATTATGGCAAACGAAAGATTAAGGCCCTTTAGGGATTATGACGAGCACGACGTTCTCAATCTTTTTGCGTTCGGCGACTCTGCCGTTGCTCTTGGTGTTACTGATGTAGTTTATGCTGGATCAGTTGTAAAGATCAAGACGGGATGGAGTAATGAAGACGAAACGCAAGATATGATTGCACCCGTTGGTGCTGAATACGACAACACCGTCTCGAAGAGATGGGGTGTTACGGCTGACGTAGAGTATTGTAATGGTGGAAGTGAAACTCCGCTTGGCATTACTCTGTATGACGTCAGGGAGTACGACGAGAATCAAGAAGCGTTGAAGTTTAACCCTCGTAAGGCGGATGAGCTTCAAGCTGTTTTGACTGGTCAAGCAGTTCCGATTGCAACAAAAGGCACGTTCCTTTTTGCATCCGGAGCATTTGTGGCGAATGGAGATGCCATTACGGCAGGCGCTGCCATTTACACTAGCGGTAATGGTCAGATTACGCCGACGCTCGAACACGTTAATACCCAGATTGGTAAAGCGTTAGGTGGACCCGATTCGGAGGGAGCTGTTTTGGTCAAACTGGAACTGTAATACAAGGAGAATATAATATTATGAAAATGAAATTAAAAAATACTCCCGAGCAGGTTGAGTTGATTAAAGCAATGGGCTCCAAGAGTCCCGAGATTTCTCGTCCGGCAACTGAGGCTTTCGCCGCATTTATCGGACCAGTTGTTCGTAGGGTTTTGGATCAGGCAAACACAGCGTCGTATGTTTATACGGACGTTGAGTACGATGAAGATGACAATCCGAGCTATCCGCTCGATTTGTTTTATGATCAGAATGGTAAGGATCCTTATACCACCATTTGGTCACAGCAGATGGCTGGTGGTCTTCCCTCTTCGCAAGTCTCAGGTAATTCTGAGTTGAAGATCGCAACCTACAAGTTGGATAGTGCGGTAAGCTTCCTCAAGAAGTATGCGCGCAAGAGCCGCTTGGACGTTGTGAGTAAGGGTATCGAGCGCATGGCAAATGAGATCTTGGTAAAACAGGATCGTAACGCATGGGCGGTTATCCTTAGAGGTTTGGCGGAAGCCAAAGGCAAGTGGGGAAGTGGTGCGGCTGGTAGCAATATTGTTACTGATACCAATACAGGCCCTGTTTCCTTGGCTAACCTCAACAGTCTGCTCACCAAGATGAAGAGGCTCAACGCTTCTTACGCTAATGGTACTCCGGCAGCGGCTTATTCTAAGGGTATCACGGACTTGTTCGTGTCTCCTGAGGTTGTAGCTAACTTGCGGGCCATTTCCTTCTCAGCTTTTGCTGCTCCGGCTACTGCAGCTGGCAACCAGTATGAACAGGTTGGCGATGGCATCAAGGATGAGATGTGGAGAGCGGGCGGATTCGGAAATATCTTCGGCATGAATGTTGTCGAGATGTACGAGTTTGGTACGGGTCAGAAATACAATACCTTGTTTGACACTTGGGGAACTATAAATAATACCCAAGAGGTTATGGTGGGTATTGATCGTTCTACAGATGCATTCGTGCGTCCTGTAGCTCGTAATGCCGAGACAGGCAGTACTTTTACTGCCCTTCCGGATGACCAGTATGCTCAGCGTCAAGATAAGGTCGGCTTTTATGGCGGACTCGAAGAGGGACGTGTCCTTCTCGACGCTCGTGCTATCGTCGGTCTAATTAAGCAGTTGGTATAGCACCCTGAATAAAACTTGATATAACAATATATCTTAACAGCCCCGGCCCGAAAGGGTCGGGGTTTTTTCTATTTATTGGAAAAAATGTGTACTTTTCTATAATATAAGGAATAAGATTATGGCCACAAAAAGGAAAACGCCCAAAAGGGCAACAGCAAAAAGGAAAAGCGTGAAAAATCTCTCCCAAGCACACGGAAAAGAGGAGAAATTCGAGCCTACTACACTTGAACAGATCTGGGGGGATGATGGAAGCACTGTTTACGGTACCCTTAATGAAAATCAATATGCGAATCAGGTGGACGAGATGAATATGTCGGATCTTCAGGCTCACGCATCTACTGTGGGAATCATCCCTATCGATAATAGACATACGTTGAGAGAAAGACTTCTGCGTGAATTCAGGAAACATGTATCCTCTTATAAAAAGCCCGTTCACGAAGCTCAGCCTACTTCGCGTGTCGATCCGGAGGTTCTTAAGATTCTTTCGGAAGGAAGATAATATATTTTTCAGAAAAACCCCCATATAGTGTAATCAACTCTATATGGCAACGGTTTATAATTTTGACGCTTCACAAGGTTCGGAGTTAAGTGTTCGATTAAATGTAAAGGACGAAAGTGGTGGCGCACTTGATTTAAGCGGTTACCAAAC
>Ga0209756_1001581_pt1 | contig 20859 bp, 34 predicted proteins | sample ETNvirenome_6_85_FD_184071 | JGI IMG/M metagenome (GOLD analysis project Ga0209756, IMG submission 184071) | Marine viral communities from the Pacific Ocean - ETNP_6_85 (SPAdes) (version 3) | ecosystem: Environmental > Aquatic > Marine > Oceanic | place: Pacific Ocean | collected 2013-06-19 | reverse complement strand
GCGATGGAGTTTATATCAGGGTTATTCTATTCAGAAATATGAAACAGAAGATGATGGATATAAGGATTGGCACGCTGAAGCTGGTAGTAGTGGACCACCCTCGAATCGTATTTTAGCATGGATGTTTTATTTAAATAATGCGAAAAGTGGCACAGAGTTTATGAACTACCCTACAATTCGTGCTAAAATGGGTAGGTGTGTTATTTGGCCAGCAGGATGGACTCATGTTCATAGAGGAGTTACACCAAACAAGGGTCTTAAATATATTGTTACAGGATGGATAACTTTTGACGAATGAGTTTCCTAATGAAGTAGAGTTACTTGAGCTAAATAGGACTATGACTATAAAGATTGGAAAGTGGACTCCACCACAAAGACCCCAATGGGTGAAGGATTATATGAAAATCCCTGGACCTATGAAGGTACAACTTTTACTTCTGCTGATATTGACAACTTCTTCGGTTTTGTCTACAGGATTACAAATCTTCAAGACGGGAGGGAATACATCGGTCGTAAATATTTCTGGAAGTTTAGAACTCCAAGGGGAAAAAAGCGTAAAGTAAAATCTGAATCTGATTGGAAGAATTATTATGGGTCTTGTCCGGAACTTAAAGAAGAAATTCAACAACTGGGTAGACATAACTTTAGCAGAGTTATGCTCAGCTTACATAAAACAGCTGGCAAAACAAACTTCGAGGAAACAAAACAACTCTTTGCCCACGGAGTTCTTACAGAACAACTTGACGATGGCACACCAAAGTACTATAATAGCAACATCCTCTCCAGATATTTCAGAAAAGATTACTTCGGAGGAGATTGAACCAGTAGCACAAATTCGTAACTGGGCAATGGAACGACTTGAAGCGGCTGAAACTGTAGGAGCTAAAGATGCTATCTATAAAGAGTTTGAAGATTGGATTGAATTAGAAGATAAAGAAGAGATAGAATATATTTGTCTAGAAGATATTGATGTAAAATAGTTCTGGGCATCGAAGACATCACCACCACCCGTTTTCGTGTAAGGCCCACTAATCTTTGTATGGAAAGAAAAGAAAAGGATTAAGAGAGATGCTTGTAGTACAATGTAAGGAGTGTCGTAAGGAGATTAAAAGTCATCCTTCTCAAAGTCATTCATGTGGGTGTCCCAATATGATGACTGTTAAGGGGGATAGTGTAAGTGCAGTTGACTTAGGTAAGGTTGTTATGATAAACTCTAATATAGAAAAAGGAAAACCTGACGGACTTACTTCTCAAGACCTTCAATGGCAAGAAGAAAGACGTAAACGTAAAGTTAGAAAACTTGATTTTGAAATCCGTTAATGACTATTGAATATGGTAAACATCAAGAGATTGTTTATACGAAGATGGAGGTAGATCGTCTCATTGCAGAAGCAAAGTTTGAGGCGATTGAAGAGGCACGGGAAATTGATAGAGCTTCAATGGCAAAACATAATTGGGATGCTACTATCATTAGTATGATTTTAGGATTGATTTGCCTTGCATTATTCCTTGATGGTCTGCTTAGAATCCTTGGTATCATTCCACCTTTTATGGATTTAGATGTTAATATTTTAGATGATATAGTAGAGAGGGTTGAAAGTGATATAATGCCATATATACAGAAGTATCAACGTTACCTTCCAGGAATCTAGTGGACAATCTTTCCATTTTTTTGTTTGCCATTGCGGGTATATCCACATTGGTGGGTGCTTTTTATCTGATGCATAGTGCCACCAGTTCTAAACCCGTTATTGATTATAATTCTGGCCGTCTAGCAGGTGAATGGACTACAGAAGTAAAGAGACCAATACATCCAGAGATGAGGGATGTTGAACCTGGTACAGAATTGATGGGAGTAAATTTTAGTGAGCCAAAAACAGAGTGTAGTTTAGAAGAATATAAGGATCTTCAAGCACGTATAGATGAGTTGAGAGCAGAATTGGAAGGTGATGATGAGGATGATGATGAAGATGATGGCGGGGATGTCATTATCGTCAGAGTATGATAAACTTGTATATATAACTGTGATTAGATTATAAACTATGAAAATCTTTTTAGATACTGCTGAAACTGAGATAGTTAGTAAGCATTGGAAGACTGGACTGATTGACGGTTTAACCACAAACCCTTCCCTAATTAGAAAGAGTGGTAGAAAGCATGAGGAAGTGTATCAGGAGTTTAAGGATATTGGACTGACTGATATTAGTATGGAAGTGATTGGTAGTAAGGAGAATATGATCTCTGAGGGTAAGAGATTACATAAGAAGTTTGGTAAGTGTGCTACGATTAAAGTTCCTTGTACTTATGATGGTCTTCTTGCATGTGCTAATTTGAGTGTAGAAGGTATCAAAGTAAATGTAACTCTTATTTTCTCACAGTCTCAAGCAATCCTTGCAGCAAAGGCAGGAGCAAAGTATGTGTCTCCATTCGTAGGAAGAGTCGATGATAATTCATTTGGTGGGTTATGCTTAGTTAAAGATATTGCTAAGGTATACCGAGAGCACATGGTAACAACTCAAGTTCTAGCAGCATCTCTTCGTGGTGTAAGAGATGTTGGTAGAGCATTTGAGTATGGTGCTGACATTGTTACCATGCCACCGAATGTTTTTGAGGGTATGTATAATCATATTCTTACAGACAAAGGTCTTGATCAGTTCGACAAAGACTACGAAGCTAGTATTAAAGAATGAAGACTTTAACAATCAAAGAGTTCGTTGATGATTCTGCAGGAATCATTAAGCGAGTAGAGAAAGGTGAGAAGATTGCGGTGACCGATGGAGAGGTCAGCGCAGTCTTAGTCCCTTCGGATGAATACATTTATAAGATGAACAATAGTGATGGTCCATGAGTGCTCAGTTGCATTTACTTTTTCCTACACCAATATACGTGGATAATATTGGTGTGGATTTTGAAATCTCTACTGTGAGACAGTATGTGGATGTGGATGGTGGTCTTATTTCTAGGGACCAAGATTGTTTGTTGGAGAATAGGAAGTTAAAAGAAGAGGTAGATCGACATACAGAATATTATTTGCGGGATCATTTACATCTTAATAAGTCAGTAGGATTAAAACATCAATGTAGTTGGATACTTCTTACGGATAAAGGAGGATATTCTCCTAGACATTTTCATAGCAATTCTTGGTTAACAGGAATATATTATTTTCATGTAACTGAGACTAGTGGAGATCTTGAATTTGAGCATGATCCTCCAAATTGGTGTGCGGGTAATATGGATCCTAGTAAACAAATTGAAGAATATAATATGATAAACTCCACATCTATAACGTTTAGACCCGGACCTGGAGACTTATATCTATTTCCATCTCATTTACATCATAGTGCTACTAGAAATAATAGTAGTGAGCAAAGAATTTGTCTCCCTTTTAATTATTCTTTATGTGGAGAATGGGGATCATTAACTAAAAGTATGACAGCTTGACTTAGTTTACAATCTTTCCTATAATCTTAAAGTCACATTCAAACCAATGACTCTAACTTCAAAGTTCAGTAAAGATCTCAGCACATTACGTGCTGCCGCCAACAAAGAAATTTATTTGGATGTAAAAAATCCAAAACTATATAAAAAACTTAAGAGATACTATGTTGGGGAAGGGTTGGAGTTAACAGGAGAAGATCCAGAATACGATTACGCAAATGTAATGGAATGTGTTAGACAGGATCTTCAAGAGGTTGAAGTAAAATGAAAGTAATTATGGAACGGTATCCTTACCGTTATGTGGAGGCGGGAACCTTAGAGAATGGGAAACCAGACTACCGTATTCAAAAAGAAGATTATTACACAAAGAGATATAGAGATATGTATCTTTGTGACAATAGTATGCAACTTACCACTGCTATTGAAGATTTTGAGTACACTAAATGGTTAGATCCGGCAGGTGTCCCTTGTTATGTTAAGGATCACACGGTGGCGTGTAGCTCAGTTGGTAGTAGCGTCTGACTGTTAATCAGAATGTCGCTGGTTCGAGCCCAGCCACGCCAGTTCCTATAATAAATATCTAAAAACGTAAAGAACAATGGCATTTAAAGGTACATCAGGGAAGTCTTCTAGTGGAGCATCAATGTCTAAGTATGATGTTGAAGTAGAATCAAGACTGCAAAAATTAGAATCTCATACACATGATGGTGTAGATGCTGGTGAATTGCAGGGTTTGAAGAAAGCAATTTTTGATAATGCAGTATCTCCAGACAGACTTGATAAAATAGAGAGACAACTCGCTAACTTAATTGCAGTAGTAGATGCAGAACTACATCCGACAGCTAAGGATGAACAGGGTCAACCGGTTCCTATAAATTGGGACGAATAATTTATAATTTATTATGAAAATTGGATTTAATTGTAGTTCCTGTGATTTATTTCATGCTGGCCACGTAACCATGATGAAGATGGAGAAGCATCTGTGCGATTATTTGATAGTCGCACTGCAGGTGGATCCAACTATTGATCGTCCTGGTGTAAAGAATAAACCAACTCAATCTGTATATGAACGTTACGTTCAGTTACAAGGTTGTAAATATGTTGATGAGATTTTGGTGTATGAGACAGAAGCAGACTTGCTTAACTTGATTCAAACCCAGACTGTTCATATTAGATTTCTGAGTGAAGAGTATAAGGATAGAGACTTTACTGGTAAGCAGTATTGCATTGATAATGGAATTGAGTTATACTTTCATATGAGAAGACATCAATATTCTTCTACCGAACTCAGAAACAGAGTTTATGAACTTGAGAAAGCCAAGAGAGAGGAAAGGGTAGATGAAAATGTTGAGCAGTATTCTCCTGAACTGTTGAATAAGTATTTTGATGAAAGCGAAGGAAACTAATTTAAAGGATGCATATGTCATCACTACTCCTCGTTTTGATGACGAGAGAGGATTCTTTTTAGAATCTTTTAGTCTTCAGAGGTTTAGGGATGTTACTGGAGCGATGGATGATTTCGTTCAAGACAATCATTCTAAGTCCTCTAAGGGTGTCTTACGGGGTCTGCATTATCAAACAGAATATCCACAAGGAAAGTTAGTTAGATGCACTCAGGGTGCTGTCTACGATGTGATTGTGGACCTTCGGAAGAGTTCTCCTACCTTTGGGAAATCATTTGGTATTGAACTTGCCGAGAATAATGTTATGCTATGGGTTCCTATAGGATTTGCTCATGCATTCTATACTCTTAGTGATTATGCAGAGTTTGAATATAAATGCACTGATTATTATTACCCAGAGTTTATGGAAACATTGATGTGGAATGATCCTGAGTTGGGAATAGAATGGCCTTTTGAAGGTAATCCTGTTCTATCGTTAAAGGATCAGGTCGGCAAATCATTTAAAGACTGTCACAAGTATGAGTATGAATAAGCTTTCTGTCTATGGTGCTACTGGTTTTATTGGTGGTACTTTTTGTGATCTATATGCCGATGAGGTTATTAAAATCCCACGGGAAGAAAGGAAACCAGAATCAAAAGATATAATCTATTTCATTAGTACCACTACTAATAGTCATGTCTTTAAGGATTTGCATATTGATATTGATACTAATCTAACAGTGTTAACAGATGTATTAGACCACTGTAAGGATGAGAATTTGACTTTTAATTTTGTAAGTAGTGCTTTTGTATATGGAACAGATGTGATTGATGCGAAGGAAGGAGATCCATGTGAACCAGGAGGGTTCTATTCTATTACTAAGAGATGTGCAGAACGGTTATTGATTTCATATTGTAAAACATTTAAGGTGAAGTATCGCATCATGAGGATTGCTAATGTCTATGGTGATGATAAGACTGTTTCAGCACAGAAGAATGTTCTTAAGTTCCTCATTGGATTGATGAAGGAAGATAAACCACTTACTCTTTATGATGATGGTATGCAACTCAGAGATTATATGCATGTCAGTGATATATGTCGTGCTATGAAACTGGTGATAGAGAAGGGAGAAATAAATTCTATCTATAATATTGCAGCAGGAAATCCTTTACCATTTAAAACTATTATGGAAAGGGCAAGAGAGTACTTGGGGAGTAAAAGTGAATTTAAATATGTAGATTATCCTGAGTTTAATAAGATTGCTCAGGCATATAATTACTCTGTTAATGGAGATAAACTAAAGGATTTAGGATTTGAACCACAGATATCTTTTGATGAGGGGTTGAAATCTTTATGTTCTTAAGGTAGACTATATACTATAGGAATGAATGGATCATGAGTGAGTATAAGAAGACTGCACTTGTCTTAGGTGCCGGTGGAATGATCGGCAGTCATATGGTTCAGTATCTCGTGAATAAGGGATACTGGGTACGAGGTGTGGATGTAAAAGAACCTGAATTTTCAGAGACCAAAGCACATGAATTTGTGTTTGGTGATCTCCGTAATGTAGAGTTGGTTACTAGAGTCCTTGAGTTTAAAGGATATCAAGGTAATTTTTATAATGACATACCATATAGAATGGTAGATTGTTTTGATGAGATTTATCAGTTTGCTGCTGACATGGGTGGTGCGGGATTTGTATTCACTGGGGAACATGATGCAGATATTATGCACAACTCAGTGTCTATTAACCTTCACGTTCTTGATGAAGTTCGTAGAATGAATGAGAGACTAGATAAGTATGAACCAGAACATCATCCTAAGAAGCAACCAAAGATATTTTACTCTAGTTCTGCTTGCATGTATCCAGAGTACAATCAATTAGAACCAGACAATCCTAATTGCAAAGAAGATTCAGCATACCCTGCAGCACCGGACTCAGAATATGGATGGGAAAAACTTTTCAGCGAACGTCTCTACCTTACTTTTAATAGGAACTACGGTATTCCTGTTCGCATTGCCAGATATCATAATATCTTCGGACCTGAAGGAACCTGGGAAGGTGGAAGAGAGAAAGCTCCAGCAGCAATCTGCCGCAAAGTCGCTGAACTCCCACAGGAAGGTGGATCCATCGAGGTGTGGGGAGACGGCTTACAGACTCGTTCCTTCTTGCTCGTTAATGAATGCGTCGAAGCAACCTATCGATTAATGCAATCAGACTTTATGGGACCAGTTAATATTGGTTCTGAAGAGATGGTAACTATTAATGAGTTGGTAGACATTGCTGCTAAGGTTGCAGGTAAGAAAGTAGAGAAAGTTCATATTGAAGGACCGTTAGGAGTGCGTGGTCGGAACTCTGACAACACTCTTATTCGTGAAGAGCTTGGATGGGATTATTCTATTCCCCTTGAAGAAGGGATTAAGAAAACCTATGAATGGATTAGATGGCAAATTAGTAAGAAGATTTATTCTTGACTTTTTGCCTTAACCCTGATAACATTTCTGTATAGTCATTTAAAATTATGTCTGCATATCCTGAAACTTATAGCTCTACATTAAGTGAGTGTATAGGTGAGAAGTCAAAGATTAAATTACTGATTCTTGATATTGATGGTGTTCTTACTGATGGAACCAAGGTATATACTGAGAAACATGAACCAGTATATAAGAGGTTTCGTTGTAAAGACTTTACTGCAATTAAAAGATTTATAGCAGCAGGTGTTCAGGTTATCATGCTTTCAGGTGATAATTGGAATGCTGAGATGGCAAGACAAAGAAATATACCATTCTATTGTACTCGCGGATCAGATCTGGGATTGGATAAGAGTGTTTACCTTTCTCATCTTGAATCAACATATGATGTAAAGAAAGAGAACATGGCATTTGTTGGGGATGATTACTTTGATCTCTCTATGTTCAAGACTTTGTTCTGGACATTTGCTCCATCAGATTCTCCAAGAATAATAAGACAGAATTGTTTGTATCTTCTTAAATCAAAGGGTGGTCAAGGAGTAGTTCAGGAACTTTATGATTTCCTTGTTGGTAAGGGTATTGTTCAGGATGCTCCTGAAGCAGCAGTTGCCGATCTTGATAAGGCAGAAGCATCTAGTGCAGCGATGAAATAAATGTGTAAAAGTGTTACCCTCTACGGGCATCTTACAGTCGATAGAATATTAGTGGACTTCAAAGAGACACCATCTCTTGGAGGTATTGCTAATGTATGGTCTGGATTAGTATCTCAGGGACAGGGATTGAATGTTTCTATTCAACCCCTCTCTATTGGTCATGCACTAGTGTTGGTAGATAAGGAAAATAATTATAGAGTTGGCAGGTGTTCTTTTAATGTTAAGGAGAATCCTGCTTCTCCTACTGATGACTACTGGCATCATATTTCCTATATTAATCAGTTAAGTGATACATCTTTTATCTCTAAACTTAAAGGGATTGTATCTGCTGATATTACAAAGGAGAATCCTGAAAGGTGTATTGATTTACTTCCACATCTTGACTATCTTTTTATTGCTAAAGAAGATTTGTTTATGGATATCTTGGAGTTGGGTAAGTTGGTTAAAGGATATGTTATTATGCATCATCCCACAGGGAGTTCTATTTCAGATGGGAATACTATAGAAGATTATAATGTTCCTGAAGAGTTATTTCTTTCTGATATAAATGTGTTGGGTGCAGGAGATTACTTTGCTTCTGGATTTATTAGGTCTATGATTATGGGAAGTGGTCTTACGGAATCAGTAATTAAGTCTCATCGTATTGCTACTAACTTATTGAAGGAAAATTTATTATGAAAAAGTATAATCTACTAATTCCTATGGTAGGTAAAGGTCAAAGGTTTAGGGATGAGGGATTTACTACTCCTAAACAGTTGATTGATGTAGGTCATAAGCAAATAATTGATTGGAGTTTGTCGTGTATTAAGACCGATGAATGTAATTTAATCTTTGTTATTCGTAAAGATACTGTAGTTAATAACCAAATGGATAAGGTTCTTCGTCAGAAATTTGGTGAAGATATTGAGATCATTATTGTAGATAGAGAGACTGAAGGTACTCTTTGTTCTTGTCTCTATGCAGAAGATTATATTGATAATGATATACCATTAACTATCACTACTTTGGACATGTATTTTGAACCTCATTTTAATCCTGCAGGGGTTAGAGAGGATGCTGATGGTGTGGTAGTAACTTTCCATGCTGATAATAGTGCTTATAGTTATTCTGAATTAGGTAGAGATGGATATGTTAGACGGACAGCAGAGAAAGAAGTGATTAGTAATTATGCCCATGCGGGGTTGTATCATTTTGCCAGAGGATCTGATTTTGTTCGTTTAGCTGGAGAGATGATGAAGAGGAATATTAGAGTGAAGAATGAGTTCTATGTTGCTCCTCTTTACAATCTTTTTATTGAGGAGGGTATGAAGATTGTTATTCATCCTATAGAAAATCTATGGTCTATGGGAACACCTTCTGAGCGTCGTCACTTTTTGGAGCATGAATATGCAGACCTTCAACATAAATGATATGAAGGGTGGATGGTTTGTAGGAGACTTTGAACCATCCGTCTTTAAGAATCCTTTCTTTGAGGTAGCTCACCATCAACATAAGAAAGGATCTCCTCATCAACGTCATACTCATAAGGTTACAATTGAGTTAACCTATATTATTGAGGGTGAATTAATGGTCTCTGGTAAACATTTGAAGGCGGGTGACATGTGGACCTATGGTAAAAATGAGATTTCTGATGTAGAATGTTTAACAGATGTAAGTCTTGTTGTAGTAAGATGGCCTTCTATTCCTTCCGATAAATACGTAGTATGAAACTAATAGCACATAAGGGCAATATTGATGGCCCTAATTCTGTCACTGAAAATCATCCTAAGCAAATAGATAAATGCATTGCTGAGGGATATGATGTTGAGGTTGATCTTTGGTGGGATTCTAAGGAGTCTAAATTGTGGTTGGGACATTGTGAACGACAGTATGAGGTTACCTGGTGGTGGTTAGCAGGTAGAGCTGACAATCTGTGGATTCATTGTAAAGACTTTACCACCCTTCATGAATTTACTACTAATACAAGTGGATATAATTATTTCTGGCATCAAGGTGATGATTATACATTGACTAGTAAGAATTATATTTGGTCTTCTCCAGGCAAACCTTTTACTTCTCAGACTGTTATGGTTATAGAGAATGTAGAAGATGTTAAAGAGTATGATTGTTATGGTATCTGTAGCGATTATGTAGGAAAGGCGGGATGAGTTATGTTAATGCCACTGCGTTTGCTTCTTTGAAGGAGTCTTATGAACGTATAAACGTCATTGATGTTGGGGCAGCTAGGGCATCTTTTATGACGGAATTGTGGCATGTATTTCCTCGTGAAAATATTTTCTCCATAGGAATTGATCCTATTAATCATCACACTTCGGAGAAACCAGGAGGACCCATTGTTCATAAGACATCAGTAGATTATACTTTTTTTATGCAATGTGGTGTTGATAATGTTGGGGTAATAACTTCTAGGACATTCTATATGAATAGTGATGATCAAACTAGTTCTTTTTCTAATTTATTATTGGATAATCTTTCACCACATGAGGGTATAAAGGATAAGTTTTGGTATCCAGAAGACACTATTAATAAGATAAAAAATATTGAGCATGTTGTGCATGATGTTATGGTATATCCCTTACAGGAAGTAATTGATCAACATCTTCCTGAAGGAATTGTTCATTTTATAAAGATTGATGCTGAAGGAAAGGATCTTGAGATTGTGAAGTCTATAAATGATGAAACTTTAAAGAGCAGGGTGAAGTTTATAACTATTGAATGTCCTAATAGAGTCCCTAGATTTAAGGGTGAATCAGTTAAGAAAGAGTGTATTGATTATATGAAATCTAAAAACTTTAATGTATTTTTTGATATGGATTATGAATATATACAGGATAACAGGGCTCCTATGAGTGATGTTGTGTTTGTTAACGGAGAAGACCTATGAAAGTAGCATTATGTTTGTCAGGACAACCTAGAGTAATTGAAGGTGGGTATCAGAAATTAAAGTCTGCACTTTTAGATTATAATGATGTAGATGTATTTGTACATACTTGGTTTGATCCTGATAATTTAAGTACAGAATCTGTTATTCCTGGTAGAGAAGGACATCAATTAGATCCTCAGGCACTAGACAAAATAGGTGAACTCTATAAACCTAGAGCAATGATGGTAGACAAACCTAAGACTTGGAATAGGCAGTTTGATTATCCTGCAAAGACTTTTCAGAAGGCACATACATGGGCTTATGAGATATCTGGTGAGGATCATATAGAAAAGGCTGAATCATATCTTAATAATACTACTCACTGTATGTGGTACAGTGTTATGATGTCAAACCTAATAAAGGAAAGATCTGCTACGGAAACTAATACACATTATGATTGGGTAATTCGTAATCGTATGGATTATGGTCCTCATGTTCAGATACAATTTACTGAACCTCCTGAGGATGATAGTGCTGTTTATTATCAGCATAATCCAGACCATCCTGACGGTATGGTGGGTGATTGGTATGCTATGGGTTCTACTAATGCTATGAATGTATATTGTGGGTTGTTTAATTGTTTAGGTCAATTGGTAAGACAGTCTAATAAATCAGATGGATATTGGTGTAATGAATTGCTCCTTAAACATCACTTAGATAACAATAGAATTAATAAAGTTGGTGGAGATTATCAGGTTCATTATTAATTATGAAGACAGTATTTGCAAAAGCCCCATTAAGAATGGCATTGGCAGGTGGGGGAACCGATCTTGAACCTTATTGGAAAAAGTATGGTGGTGTGGTTCTTAATGGGACCATAGATCAGTATGCTTACTGTAAGATAGAACCTTATAATTGTTGTAAGCGTGAGACACATTGGGTTTTCAAGAGTGTTGATTTAGGAATAGAAGAGGCAAAGGATTTTTATAGTTCAGATTTCATGGAGTATGCATATACTCAGAGTCCTTTAAAACTTCTTATTAATACCTATCAACATCTTACTTACGAATTAGAGAGAGAACCTGTTAAGATTACTACGTATGTTGAGGCACCTCCTGGTAGTGGACTCGGTAGTTCTAGTGCTCTTGTGGTGGCATTGGTGTCTGCTATTTGTGAATACTATGGTCTGCCGGTGGGTGAATATGATGTGGCAGAGGATGCTATTGAGATTGAGAGAAAGATATGTGACCTTCCTGGAGGGAAGCAGGACCAATTTGCAGCAGCATTTGGTGGGTTTAATTATATTGAATGTTTAAAGGATGGAAGAACAGTTGTTAATCCATTGAGGTTAAATTATAAGACACAGAATATGATGGAGTTAAATACTGTACTCTATTATGTTGGTAAGCCACGTAAAGATTCTAGAGTCATTGAGAATACTGCTAAGAATCTGGTAGATAATAAGAAAGTTATTGATGCAACCCATAAGATTAAAGAAGCATGTATAGAATATAAGAATGCATTACTTACAGGAGATTTTGAAAAGATATCTGCGTTGATGAATACTTATTGGAAGATGAAGTTAGAAACCAATGAGAAAGTTGCTTCTCCTGAGATTATAGATACATATAATTATGCATTGCGTAACGGTGCAACCGCTGCTAAGATTTCTGGAGCAGGTGGTGGAGGTCATATGGTTCTCTTTACTGAATTTGAGAAGAGACATGAACTTATCACAGCATTAAAAGAAAGAAGTATGGGTAGGGTGGTTCCTTTTAAGTTTGTTAAGCATGGGGTTGATGTATGGCGACAGTAGAGAAGGGTGCTCCTATTGAGATTCATCCCAAAGGGTGGGGATATGAGAAGTGGATTGTGAACAAGGAAGATTATTGTGGTAAATTATTACACATGATCAAGGGGAAGAAATGTTCATGGCATTATCATACATTAAAAGATGAAACTTTTTATTTACAAGAAGGAAGAATATTGTTAAAATATTCAGAGGATGATGATATAGAAAAGGCAAAAGAGATTATTCTCAATCGTGGTGATAAGTTCCATATTTATAGGGGATTAAGACACCAGATGTATGCCTTAGAAGATACTGACCTATTTGAATTCTCTACCCAACATTTTGAGCATGATAGTAACAGAGTTATCACAGGGGATTAAGTTATACCTTTTAGTAGGGGGAAGAGGAACTCGTCTTGCTTCTATTACTAAGGGAATGCCTAAGCCCTTAGTGGATGTTCATGACAATCCTTTTTTAGATTATGTGATTAATAATTTAAAGGGTTTTGATATTACATTGGTATGTTCTAATCTTAACTATGGATATTTCCGGCAATATAGGGACTTTGGGATTGATATATTTAATGAGGGAGAACCTTCTGGAACAGCAGGATTTTTGTGTAAGGTAAAGGCTCCTGAATCATTTTATGTAATGAATGGTGATACTTTTTTTAGTGGAGATTTGAACTTGGACTGTGATACTTCTACTTTGTTTGTGGCTGAAGAGAACGTAACAGACGATGTAGGATATATTAAAGGGAAGAATGGAAAGGTAGAAGAATTTGTGGAGAAGAACCCTGAGGCTTCTGGTAGAGAATTGGTAAGTCTTGGCATTTATAAATTCTATAAGAAAGATATGAACATACCACTGAGGTTGCCTTTGAGTATGGAGTATGATATACTTCCTGGTATGGATTTATCTTATAAGGTTTTAGATACAGAAAGATTTGACATTGGTACACCTGAACGTTTAGAGAGATTTAAAAAATGGCTACCCTCCACATCATCGGAGCAAAAGGAAATATTGGCAGTAGATTAGTTGAGAAGACTGAGGGAAAATATGATATTAGAAAAGTAGTTTCTCCTGCCCGACCACATTTGTTTACCCATGATAGTGGGTATCATGTTATTAACCTTGCTGAAGATGGTTTCCGATATGACTTTGACACTTTAAAGATGGGGGATGTAGTAGCATTCTGTGCTGCTATATCAGAACCTTCTGTATGTGCCAATCAATTTCAGGAGTCGTTGCGAGTTAATGTAACTTCTACAGGGGATTTCATTTATGAAGCATTGAAGAGGGGATGTAAAGTTATATTCCTTTCTAGTGATGCGGTGTATGGAAATGTTCTTGGTGAGTTTGATGAAGAGGAAACAGTAGATCCTTTGGGTGTCTATGCTGAGATGAAGGCACTAGTAGAGAAAAGATTCCTTGAGTATCCTTTATTCAAAGTACTAAGGTTGTCATATAATTTCTTTAAGGAAGATAGATTTACTACATATCTTAGAAATTGTGCTGAGGAGGGTGCTACCGCAGAGATATTTGATCCTTTTTCACGGTCAGTAGTGCATAGAGATGATACTGTTGATGCTATCATTGCTTTGTATAATAACTGGGATGTATGTGGAGAGAATGTTATTAATTGCGGAGGACCAGAAACTTTATCTAGAGTTGAGTTTGCTACAATCTTAAAGGATTCTGTTTACCCAGGTCTTAAAATGAAAGTGATTACTCCTAACGAAAAATTCTATCAGGATAGACCTGCTATTGTTTCAATGAGGTCTAATCATTTAGAAGAAGTGTTGGGTAGACCAGCACGGTCTATTCAAGATGCAACTACATTGGAGTTTTTATGAAAGTAGGTTCAGAGATAGGAGTACGGGTTCCTCCTAATTATTCTTGGTTAGAATATAAATTAGACCAACAAGAACTTGATTATGTATGGAGATGTATAGACAATAAGAAAGGAGATTATAAAGGGCAGCTGGCTGGAAATATAGATGGTAGTTATCTCCTTATGGATAGGAGTGAGTGGTTTTTTCGTAATACTATTAGACCATTAATACATGAGTATGAATCAAAAATTGGTTGTTTAGGAAATGAATTTCCAATCAATCAAAGATTTCCATATCATATGAATACCTTCTGGGTAAATTACCAGAAGAAAAATGAATTTAATCCCCTGCATAATCATGGAGGAGTTTATAGTTTTGTAATTTGGATGAAGATTCCTACTTCATATTTTCAACAGAATAAACATAGGAGATCTGCAACATCTAATTCACCTGCAGCTTCTGTTTTCCAATTTGTATACACTGATATCCTAGGAAAGGTTAGGAATTATCCTTATGAATTATGTCCGGCAGATGAAGGGAAGATGTTATTTTTTCCAGGACAGTTAAAACATGAGGTATATCCTTTTTATGATTGTGATGAAACTAGGGTAAGTGTGTCTGGGAACATACAATTAAACAGTGCTGCTAGGCCACTTACGAGAGTTGATGATAAGATAGGAGCTATATGAAGGTACTTATTACAGGTATAACAGGACAGGTAGGTTCTCAACTGGCTGATTATATTTTAGAGAATACTGAGCATGATGTAGTGGGTATGATGCGGTGGCAAGAACCACTGGATAATCTATATCATTTAACTGATCGTATTAATAAGAAGGATCGCATCTCCCTTTACTATGCAGATTTGAATGATGCAATGTCTGTTACAAGGATGATAGATGAGGTAAGACCAGATTATATTTCCCATCTAGCAGCGCAATCATATCCTCAGACTTCTTTTAATATTCCAATAGAGACTTTACAGACTAATATTATTGGGACTGCTCATCTACTAGAAGCAATTCGTCAAGTGAGTCCTGAATCACAGTATGACCCAGTGGTTCATATATGCTCCTCTAGCGAGGTGTATGGACGTGCTCCTACTGGATTAATCCTTAAGGAAGATACACCTCTTCACGGTGCTAGTCCTTACAGTATAAGCAAGATAGGAACTGATTATCTTGGAAGGTTTTATGGTGAGGCATATGGTATAAAGACTTTTATGACTCGTATGGGAACTCATACTGGGCCACGTAGAAGTGATGTGTTCTTTGAGAGTACAGTTGCTAAACAGATTGCACTTATAGAGGCAGGGCATCAAGGACCATATCTTTTTGTTGGTAACTTAGATTGCACTCGCACCTTCCAAGATTGTAGGGATGCAGTGAGAGCATACTGGTTACTGATGAATGCAGACGTAGCACCAGGTGAGTATTTTAATATTGCAGGAGAAGAAGCATTTAAATTGACGGAGATAGTTGATATACTTTTAGGGTTTAGTACTGTTGATATTGAGATTATGGAAGACGTGCAGAGACTGAGACCTATTGATGCAGACTATCAGATGTTTGATAACACTAAGATACGTAATACTATTGATTGGAAGCCAGAGATTCCTGTAAGACAAACTCTTTTAGACCTCTTGAATCATTGGAGAGATGAGATTGGTAAAGGAAAGATACCTTTAAACAGGTAATCCTTGACAGGTTAAATAATACGCATTAGAATATAGGGAAACCTTCGATAAGAGTATGCGTAAAATTATTCTGTGGGGTCATAAGCATTATACTGACACAGCATCTTACTATTTGGTATGTCTTTATAGGACATTCCAGAAGTTAGGGTATGATGTTTATTGGTTTGATGATAGAGAGTATCCTACCCAACAAGAGTTTGATTATAAGAATGCAGTTTTTGTAATTGATAATCAGTCAAGGAGTGATTTCTATTGTCCGGTAATGGATGATGGGATTTATATTTCTTGGGATAGATTCACTAATCTGAATAAGTATCTTGATAAAGTAGGTCGTCTTATTAACATGAGGGTTCCAGAGTATAAGAGACCTGAACCTGATGGCGAGAGATTTATTGAGGTGGATAAGGGTGTTATCTATGACAAGACACCTGAGGATCCTTATGAGGTAGTTTACTTCTCACTGGCAACAAACATTTGGCCAGAGGAGATGGAAGAGACTGACCTTGAGATGGAGAGGGATAATGCATATAACTTTATTGGAACCGTTCATGCTCCTAGACCTGGTGTAGATCCATTACATCAACAATTCATTGAGATTGTAAAGGAGAATGGTATTACCTTCAATCATTATGATGCAGAGAAGGTTCATGTTCCATCAGCAGATAAGGCAGTAGATGAGACAGCTAACATTCAGTTGATGCAGAAGTCATTCTTTGTTCCTGACTTTAGACCACAAGAACAGAAAGATAATCTCTATGTTTCTTGTAGGATTATGAAGGCAATTAGTTATGGTTGTCCTGTAGTTGCTGATGCTGCTTATGTAAAGGACTTTATTGACAAGGAAGTTCTATGTGGCGAGACTGCACAAGAAATCTTTGATCTTGGTGTAGAGCACCAGTATGATAAGGAAAGGTCTAGACATTTGTGGGAAGTAGTTAAGCGTGATCATACATATATGAACCGTTGCAACGGACTCATAGAGATCATTAATGGCATATGAAAACTATAGCCTTCGACTTGGATGATGTCATCTGTTGGCATCATTCTGATTATGATAGATTAGGGATAGGTAAGTATCGTCACTGTGAACCTATTGAATCTGGAGTTTCTCTTGTTAATGAATATCATGATAAGGGTTATAAGATTATAATCTATACTGCAAGAGGTATGGATATCTATAATGGTAATGTGAATTTAATCTATGAGAATCTTTATGATTTAACTTATAGTTCTTTGGTTGGGTGGGGTGTGAAGTTCCATCGGTTAGTGATGGGAAAACTAAGTTATGATTTATTCATTGATGATAAAGCAATGAGTTCTTATCTAGCTACAAGAGAAAGGATAGAGGAGTTTCTGGAAGAGATATGATTTTTATTACTGGTGCTGCTGGATTTATAGGAAGTAACTTCGTTCACTATCTTGCAAGTAAAGGGTTTGAGGATATAGTTATCCTTGATAAACTAACCTATGCAGGGAACATGGATAATCTATATGATTTGAGGTTCCCTGTTAAGGGTGTAGATATAGCAGATGATTATGAACTTGGAAGACTATTTGCTAAGTATAAACCCAGGTTTGTATTTAATTTTGCAGCAGAGACTCATGTAGATAATTCAATTGATAATGTTTATCCTTTTTTAGATACTAATGTTATTGGAACAGTCAATCTCCTTAACCTTTCCCTTAAGTATGATGTAGAGAAGTTTCATCACATTTCTACAGATGAAGTCTATGGTTCATTGGGGTATGATGATCCTCCATTCACTGAGGAGACTCCCTATGATCCTCAGAATCCTTACTCAGCATCTAAGGCAGCGAGCGATCACTTTGTCACAGCATTTAATAATACTTATGGACTTCCTACTGTCATTACTAACTGTTCTAATAACTATGGACCTAGACAACATTGTGAGAAGTTAATTCCTAAGACTATTAAAAACATTCTTGATGGTAAAAAGATACCTGTGTATGCTAAAGGTCAGAACATTAGGGATTGGATTTATGTTGAGGACCATTGTAAAGCAATCTTAGATGTGTTCTATGGAGGTGGAGTAGGTCAGAAGTATAATATTGGTGGGGAATGTGAGGTTAAGAATATTGATTTAGTTAAGACTATCATTAAATTGATGGGAGCCAGTGAGGATTTGATTGAATATGTTCAGGATCGTCCTGGTCATGACTTGCGGTATGCTATTGACAATGCTAAAATTAAAAAGGCATTAAACTTTCGTCCTCGGCATACTTTGGAAGATGGATTGACGAAAACTATTATTTGGTATAAGTATGATAGGATTTAACTATCTGGGGAAGATGGGACAACTGGGTAACCAGATGTTTCAGTATGCTTCATTGCGAGGTATTGCTAAGAATAGAGGAGTTGATTTTTGTATTCCCTATCACCAGGAAGTCTTTGATGATGGAATAGGAAACAAGTTGAGGATTGAATTGTTTGATCCTTTTATGATGTCCACTGTTAAGCAATCTAATATTGGAGTGATTGAGAGTGGAGATCCTCGCACTGAGGGAGGACATAGTTTCAATGAGACCTTATTTAATACGTGTCCTGATAATGTAAGCTTACATGGATTTTTTCAGACAGAGAAATACTTTAAGAATGTAGAGGAAGAGTTAAGACAAGACTTTACTTTTAAGAATGAGATATCTATTAACTGTAAGCATACAATGAGTACTGTTGATACTCCTGTTGCTTTACATATAAGGAGAGGGGATTTCTTAGTCAACTCTGCTAATCATAATAACCTGGGGTTGGATTATTATGCTGAGTGTTTAAAGAAGTTTGATAATGATAGGACTGTGATTATATTCTCTGATGATCCTGCATGGTGTAAGGAGCAGTTATTGTTCTCTGCTGATAGGTTCCTCGTGGCAGAGGGTAATGATAGTTACACTGATTTGTGTTTGATGAGTTTATGTTCTGATTTTATTATTGCAAACTCTTCATTCTCTTGGTGGGGTGCATGGTTATCCAAGGGGGTAGATAAATTGGTGTGTGCTCCTGAGAAATGGTTCGGTCCTAATAACGCACACTTAGATACTTCTGATATGTTTCCTGATGAGTGGGTGATTGTTAAATGATATATCTTACAGGTGCTGGTGGATTAGTTGGACGTAGGTTTAGAAAGTTATGTAGTAAAACTTGGGAAGAAGTATTTGAACTTGGTGGTAATGAGTCAATTGCAACTATTTCTTATAGAGATACTGTGTATGATGTTTTTAAATCGCATGAGAAGTCTTGCTTAGTTCATTTGGGATGGTCTTCTACTACTCGTGATAAAGATCGGGAAAAGGTGCAGAAAGACGTTGAGAATAGTAGGAAGTTATTTGAGTATTATATTAATAAGAATCCTAACGGAAAGATTATCTTTGTATCCAGTGCAGGTGATATGCATCAGAACCATGGGGGAATGTTCTGTTCTGGATTAGAGAACCCTACTCCACGTACCTTATATGGTCAAAGTAAATTGCATGTAGAGAAAATACTTCAACTTCTTCCTTGCAAAACTGTTGTATTAAGAACTTCTAATATCTGGGGTGGATCTGAGTGGGTAGATGAGGATAGAGTTAATGGGTTGGTGGATAAGTTATTCAGTGCATTAAATACTGATAAGGTAGTTGAGATCTTTGCTAATCTAGATACTCATGTTGATTTAATTCATGTGGATGATTTTATTAGTCTTTTGATTAAGGTGATTGATAATGATTTGGATAAGGATCACGAATTATTTTTAGTGGGTGGTCAAAGTATAACTATTGGTGATATAATTAATAGAATATCGAAGAAAGGATCATTGAGTCTTAAACTAAACCAGAAGGCAGATAAGTCTTTTATAAATGTTCAACCTTTTAAAGCTCAGCATACCTTTGATTGGAAGAGGAATTATAACTTATGAGTAAGCGTATAGCAGTAACCTTTTGGGGAACGGGAAATTATTTAAATTTTCTTCCTCAATGGCACGAAAGATTAGAAAAGTTTTTTTGTCCTGATGTTGAGAAGAAATACTTTGCTTTTACTGATGGTGAATTAGTAGGTGCTCCTAGTAATGTTACTGAGGTAAAGATACCTCACTATGGATTTCCGGAAACTTTTCATAAAACATTTGAGGAGATGTTGAAACTTAGAGATTTAGTTTCATCTCAGTTTGAATGGTTGGTATCAGTGGACGCTGACTTATATGCTATAGATGGAATACCATATGAGGATTTCTTCAATGATAAGAAGAAATACTTTGGAGTTCATCATCCATGTCATGTTATGCAGATGGCACCTCACCATGAGAAGCCTGGTGCTTATGATAGAAATCGCTTGTCAAATGCTTATATTGATGATAGTATACTAGATATGAGAGTCTATTATCAAGGATGTCTATGGGGTGGGAAAGTTCCTTACATTTTTGATATGATGCAACAGATAGATGATTGGACCAAGGATGATGTTGCACGAGGTATTGATGGTAGATTTTATGAAGAGAGTTATATGAATAAGTGGTTCCTTACCCATAGGAAGGATACCCATACTCTTCATCCATCATATGCTTTCCCTCAGAAGTATCAGCAGTATGCAGAGTTCCCTGCTAGGATGGTACATCTTTCCAAAGATAATGCTGCATTAGAAAACACGGAGTGGGATTGATGAAGACAACAGTTTATTATCATATTTGGACACCACCTGACAGTGATCTGTGGAAGATCATGGTGGACGATCAGAT
>Ga0209756_1001579_pt1 | contig 20886 bp, 27 predicted proteins | sample ETNvirenome_6_85_FD_184071 | JGI IMG/M metagenome (GOLD analysis project Ga0209756, IMG submission 184071) | Marine viral communities from the Pacific Ocean - ETNP_6_85 (SPAdes) (version 3) | ecosystem: Environmental > Aquatic > Marine > Oceanic | place: Pacific Ocean | collected 2013-06-19 | reverse complement strand
ACAACTAGAATACGACAGGTCTAGTCCTACAAATATAAACTTTTGTATTTTACTTCTATATTCCAAATATCTAGAGGCATTTAAAAAGTGAAGGCGTTCCTGTTTGAGAGAGAAATCAGAATCAGTGGACATGGAATCAATTCCAATAATTTTATGATTTTCGTTCAACATTTTATTTACAAAGTGTGAACCGATGAAACCAAATGCCCCTGTTACTAGATAATTACTCATCTTCATCCAATCCATGCAGTTGTTGCACCATATCCACAATTCCTGCATAACAAGTAGGGCAGAACGCTACTGATAAAACTCCTATATATCCGTCTATACCGCCCTCTCCAATAATGTCAAAGGGACCATCGCAAACTGTACACATTCTATTCCCATCATCTTGTGTCATTTTATATTTCTTCCATCGATTCACCAGCAAAAGATTCGTCAAAGTAAGCATCCTTTCTTGTGGTGTATTTTGAGTGGTCGTTGTAGCATTTATTACAATATAGACCTGTAAAGTTTCCATAGTGGTCGGAACGTGCATCTGGGTGAGCCTCAAGCGGTTCCCTTGTATCCCATTCTTGAAGATCGGTCATACATCCTCTGCATTGATGTTCTAAATACATTCAAGTGCCCTTCTCGCTTCATTTAAGGTATGTAGGAGGCGATATCTATTATTTTTATACCCACAGTACCCATAACCATATAGTAAGGCGTATATAAAGTCAACAGCGCACACCGAAATGAACCCTAAAAAATACGATTCGGACCCATGTGGTGAACTATATATAGCCCAACACGCCCACACGCACCCACGTACCCATGCATACCTGAGCGTCATACACTCACATTTTCTGAGTCCAACACACTCACATAAACCTGAGTCAGGTACGCTCAGAAAGCTTTAGTCATATATACTCAAACAATATGAGTATATATATACGTAGGACTTTCGCTCTTTGTTCGGCGAATAAAATACGAACGTTTCCAGTAGACTAAAAGCGAACAAACTACGAATGGATTGTATACAATATACGATTTGAGGGTACCCGATATACACTCATTTGTACATTGTATACAATTGTAATTAAATCTATTTTTAAAGCTAGTGTTTGAGCCATATTCTAGTATATTTGTGAATAAATAAAAATAAATAAAAATTAAATAAAATCAAGAGTTAAGTTATTGTTTTTGTTGCTGTTATCTCTATAGAAATACAATCCAGGCATTTTGCGTTCTGTTTTTTGGTCGTTTTTTGCTGCTTTTCAAAAATCCTGGCCCCTTGTAAGTTATTGTTTTCATTGGTGTTAAAATTCTTCTTGACTAAAGTTTTTAAGCTGGTAGTATGGGTCTCAACATGCAACAAACGGACTGAGTTTCTGGAGCGTTTTCTGAGTCCTTAAACCATAGCCTTAATCGGGTAAAACGCATGTACGGGTGTCGAGTAAAAGTGAATGAAGGCAAATCTCGGCTTCTTACCCTAACCTTAATCCGCGGGTAGGTGCAATTTTGGCGAGGCAATCGCGTAGATTCCATGCGTCCCGACCATTAGCCCTGATTTTCTACTAATCCCGCAAGGCTACATTGCCACGACTTTCCGCTTTGTAGAACCAACAGCGGAAACGAGCGTTTAGACCTACCACCCGAGGCGTGCCGTCAAGCTTTGATCCTGAGGTGAGTTACGGAATCAGCGAGCGGGTGGTGAGCCGATCGGCACTTTTTGCGGATTCTCTCGCATCAACGATCGGTATCTCTTCAAGGTAGGCAAGGGAATGAAGAGGCTTTTTATGTCTGATATTGATATCTTGGATCGCATTGTTTTTAACACGGATAGCGGTATTTACTGGGTTTATAAACAAGGTCAAGACGGACGCTATACAATCAGAGAGCGTAAAGCGTCAATTCCAGAAATAGAGCAAATAAAAGCACGTGAAGAAGATTTTATTAAACGATATAGAGAGAGTCAAAATAACTAAAATTTAACCCTACTTTCTTGCCTACGTTGTGAGATACCGATCACAAGAGAGGATCACACAATGGCTAAGACTAAGAAGCGAGGAAAGCTTACAAATAAAGCAATTAAGATCGCACAAGATAGATGTAAGTTAGGCTATTTTGACGTGGAAGGTGAAGAGTTTGTTAGACTCCATAACCAGAAGAATTGGATCGAAATAATGGAAGAAAATAAAACATACTTTGCACCTACTGCAAATCCAGATTTCGCGAATGCTTTGAACTTGAAAGCGATCCATAGGAAAGCGGTATTGAAGCAGATTCAGTTGATGATTAACGATAATCCGATCATGGACTACGAATGCCCAGATTGTAACCTTGAAGCTATCGAAGTTCCCGCCACTAAGAACGGATACAGTAAAATTAGGATAATAAACTTTCTACAGAAACAAGGATTGATCAAGAAAGAAGTTATCCATTACATGAAAACTGTAGGCGTTAGGCTGACTCTTAGAAGTCGTGCTTCTCAGCCACAACTAACATGGCTGAAGCGAGACTATAAGAGTATTATGCAAGTGATAGATGCATTCGTTGCTGGTTACAATTCACAAGCTTCATTGTTAACGCAAATAAGTTTGAATGAGCGTGAATTCTTAGTTCATAAATCAGTACTTGAAGAGAAGAACGCTAAAGTAGCAGAGATAACTAGAGAAATTGAAGAGGAGTTTGCATACGGATCGCAAGGTGATAACGATAAGATCGCTAGATTGTTAGTTTCATTAAAAGACGTAGAAGACAACTAACCTATTACTTGCGAGAGAGTCCGACACGAGGTGCCGATCGGTGGTTGCTAGTAGTTTTTTATAGGCTGATCGCAAGAAAGGATCAATCTTATGAAAACTCCAACGGGATACATTTTGTATGAAGGTAAATCACTACACCAGAATGCGAAACATGACATTGTAGTTATCCTAATTACTGGAAATTCAGCAAACAAAAAGACTGGCAATATGATGCAATTATGGATCATGTTGAAAGACATTGATCCTATCTTAGCTAACAAGATTGGTTTTGATATTGCTATTTGCGGTGAGTGTCCTTTGAAAGGGATCGCACATAATGATCCAACGAAAAAAGAGGCACTCAATAGAACTTGTTACGTGAATTTTCAAACTGTTAGGCATATTTATAGAGCCTACAAAAAAGGAAACTACCCTGTAATGAGTCCTTCCGATATGTCTAAAAAGATTAGATACAATCCAATAGACGTTAGGCGAGGCATTCGATTTGGTGCATATGGTGATCCAGCTTTGGTTCCTTCTCACGTGATAGACGGACTGAGATCAAAGCTACCGAAAGAAACAGGGATCACCGCCTACACTCATCAATCTAATTGTCAGAATGTAAACCTTGATTCTAGCTTTATGATCTCCTGTGAAACATTAGAACAGGCACAGACACAATGGGATCAAGGTAGAAGAACAGCAAGGACAATCAAGAGTATTGATGATCTGCAATTGAATGAAATGTTCTGCCCGTCTACGAAGGAAGGCGGATCAAGATTGCAATGTTTTGAATGCAAACTTTGTAATGCTGAGAGAGACAAGCGGAGTATCGCTTGGCTACCGCACGGAAAACAACACGCAATTAATAATTTAACCTTACAATTAGCATAATCACAACCATAGGCGATCAGCCATTAAATAACTACTAGCAACAGGTCGGCAATCATAGGAGATATGATATGTCAGAATCAAAAAAAATTGTTGTTCAGTTTGATGGATACGAGGAAACATTGGACGCTGAAGATGTATATAATTCTTATGGTCGTTTAGGCAATATTGAATATGTCACCTTCAAAAATTGTAAGGCATTAGTTGAAAGTAAATGGATTTTAAGTACATCTATGGATTATTTAGGTAATCTTTTAGAAAAAGATGATAAAGTCACTAAAGAAACATTTATAGATGCTTTGCAAGTTTTAAATCTTAATGGTAATCACCCTGACGAGTCATACTCTGATTATCTGGAAGACGAAATCAGAGAATTTGAGTTTCAATACCATACGGATAAAAAGAAAAATATTGAAGATGATCCAAGTGATCGTTATGATTCGCAGAGGGAAGGTGAAGATTACACCGATTACATAGAGAGAATGAACCATGGTTAATTAATAATAGCCGACCTGATTGTAGTGGTTACATAACTACTAGCAACCTGTAGGTCATAATCTCTCAAGTGGGGTTCAGTCTTTGGAGAAATGATATGAGAAGACGTGATAATCCTGAGTTTCATAGAGGAAAACTGAACTTTGGTCGAGAAGCACCAAATGTAAGTGTACGGATAAAGAGATCAAACGCTTCAGGTAAACCATCTGGCACAGGCAGATTTTTTATAGTCGTTGTCAGATCACAGCTAAAGACTAATACATCACCTAAGGAACGAACTGTTAACCTTGATGTAACAGAAATGGTAAGTCATAGGTTTAATACCATTGCTGAAGCTGAATCTTTACAAGAGAGAGTGCTACATTCCATGCGTGAAAATTTAGTAGATACTATATCTAAAACTTCAGGTTGTGTTAACGGAGAAAGCGTTTGGGTCTCATACAGTACAAATGGTTCCATCTGGTATGAAAAGGAGAAAGCGAATGCCTAACCTAAGCCATGACCAAGTGGAAGCTATGGAGAAATTTTTAAAATGGCTAAAGACGTTTCCTTTTTCGGAAGCTGACGAGTGCTACACCAACTACACTATTACCTCTATGCAGAACAATCGAGGCGATAACTCCATACACGTTAAGTTTTTTCTAAGAGAAAAATTAGAAGTTGACCCATTCAACAACCTTATTAAATCACAAATTTTGGAAACTGACTAACTAACCCTAACCTGATTGAACTTCACCTGTGAGATTATGACCTGACAACTACTCAAACTTGGAGACTCTAATGTATATGTTGAAACTGTATCACTACGCCAAAGGAAAGAAGGCGAAGGAGAAAATTATTTACTTTAAATGGAGATAGTTATGATATTTAACGAGTGTTGTCTGAAGACTATGCAAAAACTTACTGAAGACAACGTGGATTTAATCGTAACCTCTCCGCCATACAATATGAATCTTCGGATTCGTAATGGTAAATACTGTTCGAGGCAGATTGTTAAGGAGTTTAGTACCAAGTATGAAGGCTTCTCTGATAATCTGCCTATCCATGAGTATTATGAGTTCCATAAACAAGTGATAGAGGAAATGCTACGAGTTTGTGTGAATCAAATCTTCTACAACATTGGAATCGTTACAGGTTCTAAACGTGCATTCTTTAAATTGATTGGACACTTCAATGAATATCTCAAAGAGATAATTGTTTGGGATAAAGAGCATGGTCAACCCGCTATGCAAAGTGGTGTATTGAACAGGCAAAGTGAACTAATCCTTGTATTTGAAAGAGAGAATGCAATCAGTAGAAAATTTGATAACGCAGAATTTAAGCGAGGTACACTTAGTGATGTCTGGCAAGTGAAACGTCAGCGAAGTAAGAATAAAAATCATAGTGCTACCTTTCCTGAAACGCTTATTGAAATAATACTCACCAACTTCTCAAAGAAAAAGGATTGGGTTTACGATCCATTCATGGGAACGGGAACAGTTGGAGTTGTTGCAAAAAAGATGGGAAGAAACTTTGTAGGAAGTGAAATTACAGAAGAATATTTTAAGACAGCGAAGAAAAGAATCGGATAGGGGGGTTGACACCCATGTTATAATATAAATAGGTATTAATATTAATGGTGATGTCTCTCTCTACCCTAGTCCGTAGCTAGGGGAATAAGGGAACTGTTAGCCCTGTCGAGAGAGGCATTGCCTCCAATTAGGAGGTAAGTGATGCAAATTCCAAAGGAAGTAAATGGAATCCCACTTAAGAAAAACTTAAGAGGATTTCTTAGGGAACTAGAAAAGTACAACAGATTGTCAGGACAATTACGTAATAAGAAAAAGAAACTTGAACCACTTGAGCTTAAGAAGTATCAGTTAAAGCTGAAGTTGGAGGATAGAAAATATAAATTTACTGGGACTTGTACCAGTCAGCTTCGGCAGATTACAGGTACTGAATCCGTAAAAGAGTTATTAGAGGAGGAGGAATAAATTGTTTAAAGAAATGATCAAGAAAAATAATTTGGAAAACGATTACCACAAGTATAAGAAAGATGGTGAGATCACATACAACCTCGAGTGTGCAGTAGCCGAGTTGATTTTAAATCAAGGTTCTATGGATATGTGGTTGGAGTTAAATTCAAATGGTGATCCTAGTGAAAAGGTAGCTGAATTTTTAGAAAGGGAGGAAGAATAATGTTCGTAACGAAAAAAAGTTCTATAGATAGGCAGTTAAAAGATAAAGATGGAGATGCAGAATTGTTAGCAGATATTATTGATAGAGATGACGTTGAAAGATGGACTGATAACAGGTTTACCGACAAGCAATGGAATGTAGTGAAGGAAGAACTGAGTCGAAGGTGGGATATAGAAGTAATTCCTCGCATTCAACAGACAGTAGAGGAGACATTAACTACTTTTAGAAGGAGAGGTGGTGATGAGTGATAATGAATTTGGAATATCTATGCTCTGGGGGGAAGAAGCGTGTCATGCAGGAAAGGGAGAAATTGGATACACAGAAAAAAGATACTCCTTTAAAAGTGAAGAAGAATTAGAAGCATTCTTGTTGGGAATTAATGAAGCTAATGGTTGGTTTGAATATGAGATAAGGGGGGAAGTTGATGAGTAGTCTGGCTAAAGAATCACTTGAGAAATTTATAGGTGATGGGTTCTATATTCAAGTGGTGGAAGATGTAGACAACAAACCTGTGTACAAGGGTAAGAACTTTAACCTTGCTTGGAGTGCAGTTCAGAAATACAAATCAGTTTTGATTGAAGTCTATCGCACTACTAAATTATTTATTGGATATGTCTTTGTTGATCTAGAATCAAACTACTTCGAGTTCTCAGGGGATTACCCCCTGCTTGTTTTCAATGAATTAAAAACAAGGTTTTAAAGGGTTGGCTACGCCAAGCATTCGGTTATTTCGCTGAACTCAATAACCTCATGCAAATACAATGTGGTATTTGAATATCATATTTTTTTAATTCTGTAAAACGATTTGCTAAAATAAATTTAATCATATAGGATACGTTAATATGAAAGAATATAAAATTAAGAAGCATATACCAGATATTGTGCCACCTAAAAACTTGGATGAGGTGATAGAGAGAATAGTTGTTATCGAGGAGAAAAAGAATACATCAGGCAGTATCGCAAGGAGAAAAGAATCTCAATTAAATTTATGGTTGGCAGAGTTTGACGAAAGGCTCAAGAGAGCAGAAGTATTTATTAAAAAGTTAAAGGAGATACAAGATGCCAGAGAAGAAGGTTAGGAGTTTTCACACCAGAAGAGGGTTAGCACAGTTTGATATCAATCAGGTACAAGTACCACAGACAGGTGTTAATCCATTCTTTAGTAGTAAGTACAGTACGTTAGATGATTTGCACAAGGCAATCCAGGATCCTCTAAAGAAGCATGGAATATATTACACGTTTCGTATGTGTTCCCACGATTCGTTGAGAAACATATTGAAGCTACAGATTTGGGACATGGTGGGAGAGGGTGATGGTGTGCAGAAGTTTGAAGAGAGTTGCTTTGCATTGCCAGATGAAGGTGATATGCAGAAATTGGGCAGTGCAATTACCTACGCATCTCGTTATCTCTTATCATCTGCATTCTTGTTATCTGTTCCTGCATATCTAGATGATGATGGAAATATGACCACGAAATCCCTCCCAAAACAGAAACCCACTAGTGTGCCTTCGTCTAATGGCAAACCTGCCAGACCTAAAGCAGATGTTGGCACACCATCTAAATCTGAACATTGGTTTTGGGGAAGAGATGATAATGGGAATGAGGAAGCTATTACTCAGAAGTGGGCTTCCGATATGCAGAAAGCAGGAGAAGCTAGTGGAGTTACTTTCGGTCAGCTATGGGATTACATCTTTGAGAATAAGTTTATGGTGTATGACAAGATTGCGAAGAAGAGAACTCCGATACAGAGTCCAGATAGTATTCGTTATATTAGTTCAGACGATAAACAAACCATAATGAGTGCCATACAGATAGGTTTAAAACAGGTATCGAAAGGAGAAGAGGAAGCGGAGTTAGTGGAGACTGAAACGCAAGGAGTGGATGAAGATGACATACCATTCTAGTTTATTAGAAAAGATTAAAGATAAGTCTGCAAAGATTTCTGTGATAGGTTGTGGATTTGTAGGGGCGAGTATCGCCTCTGCATTTTCGCAGCAGGAGTACGAGGTAACGGGGTATGAATTAAGTTCCAAACGAATTGAAAAACTTAGAGAGATGATGAGCAATCCTGAGTATCAGTTATTGAGGTTTTCTGTCACTGACGATCCCTCACATATAGGTCACGCAGATGTAGTTATCATCTGTGTACCAACACCTTTGAGTAAGCGAGGTGTACCTGATATGTCTTTCATAGACCAATCTTTAGATACGCTGAAGTCTCTTCCTTCCCTGAAGGGTAAGCTAGTTGTGTTGGAAAGTACTGTGCCTATAGGTGCTACCAGAGATGTAGTGGTAAAGAAACTGAAGAAAGAATATGTAGATAGACAACAAGAAGTATTGGTGAACTTAGAGTTGGGCGAGGATATATTTATAGGTTGCTCTCCAGAAAGAGTTGACCCCAACAACACCGAGTACACTATCCATGATGTGCCGAAGATAATTTCTGGAATCACAGAGAACTGTAAGGAGTTGGTTGAAACACTTTACACAAAGATAACTAAGACAGTACCTGTCAGTTCAGTGGAGTGTGCGGAAGCAATTAAACTTCTAGAGAACAGTTTCAGAATGGTTGGGATAGGGTTGATACAAGAGTTGACGCAGTTTGTATCAAAGATAGGGTTAGATATCTTTGAGATTTGTAGAGGGGCAGAGACTAAACCATTTGGATACCACGGATTCCGACCAAGTGCAGGAATCGGCGGTCATTGCGTAGGGATAGACTCCAGCGCTCTTGCTTGGTCTGCGAGGAAACATAAATTTACATTGGGTTTGGTAGAGAAGGCGTTGGCTGTGCATAACTCTGTGCCTATTCATGTAGTAGGTATAGTAGATAGAGCGTTGGATACCACACAGTTGAGTGGAATAGCAGGTTCTCACATTCTAATCTTAGGTGCTTCCTATAAACCAGACGTTGCAGATAGTAGGGAAAGTGCTTGTCGAGACATCTGGAAACTGTTAGAGGATAAGAAGGCAACTGTAGACTACTATGATCCTTTAATTCCTAATATGTGGCTCACAAAAGATAGACAGGTAAGCAGTGTAGATTTTGGTATGGAGGCAGTGAAGAAAGCAGACTGTGTAGTTATCTGTCAGCCATTCCCCGCAAAACAAAAGTTTCAACATTTTTATACAGAACTATTTGTGGAAGCAAATGCAATAGTCGATTGCTGTAACACTTATCCAAAAAAAATAAAGTTTTATCACCCTTACGACAATAGTAAGAGAAAGGTGTTCTCGCTATGAACGCAGATGAGTTTGCTCACTATATACAGAGAGCAAAGAAAAGAAGTGGTTGGTACACAGGGTTATGTCCTGCACACAATGACAGGAACCCTTCTCTTTCTTGGAAAGATTCTACGACAGGAAGAGAGGGTGTTTCTGTTAAATGTTTCACAGGTTGTAGTAGAGAGGAGATTCTGTCAGCGTTAAACCTAAAGGAGGAAGACATAAGTGGTGGATTACGAGTACAAAGACCATTTAGGAAGGGTAGTCGGAATCAAAACAAGAAAGGATACCGACACAGGCAAAGATATTTACTGGAAAAAGCCATTAAGAAAGGCAATACCCTATAAACTAGACACTCTTCGGAACCAAAGAACTGTGTTTATTCTAGAGGGAGAGAAATGTGTGGACCATTTCATAGCGTTTACAGGGTGGAAGGCAACGTGTTCTCCGAATGGAAGTAATGTTGATCCTTCTTGTGCTAAATGGTTAAAGGAAATGAATGTGGAAAGAGCGGTAATCATCAAGGATAATGACAATGCAGGGGAGAAATATGCGAAGGACTTTGCTACCGATTTATTGAAAGAGAAGATAAGTTGTAAGATTATATCCTTACCCGACCTGTTCCCTGCAGAAGATTTTGTAGATTGGATAGATGAAAGAAAGGGAACACTCCCTTACCTCAAGGGAATTATTAAACACGGGAAGGTGATTGAGATGCCTTCACAGAAGTTGAAGAGAATGAGTGAAGTGGAAACTGAAAAGGTAAACTGGTTGTGGGATAATAGGATACCAAGAGGGTATCTGAGTATTATATTTGGGCTGCCTGGTTGTGGAAAAAGTTTTATAACGTCAGCGTTAGCTTCAGCAGGTTCTGTCGGTAGTGGTCTACCATTTCAGCCTTCTTTCAAACCATTTAAAAGTCTGTTTCTGTTAGGTGAGGATAGCAGTAGTGTACTGAAGGAAAGATTAGAGGGGTTCGGAGAAGACAGAGTGAATATGAAACACATCTATTCTTATGATGAAGGAATACATTTCACAGAGGAAGGGATAGAGGAGATTAAGCAGATGATAAGAGATACGAGGGCAGGTATGGTAGTGATTGATCCTCTCAATCACTTCTTTCCCTCTTATGTGAACACAGGATCAGACAACGAGATAAGAGAGGTGCTATCTGATTTGTTAGTGGAAGCGAGGGAACAGGATTGTGCCATAGTTTGTGTCAGTCATCTAAACAAATCACAATCTTCAGAGGCTATCTATAGGTTGTCAGGTAGCAGTGGTTTATCAGGATTAGCAAGGAGTATGATGTTAGTGGGGATAGTGAAAGAAGAAATAGATTTAGATAAGACATCAGATAGAAGTGTCATTGTCCATGTGAAATCAAATTTAGCACTCCGTCAGGCTAGTTTGGAATACAAAATATATTCAGAAGGAAGTTTTGAATGGAAGAAACAAGTGCCTTATAACGAGCATGATCTCACGAAAGGAGATATGTATGACAGCAGAAGAAACTAAAGCAGTGGAACGTATGTTGACTGTGAATGATATAGCAAATATAATGGGATACTCTACCCATACAGTTAGATGTATGGTTAAAGATGGAGTGTTCCCTAGAGTTCACAGGGCAGAGTTAGGAGATGGAAGGAAAGGACATATAAGAATATACCTTTCTGATTTTGAAGAGTGGAGAGATTCTACAACACAAGTAGGGGAAGAGATTGCGGAAGAAGAGTAAAGCATCTATTGCTAGGTCTAACAGGAGAAGAGGATCGGAAGGGAATCGCATCTTTCAAAACTTTCTTTTGAATATGTTTAAAGGAAAGAGATGTTGGAATATTCACAAACGATCAGGAGATCAATATGGTGGAGACTTAGTTTTAGATAGTGGAAAGTCTTTTGCATTTCAGGTAAAGAGATGCAAGGCAATACCAGCACCTATACGCAAGGCTCTCAGTGACGATGGTCTTGCGTTGATGCTGGATGATTCTGGTTTAGGTATCGCTGTAATTAAAATTGATCCGAAGGAAGTCGTGCTACATCAGGATTAAGGTTCCCTCCTTTTCCTTCTTTCTGATGTAGTGAGTCAGGGCATACGCTTTTTGGTTGGCGTATGCCCTTTTTGTTTAGGAAATCAAATTGATTTGCATTTGGTTTATTGTCTAGGAGATCAAGAATATTCTTTTCCGCCATAGAACAGTAAACTCCTGTTTAAAATATCGATCTGTTGAACGTTGAACATTCCCTTATCACCTACATGGACAATTGCCAGAGCATGACTCCAGTCTGGAATCCCCTTAATATATTCTGGTTTCAGTTGACATAGACAACCATTCTCCCAAGAGGCATAGCTACCTCCTCTATTGGTATGGGAATATCTTCCTACTCTATGTGTATGTCCTGTTAATGTAGAAACACCATTTCTTTCAAACTCTGCTCTGGCTGTGTATCCAGCGTGTTTGCGTATTACTTCTCCATGAGTTACCCATAATTTTCCGAGCCATACACCATCACCATACTCTAGATACTTTACGCCTAATTCATCTAGTCCATACAAAGTAGCGAAGGATAATTTACTTACCTGTATTCCCCTGTCCTGCCCTAGTCTATGAATAGCTTCATTCTTCCATATCCATTTCCTAGTTCTATCTTCATGGTTTCCTGCTATATAGGTAATCTTAGGTGTTATCTTTTGCAGTTCCTTGATAAACTTTTCTAGTTCCTCTATCTCTAAATCTATAGACGAAGGGCTAAATGGTTTCTTGTCAAATGTACTTATTGGATAGCAGTCGACTATATCTCCATTCAAAATAATCTCATCTATCTTCACCTCTTTCTTTTTAAGGAAAGATAAAACTAAGTTCAGTACCTTCTTATCATGGTACGGAATGTGTAAATCATTCCAAATGGCGTAGGTTACTGGCATATAGTATCCCAAGTTTTGTTATGGGCGAACACCTGTTCCAACGTAGGCTTAGTATCTTTGTCTGACCAAGTAATTACCTTAAACACTTCGCAACTCACGTCAGTCCTTGTTGCGTTTGTATTTAGCGTGGAGCAGCCTGTCCCTCCAACGCAAATGGTTAAGAGCATCACGACTCCGAAGACCTTTATTGATCTTCTCCAAGTTTTTAATCTCAATGTCTGCATGAACTGAGTCAGCAATCCTGTCATTTTCTTTCTTTCTCCAAAACCATTTCAGAAATGTACCACCTATGGAGTTTAGGATAGTTCCTATAATTCCCCACATAATTACACATCATCAGCGTTCTTGGCTTTACCAATGTTGAATGAAAGCGTGTTGATAATTTTAGATATCATAGTCAAGAAATCATTGTCCGCTTGTGAAGGGGTGATAGATGCAATAATACTTGCTCCTGAGATAATTAATGTAATCGCATGAAGTACGTCTGGTAGCTTTGCTATGTACTCAATTATAAACATTTGTGTTGCTCCTTATGAATAGGCTCTATCGAGCCAACCTTTTAAAAAGGGTTTTAGTTCTGGTCTACCTGCTACTAAGGCTCTATAAAAACCAGCAGCTTCAGACCTGAATGGATATATTATTTTATGCCCGTTACTTAATAACAGTCTCTTTGTTTGCTCTCCTATGATTCCATCAATATCTAATTCTTCGCCGCCACAGGCTAGTAATGCTCGTTGCAAACATTTATGGGCGGACTTGGGCCCTATGTTCACTGCGAGGATAAACAACCGATACGCTACTTCTGAGTAGTCTCCGTCACACATGGCAGCCATCTTGTCGTACTTGTATTTCTCCCACCAGTCTGTGCGATATATTTCTTTCGCCTGTTTCTTAGTGAGAGATTTTATATTTAGGTGTGGATAGGAACGCTTAGAGATTCCGTACTTCGTTTCACCACCTGCATCTCGTTCATCTATAACGTGCCCACCTTCAAATATCATTAACCTCTTAAAAGCCGAATCGAATTTTGAGTTCTTCTCCATTCCCATCTTTCTTAAGCAAGGGCAGAATTTTTTCTCGTAAGCATTTCTGATCCACTCGAATAACGATCTCATCTGAAAACCTTATACCTGTACCCATAGTGTTATAGCCTATCGCATACGCATTACAGGGCAAAGGAATGAAACAATTAGACATATTTGCAGGCATAACAAATCGAATTACTTCTTTTTTTTCCTTGGTCGGAGTAGCACCGAGCATGAAGAACATACTTAGTGCTAAGATTGCAGTCTTGTATATCATAAAACCCTCTCTATAGGGTTGTCAATGTTTTATTTAGTTCCAAAAGAACGAAGTCCTAAAGGGTTTCGTCTTCTTTTAAATAACTGGGTAGGAGTTTCTTCAGTGATTTGTCTTCCTCTAAAGAATTTAAACTTACTATCTTCTATTTGTTGTAGTCTTTTTGCTTCTTTAATCCCCTCTATAATTTCTTTCATTTCCTTTGGTGAAGTGTTTTGCATAAACTGAGGAGAAGAAATATATTTTTCAATAGAAGGTAGTGTTGGAGAAGGCATACTTCTGTCTGGGTCCCACTTCGGAGATATCCCCTCCAAAGGTCTTCTTCCTGTTCCTTCTTGAACTTCATACTCAAAGCCCCAGTCTTCAGGAGTTACATCACTAATTCTTCCAAGTCTATATGGGTTTTCTAATCTGGAAGTATAGCCTTTTATTCCTTTAGATGCTTCTGCTGATCCTATGGGTACACCTGTAGTGATAATAGATTTAGTTGCTCCACGGATAGCTTTACCACCTATACTCCATCCTTTTGCATAAGCCTCTACAACTTCTTTAGGCGGTCTAACAATAAACTTAGCTAACCATTTTCTTGCCCAAGGTTTTGACATTGTTCTGGCTAACAGTTCTGGTGATCTAATACCAAGCATACCACCCACCGTAGCACCAATGAAACCTCCACTACTAACTCCACCAAGAGTAAGCATTTCTATAACAGAGGCAATCATTCCACCAACTGATGCTGACATAACCATTCTTATTGCTAGAGAACCTCCTTCACCACCTTTTCTTTGTAGTTCGGAATTAAAATCTTTTAAAAATTCTGTTACCACTCTAACCTTTTCTTTTCCAAGTCCATCTACAAAATTTTTATCATACTTACCCCACTTAGCGTCAACTTTATTATACTTTTGAGTTTTCGCTACCCATCTATTGTATAAATTGTTAATGTCATATTGAGGTTCTTCTATAAATCTACGATATTTAGTTCCAAAGGTTCCTTTTATTTTTTTGTAACCTGCATCCACCAGTTCTTCATTAGACATCAGGTCAAGTTTTTTTCTAGGAATGTCCCCTTTCCTTGTAAAATACAGAATGTCTTGGGCACCTGATGGAATATTTGGACTAAAAAATATTCCAAGTTCTTCTTTAGCCATATCTTCTTTAAATAATTTGTTTGCTTTGTCTAAATCAGTTTTGTATTGTCCATATCTATCAGGAACAAAGCGACCAGCTTTATTCCTAAATTTTATGGGTTGACTTAACAAATCATCATCAATAGCATTAATTATTTTCATTCGGTAGCCTGTTTTCCAACCAGTTATACCTTTTGTATCCATGTTATGTAACATTTGTCGGAGTGTAGACATTGTAGTAGTGATGTCTCCTAGAGATGTTAACTTATTGGATTGAATTAATGTAGTAAGATCATTTAAAGCGACAAATCCTACATTTCCAGACTCAAAATGTTTTGCAATATCTGGTGTGATTGTTTCCCTGAGTTCGTTTAACACCTTTTTAGTTTCTGCCATAGGATAATCCGAAGGTCTGAATCTTAGTCCATGATATTGAGATAATTTATCGTAAGCTATTTGATAATCAGTTCCTGCACCAGGCATTAGTTGTTTTTTACGTCCGTACCTTAGTGCCTTCATCCTTGATACTCGTCTTCCACCCTCTCTATAAATTTCTACCCTATCCGCTAACCTTAAATTCTGCATCCTCTCTATAGCCTGTTTTGTGAAAGGACTCCCTCTCACACCAGCCCTAATAGCCTTGCCAGCTAAATGAATACCTTTCCATGCAGCAGGTCCAAGTGCTTCCATGTAATAAGCTGTATCACTCTCTTCTCCTAAACCAGAATTTTGAAGTGCCATTTCAGTAGCAATACCAACTGCCCACCCCACAGTCCCCCAACCAGCGTAACGACCTACACCAAAAGGAGCCAGTTTAGGTTTAGCCATAACCCTACTAAGTTTTCCTAACTTTCTAAAAAATTTAGAACCATAATGTGCCGCAATTATGGGGATACCTATATCTCCTAAAAAGGTAGCCATTGGATAATTCTTTACAGACCATTCCCTAAACTCTCTAAATGGCTTATCTTCTTCATCAACAAAATTTACTAAATTTGTAGGGGCAAGGGATTGTGTGATTTTTCCAAGCCAATTATCTTTATCAACCCACCAACCTTTACTAGAATCACCTTCACCCACATCTCCCATAGTTTCTTTTCTTTGGTTACGTTCACGCTTTAAAAGTTCTAGTCTAATGAATTCTTTTTGTTCATCTTCGGTTGCATTTTTTGGAGAGGAAAATTCTACGATAATTTTTTTGCCATCACCAGTTACAACCTCTGCTTTTCTTAAAACTTGACCAGCACCAGGAGGTATGTTTCCTGTATCTATTTTTGGAGTTACTTTTGGTGTTACTTTTGGAGTTACTTTTTCGCTATCTACTTTTGATGTAGTATCTGTGTCTGTATCTGTTCCTTTGGAAAGAAATTTATCAACAGAAGGATTATAATTTTTGTCTGTATTGAGACTGAAACCATTTACCATAGTATGCCCTAATCTTATTTTTTTCGTTTAGAATTTTTATCTTGAGGTAGAATTGTAATACTTAAAATATTTGTACCACCAATCGTTTCATTTTTTTTCATTTTCCTCTCATACTTTTCAATTTGTTTTATTGCACTTGTAGGTAAATTTAAACCTTTAGCTGCTCTTAAAATGCTAGAAACTGGTGTTTTCTCACCTGTATCTATTCTATAAGGGTTCCCTATTTGAGTTAACATATATTCTAATCTAAATTTTTCTTTTCTAAGAGATCCAGCTTTTAATCCTGTCCAAGATTTCTTTGGGTCTAGTTGATTGTTAAGGTACATTAATCTATTATTGAGATTTTGTGTTAATGCTATTAATTCACCTTTCATTGCACCAATAGACTTAAAATATCCAGCCTTATCCACTCGAAAAATTGAATCTAATTTTTTTTGTAACCAACTAAATTTCTTTTGTCCTGCCTCATCTAACCCTCTTAACATATTAATTTTAAAGCTTTGTATTTTTGATCTAAAAGCCTGTGCTTTCGGACTAAAAAGTTTAGGCCAAAGTCCAGCTATTCCTATTCGGTTCATTAGATTTTGTATTGCTCCACCTGTGGAAAGAGTCATATCACCAACTGCTTTAGATAAAGATACGTTACCTATATTTCTAGAATCCCAATAGTTTGTTTTATAAGGTCCATGAACAGTAAAATCGTTTTGATATTCTTCAGTAAGTCTATTTGTACCTATTGCCTTAAATGAAGGATAAGTAAATCTACGAGGATCGCTAGTAGAAACCGTTGGTCCTTTATAATATGGTCTACTAGAATCTACTTGTTCCTGTCTTTTTTTACTTTTTATATTCCACTCTGTATCTGGATCAACTTGTTTTTTTGATGTAGGTGTTCCAGAGAGGGTTCTAAATATTCTCTTCATTATTTCAGGGTTCATAAGTCGCTGTCCTGATGGTAATACAAAAGATTTCGATGGGTCTATTCTATTTATCATAAAAGGAGTCCCATCTACAATCTCTATTTGCCATCCCTTTACAACAGCCATCTTTAATACTTCATCTGAAACTTTCCCACCGAACAATTTTTTCATACCTAAGAACCGATTGTTTAATTTATTTTTTTCTCTTTGTTCATATCCAAGATTTCTTATTGTAGCAGGACCAGCCACTTCTAACATACTTTTAAATGCTAGTGATTTTTGTGTAGCCTCTTTTATATTTAGTTCAGGGTCTCTATCAGGGTATAGTTTGTTTAATTCTTTTAAAGTTTCATTGTAATAATTTGCTGTTAGTTGCTTTATTGCCAAAGTCTTTTTTGCTTCTTCTTCCCTTTTCCTTTCTGTTATTAACTTATCCTTAAATAGCTCCTCTGATTCAAAATCCTTTGTAACATTTTCTTTTGCATTATCTATTTCTAGTTTTGTAGGCAAAGGGTTTAAAGGTGCACCACTAGCCATTCTACTTTTAAATATATATTGGGAGATTGGCTTTTCAAAACTTTTAAACCATGGTGGCATAATAGAAGAAGGGTCTTTAAGTACTTTTTCTGCAATAAACTTTTTACGGTCAGTTTTAAAAGCTAACCTATCTGCTGTTTCTTGAAATTTAATTTTATTATATTTATCTGCTAAAGGTTTTACATCTTGTATAAAACCTTTTTTTCTCATTTCGTCTGTACCTTCAAAGCCAGGAAGATGTTCTAATTCTACCCTTTCTGCTACCTGCCCTTTAATAGCTTTCATTTGTTCGGGATATTTTCGACCTGTTACCCAATTTTCAAAAAATTCATTTTGTTGTTTTCGTGTTTTCTCGTCAGCTTTATATTTTTTTATCTGTTCTTTTCTTAAATCTGCTGCAGATGTATCACCAGCTTCTCTGGTGATTTTTTTTATCCGTGCAGCAGCAAGGGCATTTGAAATTTTGTTTTTCAATGCATTTTGCTGTAAAGTTCTAAGGGCTAAAGCGTTTTTAATATCTTTCTGTTTCTGAAGTTCTCTCTGTGCAAATCCTTTTTCAAGACCTTTCAATGCACCTGCTACCCAAGGGGATACCATAATTAATCCTCCTACTCCTGTTCGTCTTCAATAATACTAATAATTACAGGCATTGGCTTAAAAGCAGCCATGTGTTTCCAACCTTCTGGAACATTCTCTTTCAATCCCTCTCTTTGAAATTCTAATGCCATTATTTGATCAACCACACTTGAGGAACCCAGACCCAACTCATCTGCTTCGAAATGTTCTATATCTTTTATTCTCTTATTTATTCCACTTATTTGACCGATGGCAGGATTTTCTTCAAAAAATTTATTAGAAATTTCTGCTACCATATCTTCAACTTGCTCTCTTGGCATTTGCCCTTTTAATCCAGCCATAAATATAGGTTTCAATTCTGGAATAAGTTCACTATACACTTGTTGTTTCCCTAACCATTTTTGACTTGTATTCTGAATGTCAGGGTCAGGGTTGGTGTAATCAATACCAGCTTCTCTACCAAAGTCTTGTCCACGTTTTGATAGAGAGTCTCCATCCATAACTGACCTTCTTGGGTCTTCTTCATATATTCTACCCATTCCTGTGAGCTGATCTGTTAGCATAAAGTTTCTGTTAGCTTCATCAAGAGCAGGGGAACGTCTTTTATTTCCAACCATGTGCAACTCACCAGGAACAAAATTAAATCGAGCACTGCCTGATCTATTTCTCATTTCCTCTGCCTCATCTCTGGCTCTATCTTTTTTGCCTTTTGCTGCACCCATACCCATTAAAGCTATGGGGAGTCCTACAACGGAAGCTGCCAAAGGAGACATCGCTGCACCTGTAAAGCTAGGCATTTGTCCTTTCAATAAACTACCTGCGATATTTCCTATTCCAACCTTACCAGCACCCATTATTTGAGGACCAATGAAAGAGAATGGATTAGAAGCAATACCCTTAATTCCTTCAGGGTTTAATGCAGATGCTATCGCTAACGCACCTACCGTAGATGGAATTTTACCTGCAAGTTCTCCTGCTGCTTGTCCTGCCTCACTAAATATATTAGTTCCTTCTCCAACATCATCTATAGAATCCCAACCTTCTGTTCCTAAATCAACTCCCTCACCAAACCCACCATAAGTAGGTAAATCCAAATCACCATACATAGAGCCACCTTCTCCAGCTAACATTTCTGCTTCGCTAGGTAAAATCTTTGTGTCAGGAGAATAATCCAAAGAAGTATCACTTACTAAACTGGCATATTGCTTTCCTATCTTACCTTCGTCTAACAATTTTTGTGTTATTTCATAATTTTCCTGTCCTTGTTTTATCGCTTCCTGCATAGATACTTGATTCCCCCCTAGCCCATCTGTACGAGTAGAGCTAGAGGCTCCCCCAAAATCAAATTCATCATCAAAAACATCTACATCAAGAGTGCCTGGAAATTGTTGTTCATATAATTGTGATGTCATAGGTATAAATTCACCACTGTCTGTAAATAAGTCAGCAAACTGATCGGTAGTTTCTTCATATCCACCTTCTCCAGATAACATTTCTAATTCGTTAGGTAAAAGTCTTTCTTTAATTTCATTGGAAAGTAAATTATAATTTTCTCGGAGTTTATTCAAATCCTCAACAGGTTTCTCTATAATAAGATTAGGATCACTTGCAACACGAGGGATATCCCAGTCTTGCCATTCTTCTGGAATAGGGGTATCAGGCAAACCAAATAATTTGCCAAGACCTAAAGAAGCTGCTAGTTTTTGAACTAAGCCTTGTTGAGAGGCTCCTGTTCCAAGCCCTTTTCCACCAGTTACCGAAGCAAGAAGTGCTTGTTCCAATGGACTAGTCTGTTTCCCAAACAATAAATCAGAAATAGGATTTCTACCTGTCAATGTACTTAATATTCCTGAACCAGCAGCTTGTTTCATCAAATCATCTCTCGCTTTTTGTTGTTGAGAGTATGATTCCTCTTTCTCATACCTTCTTCGAGACTCTTGTGCTCTCTGTGTGCCACGTTGCTGTGCCAAGTCTCCCATCGCTATCTGTGCTCTCAATGGGTCTATCTCGGCAAGAGTTTTTGCTTTATCTATAGCAATCTGTCTTTGCAAAGCTGCTTGTCCAATATCTTCTAGTTGCAACCCTGATCCATAAAGACCACGCCTAGACATTGGTTGAGCTGCTTGTCTTATAGCTTCTGGAATACCTGATTCCAACTCGGTTACTTCTCTTTGTCTTTGCCTTCTGATAGCATCTGGTAATTGTCCATACGCTTCTGGAACATAAGACATCCATTCATCACCAGGCCTATCTTCGTACTGAGGTACTCTAGTAGGAGTTACCCCTGTAGAAGCAGCAGTCATCGCTGCCTGTTCTAAATTGTTTATAGCCATTATTTTCCCCTATGCAACTAAATCATATCTCGGAAGTTCATTCTTCCATACGCCACCCATAGTAGCGTTCATTACTTCGATTCCTTTAGTTTCTTCCAGTAGAACACCTTCTACCTTATAAAAATTTGGGTCATTCTGATTGTGACAACGAACAACCGATAATCCCTTATCCCTTAACTCATCTGCTATCCCCACAATCGCTGTTCGGTACATCATCCCAGTGA
>Ga0209756_1001577_pt1 | contig 20899 bp, 27 predicted proteins | sample ETNvirenome_6_85_FD_184071 | JGI IMG/M metagenome (GOLD analysis project Ga0209756, IMG submission 184071) | Marine viral communities from the Pacific Ocean - ETNP_6_85 (SPAdes) (version 3) | ecosystem: Environmental > Aquatic > Marine > Oceanic | place: Pacific Ocean | collected 2013-06-19 | reverse complement strand
AATACAACGAAACTATATTTTCTTTTCCCCTTGTTCCAATCTTTCTTGGACCTTGAAAGACACATATAAACATCTTCTTTCTTGTCGGCCAAGTAATCTAATTTTTCTTGAAGTGTTTTGTGTTTTGTCATTCGGGAGCCACTAATCTTCAAGACGTTCTGCTTCCTACCCAATATTTGACCAGACTTGCAAGATACACGCAGCTTGTCTTCTATAATCATATCTAACCCCTGAGCGTGGTTTAGGTCTGGTGTCCAGTCGTTATTTATTCCATTTGCTCTCAATGATCTAGAAAGCACGTTTTCCCAATATTCTGCTAGTACTGGTAAGTCGTATATATTATGATGAGCTTTAATAATGTCTTCAATGGTGTTGCAAATCTGATTTAGCTTTTCTTTATTATTGATACTAAACATCTTCTGCCTTTCTCTTGTTTAATTTAACACCCCACCTGGTCTTATACCAAGCTCTCTCATGTAAATAGTATAATACAGTCTTTGTTAGCGTCTCTAAAATACTTAATGAGGCACCAGTTTTTATTGAACCTGTTAAGAACCAGCCTAATAAAAAAGTATCAGCACTTCCCACGGCTCTCCAGGTGATCGCTTTCGCTAAATGTCTTTTTCGTTCTATCATATGTTTATAATGTATCAAATAATTTTATACAAGTCAACATAAATTTAAATCTTTTTCCTCAATAAGTGTGTATGTAAACCTGTTACCCCACCTATCTTTTGAGAGATTACATATCTTCATAAACCTATTAAAGTCTCTGCTGCTCCTGAACACCTGGCAGCCCGCGCTTGAGCCTCCCGTATCTGTCCTTGTATCTGAGCCTAATTGTTTATGAATATTTATACCATACCAGCCTTCATCTTCTGGTCCCACGTAATCAGGTTCGCTATCCCTGTTATTGTCTCTCCAAACTTTTACAACGCCTCCGCGCTGACAAAGTGCTGGGTATGTTTTGTGTATATCAATCTTATAAACACCTCTATATTGATCTGGCACAAGAATGGCCGTCCCCTTTTCGTTGATGGGTCTTTTTAAAATTTTCCATCCCGGCTCTGTTGTAATTTGAAAACAATCCCAGACCCATTTGCCTTTTGTTTTGTAAAACATATTCAAGAAATCATCAAATTTACTAGCATCACCAGAGGAATTTCTTACACCTACAATGTTTAGGTTGTGATCTCCAGATTCAAAGAAGATATATCCTTTACGTTCCATAATCTTTTTGAATTTTAAAGCTACAATCTTTGCTGCCAAGCCTTCAACAGTTGCCATTATGTTACCTCCTCAACCAAGCATAACGCTTTCTGCGTGAAAGATATGATGCATATGCATCGTTGGCATGCGCTTCTTGTTCAGCCCTTATCTGCCTATACGCCTCGGGGCCACTGACACCTTTGATTCTCATTCTGGCATAGTCCCAGAGATAGATCAAATAAAAACCAAGTACACCTGTTTCTAATTGTTGTTGAAAGTGTATTGTTTCATGACGCTTTTGGCGAGTACTCATTACACCCACCGAAAAAACAAACGGGAATAAAGCAATAGCCCCAATTGTGATCGGTGCAAACTTTGATAAAAACACTGGAACTTTACTTTTCTCAATCATTATCGGTTTTAATTTTCTTATATTCATATTTGTCTCCTTTATCCATCATGTAAAGCCACTTACAATAAATCCAACCCTGCCCTGTTAAATCTCCACTCTGATGATGAAAATAATCTTGATATTTGGTTCCTGGTATAATTTTTACCAGCGCCTTTTCATTATCATATCTATCAGTTACGCTACAAATCTCCCCCAAAAGGTTTAACTTTAGTATCAGGCCGATCCACTCCCTAGCGTGTAAATAGTGTCCAACCAAATCCCCTACCTTGAACTTTCTCGGTCTTTGGAAACAAAATGCCATACACTAATTAGTCTTCATAAGTTTGATTAATGCTAGGGTTTTCAACACTTTTATTGTGATCGTCGCAGTCCTTTATCGCGAAGATAGCAAACGTTAATATTGCAGACCATAACATCAAAGAAAGTCTTTCAAGTAGCTTGTGTGACAACGGAATAGTTATTTACCTCCACAACCTGGCCCATAACATATTTATATTTACTTAGGATATCACCTCTTTTTCTGGACTCTGCATCTTTAACTAGATATCTCATCCGACAAAATAGGGATTCACAATTTATATAAAAAGATAAAGCATTTACTAGTGCGTTAACACCAGTCAAACCCATTGAAGACCCGCTGGAAGAAAAATCTGTTATAATCCCCCTGGAATTTTTGAATTGAATTTTGATTTTCATATTGGATTTTAATATTTCTGCCCTGTGATCTATTTGAAAATAAGCATCATATAGATCTAAACTGGCCAGAGAAGTATATTTTTTCTCATAATGTTTAAACAGCGCTGAATATGCTGAATCCAACAGGCCCACTCCAGACCCTTTAAGTACTGTGGGTACTTCACCTTCTTGTGCGTTGATCTCAATATTGGACTCACTACTAGCAGATTCCTGTAAGTTATAATCTATGAGCTTTAATTCAAAAATGTCTTGTAAGTATTCTTGGAAAAATTCACGTAGCTGATCTTTATTCATAATTCAGCCTTTTCAAAACCAGCCGAAATCTTAAAAATCTTGATCACCCCCCTGGTCTTTCTTATGGCTTGTAGAATCTTTACCTTTGCATCTTCTGGAGATCTAAGAATACCTGGTATACTTGGAATAAATTTTAGCTTGAGCCCAGCTATATAATCGGTTTCACTGATCTTTTGATTTTTAACCTTAACATCAACAACTGTCACGCTTGGCACAGCGCGGATATCAGCCACAATGTCTTCAAGACCACGCATACGATCATCTGTATCTTTAGCAGGACGATACCCTAGCATAAGATAAAAAGCATATATCTGTGTTTGTCTAGACCTTTCACTAATCATTTCTTGGAAATATTTTGTCACGTCTTCTTCTATCTCCTGATTATCATGTTTCACCCAGGATCCAGGACTATATTTTCTCATAAAATCCTCAACAGCAGCCTCAAAACTCTCTTTAAAGAATGCTTCCTCTTTATCTAATAGTTGTAAAAGACTTAAAAGCGCGTACACATCATCATCAGTGTGTTTATAATTAAGTTTAATCACAGGATTCAATTGTATTCTTTTTTTACTGGGCTTGGTGCCAGTTACCTGATCTGAAGTAATCTCGCCTCCGAATCCTGTTATATTCCAGGTATGGACCCTGAAAGAAAAGCCCTTACTGCGATCAACCATACTATCGTCTAAAATAGATATTATGTCTTTGAGGCGATCTTTTGGGGCAACAGATCTTACGCGCTTAAGCATATGTTTTCTCAACATCTGCATCAATCTACGTGCATCCTGTCCCATTGAACCCTCCGTGATATCCCAAGGGTTGGCAGGAAACTCATAATCTTCATTATCAGTTGTATATTCAAATTTATTACCATAATATACCTGAAATGAATACTCCGTTGGATGGCCCTCTACATATTCAAGACCTCTGTCTTCCTTAAAATTCTTTAAACCTTTTTGAACCTTCTCCTTATTAGAAGTAACAGTATGAAAAAGACTTCTCTTTATCGCCGCCCTTTCAATAAGCCCCTTTCTTATGTGTGCTTCAATATCCATACCCGCACCCTTTGAAATGCTCCTATTGTTTAGAAACTTCTTAAAGCCATCGCCGTTCTTGGAATAACTGTCTGGGTCAGTATGATAGACCGGTCTATCAAATTCTGGTTTTAGATCTAAGACGATCTTATTCTCCTCTGTAGAAACGAGAACTCTTTCCCCTGCGTCAAGCTTGCGCATTAGGCTATAGCCCGCCACTTCAGCAAACAAGTCTGCGATGGTGTGTCTAATCGCTTTTGATTCTATACGGTAATCACCCTCTGCCGATTTTTCAAACTCATCCTGTTCAAAATACATCGTAAACATTGCACCATATTCAATCCCAGGTTGTCCATCACCTCTCTTAACATAGAAGACATTAAAATTACTATGAAAATCAGGCTTGGCTCTTCTCAGTTGCCACTGAGCGCTTTCTAAATCAAGATAAGTTGTATCTGGTGGGCGGTTCCTTGCATTCGTTAACGCAGCGGTGGTTATATCGTCGTATACATCACCCACATCAGTACCCTTTAGGCCAGAAAGCTTGAGGGCTTTCGGTAAAGCATCCTCTACTTGATAGTCTTTGTCCAACACGTCCCAAACATCAGCAATATGATAATCATTCGCTTCATCCTTGTTTAAACGGAGAGCAAGCTTATGAAAACGATTATCTTGTGGGATGTTTGGAAATCTCACGATACTGAAAACATTTCCCTGTTTGGTGTAAGTCCTAAACTGATTGTCAAAATCTAAATTATCAGCATCTGTTGCAGAAATACACCATTTAGTATTTCTGCCAAGATAGCATGCCGCTTCCTCAGTATGGGGGCGGGCTACTACTGCAACCTCGTCACGATAAACATTATCAATGTCTTGCTTCAACACCTGCTCCGTTTCGCTGCGACTTGGACCTGCCTTCAGTACAGCGGTTTCTAAATCTATAGGCTTCTTATATTTCATTATATCTTTTTCTGGAATTTTTGACACATTCTTATCAAAATTTTGGACCAAATTTAAGAAGTCTATAGCCGTTTCTTGCATGTCTTCCATTTCTCTGGTATCAAAAGGTTCATCAGGATCATAGTCAGCAACGTTATTTTTAAAGGAATCCTGCATTACCATTGTAAGCCACTCAATATATTTAGATACTTTTAGTTTTCTGTGTGTCAGCTCTTGCACAAAGAGATCTATTATATTCCAAGTGTCCCAATGCGGATATTTAGCTTTTATATCTTTGATCCTGGCTTCGGTAAGAAGATCAAAGGAATTATTATTTAAGAAATTTTTCCAGGTTCTAGTGTTATAAGACATTTAGTATACCCTTTTTCAACTAATTAGTGTTATTTTATAAGAAAAGAGGAGCAAATGCTCCTCTTTAATTATACAGGTTATTGTTTCTATGTCAATAGCGAATTTGAATAAAAAGTATAATTAATGCTAATGCCAAACAAGATAATGTTTTTGGAGTTAACACACTTTCACCCAGTAGTGCCCAGGTTAAAAGAGGGAATACCAAAATTCCGACAGACTGAGCAATAAACCTTGCGGTCCAAACTGATTCAGAATAAATCCATATCAATTTCCATCCATACCAAAAAGATATTGAACAAGGCACCCCCATCAACAACGCTGAAGCAACCGGTCGGTCTTGCCACCAACTAGATAAGAATTGTGTATTAAGTTGAAACCAAGCCAGCACTTGGCCTGCAAAAAAGAAAAATATAGCTTGAATCAATATGCTCATTGTAGTGCCAGATTGATGCCTCTATCTTTTAACTCCTGTTTAGATTCTACAAGCGTTATAACACACTTGCTGATATTCAAAACTTCGTCTGTTTCCATAGAGTATAGATTTTCTACATCCAATTTCTTGTTGATTGTAACTTTCTTTAGATAGTCCAAAAACAAATAAGAATTAGAATATAGTTTTGTTATCTCAAAGAAGTGATCCTCAGAATAATCGTTTTGTCCGGTGAAGTGATCAAACATCAACCTCTTGCAGAAGTCCATATTCTGTTGTGCCATTTCACCAAAAGCTTTTACCTCTGCGGGAGATAGCTTTACACCAAATTTATTTTGCTTATCCAATTAAACCTTTACCCCAAAAATATTTGTTTCTTCTATCGCGAGTGACCAACAAAGCAACAATGTGAGTTTCATTCCCCTCTTTCTTAATTTCTGCCTTATACAGTTCCAGTTTACCAAATTTGGGTACTGGTTTTTTCTTTTGATACTTTTTTCTAGGTGGGGGCTGATTGATATACTCAACGCATCCACTGATTAGGTCTTCATCCGGTATGTTGTCTGGTATATTATCTTCAACTAAAATTCTTGTTGCGAGGACCCACTTCTTGGAAGCAAAACCAGGGATGTCCCAAAACATACTGCCGTGGTACCTGCCCATTTTTGTCTTTGTTTTTAAGTCCCCTAAAGACTCATACTCTGACATAGGTATAAAACTGCACTTAAACATCCAAATATTCTTTCAGGTCGTCACAACCGCCTATTAATGTAACCTTACCAGTATTTTTGTTGTTTTTCAACACAATTGGTACAGTTTCGCGATTATAAAATTGTTTGGCTTCTTCTAAAAACTCTGGATCAGAATCAAAGTATTGATGGTCTATTTTTAAATCTCTGAGAATGCGAACTGCTTCTACACAGTATTCACAAGTAGACCTACCGTAAACAAAAAACCTAACCATAAAGCACCCCCTTTGAACTCTTAATCCTATTAGACAGTTTCTGAAAATTACCCAAGGCCACGACGGTCCTTGTTTCATTACCAAGCGAATATGTTATTTCTGTAAATTCCTGCAGGTGTGCATCTGGACCGCTTGGTTGTCTGTATTCCCATATGCCATTCTTAATAGGTCGCATTGTTACAATTGAGCTAGGATTAATTGATAAAAAAGTTGTATCACCACTCTGATGTCTAGAATCTTCAAGCACTTCTAGTTTTAACATTGTCTTCATTCTCCTGACTTTCTTTTTTTAATTTGTGAATTTTTTCTTGAAGCTCCTGATCGCTCTCGGGGCTTACCGCAGGTACCATCGTTTGTAAAAACCCTGCTAATATGGAGGCACAATCTGAATAGTTCTCTGCCAACGATGCCGTCTTATCAGCCAACACCTCTAGCTTCCTGTGTGAAGAAACACCATAATCACCCACACACAAATTATCATTAAGTTCTGCCAACTCCGACAAAACCTCTGCATTCTTGTTGATTAACTGTCTTAAAACTTCTGGAACCTCACTTAAATCAACTGCATACGAAACTTTAACCTTCAACTCAACCTCCTATAGTTTTTAATATGAAAGCACTGGATAAACCAATCAAAGCTGTAAAGAGCGTCCACAACATTTTGGAAGATGTAGCCTTCCAGCTCTCTAATGCTCTTATTCTAGCATACAACCCTTCATCTGGATTGTATACCGCTTCTTTGATTTTTGCAACATTTTCTACCATCTCATCTTGTCTCTCTTTCATTGAATCAATAGAGTTACATAATCTATCTAATTTTCTAGTTAATTCCAAGACAAATTCATTACTAATTGGCGTTTCTGACATTGATAAGGACCTCCTGTTTTGGTGTGATTAAAAAACAAAAACAGCGACCCACATAGAAGTGACAACCTACTAAATATATAGACCTGGATGTCTCACTTTTCACTTTTATCTTGAATAATTGCAAAATTAGTCGTCAACAATGTCCCGGCTGCCGACACTGCATTCCTTAATGCGTTGACTGTCACTTTACAAGGATCAATTATACCTTCCTCAAACATATCCACCAACTCACCAGTCAAAAAATTAAACCCGATGTTTTCATTTCCTTTTTCCTGTAAAAGAAGTTCATTAATCTCGGAAAAATTTAGGCCGGTATTTTCAATCATAGTCGCAATTGGAGATCGTAATACTTTTAGAAATATGTCAACAGCAAAAGACTGTTCATTAGACAGCTCCAGCTCCTTCACATCCTCTCTTAGAGATTCTGCTATTCTGTAAAGTGTGATGCCGCCGCCAGGAACAATACCTTCTTGTTGCGCAGACCTAACTGCTTCCAAAGCGTCCTCTATCCTGTGCTTCTTTTCTATCATTTCAATCTCTGTTGCTGCACCAACTCTCACAATGGCAACACCACTAGACAACCTTGTTACTCTTTCCTGTATTTGCTCTGCATCAATCAAGCTTTCTGTGTCTTTAATTTGTTCCCTGAGATCATCAATCCTTTCTGATAATTCTGATGTGTTAGCAGCGCCACCTACAACAATTGTGTTATACTTTGAAATCTCCACTGTATTACACGTGCCAAGATCATTAATCGTGACAGTTCTTAGATCATGACCAAACATAGTCTTAAAATACTTGGACCCAGTTGCAATAGCCATATCTTGCATTATTGCTCTACGTTCCTCGCCATACTTAGGTGATTTAACAGCAGCGACTTTCATAGAGCCACGCGCTGTATTCATAATAAGCGCGCTCAGTGCTTGACCGGCAATGTCATCTGCCACTATAACCAGCGGCTTGTTCTCTCTAGCTGCAATTTCTAGTACAGGCAAGATCTCTTGAACGTTCTCAATCTGCGAGTCGCACAAAAACAAAAGCGGATTCTCATACCTGCAAACATTTCTTCTTTGGTCTGTTACAAAATAATTTGAAACAAAACCAGAATTAAATTTAAATCCCTCTACAAGATCTAGGGTAGTTTCTGTAGATCTACCATCCTCAATAGTCACCGAGCCTGACTTTCCCACTTTATCAACTGCAGTAGATACAAGATCTCCAATGACTGAATCATTATTTGCTGATATTTTCGCTACGAAGGCAATGTCTTCGGCACTAGAAATTGGGCGTGAAACCTCTCTTATTTTATCACATACAAGCCCACAAACCTTGTCTAAGCCACGTTTTACCTCAATAGGAGATATGCCCTTGCTCAACAATTCAAGCGAGTTAGAGAACAATTCTCGGGCCAATATTGTAGAAGTTGTAGTACCATCACCGGCATCTGAATTAGTTTTCTCCGATGCTTGTTTGACGATTTCAACTGCTACATTTTGAAATGGGTCGTCCAATGTTACGAACCTAGCAACGGTTACGCCATCTTTTGTTATGATAGGACGCTTCCCCTTTTCTTTTAATATTACATTACGGCCACGGGGGCCATACGTAGATGCTACGTTGTCGGCCAGTGTGTTAACACCTTCCAACATCAACTCATACAAACTCTTTCCATTAGAATAACTCTTGGACATTATACCTCACTTTGTTATATTAATATTATACACACTATACCATGTGTGTCAAGGATTATTTTTTACTAATTAGTTGTTTCTATATCTTGGGCGCTTGCTCTAACCTTTTCGGCTTTCTTTTTCGCAGCACCAGCAGACTGCTTAGTTTCTTTGTCATCTGTGGCTGAATACAATAGGTCGTCTACTTGGTTAACAAGGTCTTGCATCTCTCTTAGAAGACCTTGAAACTTTTTGTCTAAGGCTTCAAAAACTTTTTCTGTAACTTCTAAACACCCTCTTAAATCAAGAGGAGAATTAGATAACTCCCGAAATTGAAACTTATCTGCGTACTCTGGTGAACTTAATTTTTTTATAGTAAAATTCATTTGGCCTTTCTTGGACACCGGTACGGAGTCAATATTATTGCGATCAATCACAAACATATGAAAGTGCACGACCCCCCTTTCTTTCACCTCACCTTTGGTGCCAACCAAATAACTTACAATACCCTTATTGTCCATCGTTGCCTGCATTTCGGACATAGAGCCCTTAATAACAGCACCAGGTTTAATGAATTTAGCAGCGATATTAGCTCTATCTCCGGGAAAATAAACATCCGTTATTCCAGGCTCTCCTTGTGCTGGAATAACTTTACCCTTAAAGACATGTGCCAAGAAATGTTCAAAATCATATCCCTTACTTTGTTCATTAGGTGAGGTCAATAAATGATAAAAAGTTCTTAACACATCAACTCGCGAAATTGCTTCGGAATGGTTTGACACATCCACTGGTTGTGAGATAAAGCTATTCATCGCACCAACGAACTCATCAATATCTCCTATTCCTGTTATTCCAAGATTGTTAATTGCTTTTTTAAGTTTATTGTATTGTGCATCTGACGTTGCCGCAGCCTCATCATCCATCCAAGAACGATCAATTGTAATTGGAGTGTATCTTAATATTATGTCTTCACTCTGTTCTTCAATACTTTGTTCTGTAACCATCGGTAAACCGACAACGTTTGCCAGTTCTTTTATTAATTGATCCCTATAGTGATTAAGTATATCTGACATAACTAAAGAATCTCGTCAGCAATCCCGTACTCAATTGCTTCCTCTGCAGATAAATAGATATCAACATTAGGAATAAGAAGCTTTTTTATTTTGGTTTTCGTTAGCTTCGTGTTATTACAGAGATAATCAAAAAACATCTCCTGAAGTGCTTTGGTTTCTTTCATTTCATTTTCCAAATTAGCGAATGAGCCGTATTGTCCACCAACAACACTATGAAGCATTACTCTACAGTTCCTCCCTATCTTCCTTTTTCCTTTTGTACCTGAAGCAAGAAGCAACACACCTGCTGACATAACCTTACCAAGACCTACCGTTTCAATAGCGCAACGATTTTTGATGTCATCTATCACATCAAGAATAGAAAACATGTCATTCACTACACCGCCGTGTGTAGAAACATACATCTTAATTGGCTTATTAATTTCTAAGGTCTCACCAGTTTTTGTTTCAACGATCTCCTTGCTAGTGTGATCAAAATACAACAGAGCTTGAATAACATCTGTAGCCATTGTCTCACGGATATCACCATACAGTGTTATACTCCTTAATGAATCTCGGCCATCATTCTTGTCTGAAGAATCTATGTTGTTGATTATATAAATTGGTTGCTGCTCTTCTATAGTGGTAGCATCTGGTAATTCTATCTTATCTGATAATTTTATCTGCATTATAAACCTTTTCTTTGTTTCTCTTAGACTTTTCTATGATTCTATATGGAAATTGTTTGAGAAACTTTTTCCACATGTAATCACTTTTAAACTCCTTTGTAAAGAGAAGTATCGCATCCTTACTGCTATAACTATACCCTTCTCCTGATTGACGCCAGTCACTCAATTGCTTTAAAACGGTTTTGATAGTCCTGCCGTCTTTGTAAGAAACCTGAAGCACACACTTAATAGTATCATCATTCAATGATGCTTGCTTCCAGCCAACAATGTCCATCATTTCTTTCTTCCTTTCTTTTTAACAAGAGGCGAATCCTCAAAAAATACTCTATACTTCTCTGGTAAACATTCCATCATAATAGCGAACGAAACCAATTCCCAATTCTCTATTACATTATTATCTAATTCTTTGATTTTGTCAAGCTCTTTTTTATCCAACTCAGATGAATTTAAGGCTGTGTGCTTCAGTTGGTAGCCTTTTCTTATTTCTTTTTTAAGTTGTGTTATTAAGTAGGTAAAGGTAGCAACCAACCTTACAATTGTATTGCGTTGCTCATTAAAGTGAAGTGTGCTTTTAACTACGAGGGCTGAAACAGCCCCCGCAGCAAACCACAGGAAGGAGAGTATCATTTCCATTTTAAATGTAGCACATTTTCAAAAGCTCCTCAAGACCAAAATTAATCTTTTTTAGCTTTCTTGATTTTTTTCTGGAGTGCTTCTTGAATCTTCTTCGCGACACGATTTGCGATTCTTTCTGCAACTTCCTCTAGTTCTGCTTCATCAACCTCTTCTAGAGGTTCTTCATCATCAAGAACTTCTTCACCGTCTAGGGGCTCTTCAGCGTCTAGTTCGGTATCAGCCAATTCCTCATCACCGAGAGCATCGTCGGTGTCCTCTTCTCCGCCATCAAGGGCAGAGAGGATCTGATCAAGAACGTCTCTAGCGGTTCTAAGGGACTCAGCATCAGATTCAGGAACGTCAACTTCAATGTCTTCGGCGTCCTCAACTGGCTCTTCCCCAGCAAGGTCGTCTTCTGCACCAAGTTCTTCTTCAGCACCGAGTTCTTCTTCAGCACCGAGTTCTTCTTCGGCACCGAGTTCTTCTTCATCTTCAGCAGCATATATGCCCATTTCTTCAATAGGCTCTTCTTCTTCGGTGACACCGATGCTACCCTCTTCAACCTCTTCAGTTGCTTCTTCAGTCACTTCTTCAGCCGGCTCTTCATCTTCTTCAAAGACGTAAGCCTTTTCATTGATAGGCTTTAAGCCTGCGAGTTGCCAAAACCTACGGGTTGTGGTCTCGTTCAAAATTGCTTTCTTGGTTTTCTTGTCTGACATGTCTCTCTCCTTTTATTTAAAAGAAATAATTTTGTGCTAACACTAATATAAATAGACTAAATAAAAACAAAAAGAATATAAATTACTGTTCGTTTAAGAACAGATTCTTAAGCTCCTTGCGAAAATTCAATCTTTTCAATGCCTTCATCTCAATCTGTCTAACTTTAAGGTAATTTATTTTCAACCTCTCAGCAACTTCATGAAGTGTAAGACCCTTTTCTTTATCATCAATTGAAATTAAACAACAGTTTTTTTCTTTTGGAAAATCAATCCACATCCTGCAATCAGTATTCGGACAACCGACATTCAATTCCTTACAACGTTTAGAACACTCTGGTAAACTCATTATATATCATCTTCTCCTCTTTCAATTAGATCGTAAACGAAATCTAGATCTCCCTCTGTCAGTCCTAAGTCCTTCAGAGTTTGATTGCCTTTTTCTATCAAAGACTTTTGATCCTTTAATTTCTTTTTACCAATAAGTTTTTTGTTTTCTTTGATCAAAGATATATAAGAAACGATGTTCGGATCGTTTTCTATATACCCTGTCACAATTGATTTAAAAAATTCAACTTGTGATAATCCATCTCGCCTTAACTTTAAGCGCAACTCTGCATGCCGCTTATCAGTATCAGCAAACATTATCTTCTTCTCTTCTTTCCCGTATCTATACATTTCTATTCAAAATATGCGTACCACTTTCAGTCCGACCAGCCGTTGTTTGAGTTATGAACTCACAGCGAGACTGTAATTGAGTTATGTTTCGCACACCTGTATATGACAAGCCAGACTTTATATTCATCGCTAAGTTATCAAGTATTTTATTCACTGGCCCCTTGAAAGGTATAGTAGTAGAAACACCCTCCAGTGAACGAGCGTTACCTCGCCAAGCTACTTGAGCCTCTATACTTGCCATACCTCTATATACCTTATATCTTTTTCCATTAGATGCTGAATGTACAGAACCCGGACTTTCTTCCGTACCAGCCAACATAGACCCTAACATGACAAAATCAGCACCAGCTGCTAAAGACTTTACAATGTCACCAGCCGTCTTGATACCTCCATCTGCTATGATGGCTGCCCCATCTTCGTATTTACAATCATACACCGACTGAAATGTAGGTACGCCGTGCCCTGTTTGGATTCTTGTTGAACATATTGAACCCCCACCAATACCAACCCTAACAGCATCAGCACCCCACTCTGACAAATCAAGATAACCTTTTGCTGTTGCAACGTTGCCAGCTATAATTGTAGCGTTTAGACCCCACTGTGCCCTAACCTCCTTGATGGCTCGCTCAACAAGGGTGTGATGGCCGTGGGCCACGTCAATACAAAATATACGAGTACCAGCATTGTATAACTCTTGGGCTCGTTCAAAAAAATCCCCAGATGCGCCGATCGCTGCGGCAATAGAATGAACCTGAGAGCTTTGTTCTTCTTCTAATACATCTCTTATCTCGCTAACAAGGCTTGCTTGGTGTTCAATAGTATTATACCTGTGAACAATACCCAGCCCGCCAGCACGAAACATACTTAGAGCCATATCAACCTCTGTAACAGTATCCATAGGACTAGACATAATCGGCAAACTAAATTTATTGCCGGATACTTTTCTTGTAAGATCTACTTCGCTTCTAGATCTTACATCACTACTTTGAGGTACCAACAATACGTCATCAAAACTATGTGTTTGTTTCATCAATATGCTCCTTTAATTGTTCCAAAAATTCCTTAGCATCATTCCAACAAGTTGGGCAATAGAGGTTGATTTTTTCTTCTTTCTTTCTAACCACTACATTCCAGGTAGTAACATGCTCTCTATTAGTTTTATCATATGGCTCTCCACAAGTCAAGCACATACTTGGTATTTTGTCAAACAAACCAAGAGTTTCTTTCATTTGTTTCTTGGCTTGCTTCAATTTATTTCTTCGTAATTTTCTATTAGCAGAAGACATCAATACAAACCCGTAGAACCAAACCCGCCTGCGCCTCTCTCGGTCTCTGCGCCGTAAATGTTATCTTCATTAATCTCTTCAAGTTCTGGAGTAACAATCGGTACCAGTACGGCCTGTGCTATCTTTTGTCCTGGCTCTAGTACTTGCACATTTGTTCCAATATTATGGAGATTGACAAACACTTCACCATCATACCCATTGTCAACCACACAAGCACCAACAACTAATTGTTTCTTATAAGCAACACCCGACTTGTTTTTAATTTCAAGCATGTGGTTGTTTGGTACAGAAATCTTTAGCCCAGTAGGAAACAATTCTGTTTTACCAGAATAAATATTTCTTGACTGATTGTTTTCTGGGCAAAAGAATAAGTCCATTCCCGCATCTGTTGGGTGCGCCCTTACGGGCAACTTCGCATTTTCTCTAACTTTGTAAACTTTGAGCTTCATCTTTTCTCCTTTCTAAGCTAGTAGTTTAAACATCCTTCTAACGGACCTGGTGCTGAAACCCCATTGCGGATCCCAGTCAAGCCTGGCCATATACGGCCTATTCACAAACACATGATCTTTTTCTGGCTTTACGCCCCAACATTTAATTGTATTGGTTTCTGAATTTGAATCAACAACTCTTACAATATAAAAATCTTTCCCATTACGGGTCTTCTTTACTATGACTTCGCGAGGTATAAACCAGCAAACCTGTAACTCTGCATCAAATTCAGATATTGGTGGTATCATCAAACTATCAATCTTGCTCTGCAGTGCCTCGTTCATAACCAAGCTGATAGGAAACACGCCTATTAGATCCACCAAGTATTGAATCTTTTCTTCTTCTGTGAAATCTCCTTCGTCTCTATAGTTGTCAATGTTCTCTAAAAGATTCTTTTCTTTTCTTGGTCTATCAACAGCCACCGAAGACCAGAAATGTTTAAGACCTGTGAACCTTTCATCCATCAAGCAATTCAACGCCTGGCTCCTACAGAGTGCATCCACAGACTTCTTATTTAATTTTGAATACGTAATGTTTTCATTAAACAGAAACTCTTCTATCGTGTTAAAGGGCCTATTTTCTATAATTTGTTTTATGGCTGAATCTCCCAAGCCCTTTATGGAAGATAATGGTTGGATTAAAGTCTTACCATCAGCACTGATTTCCCAAACAACACCAGACGTATTAACATTCAGTGGTTCTATCTCAAAACCATATGACTTGGCTATGTTTATAGCTTTCTCTTTTCTACTATCTGGCTCCTTATCAAGGAACGCAGCCATCCAACACTCAGGATAATAGTTTAACAACCAAGCACATTGAAAAGACAGTACACAATAAGAAACAGCATGTGACTTATTGAAACCGTATCCCGAAAAGTATTCAAACTTGCCCCACAATTCCTGAGCCTCGTACAGTTTCATCCCCTTTTCTAAACAACCATCTTTAAACTTACACCAAATCTTATCCTTCTCTTTTTCCACCTCGCCTGTGCCCTTCTTGGTGAGAAGTTTTCTCAATTTATTGCCTTCATCCAAACTCAGATTTTTACCAAGTTTATGTGCCAATAGAGCTATCTGTTCCTGAAAAATAAGAAACCCATAAGTTTCCTCAGTGACTTCTCTTACTTGATAATTAAGGTATTCTACATCATCTGGATTCTGCTTAGCCCCAATGTACATCTTATCTACACCCGCCGATAATGGACCAGGCCTATAAATAGAGGTGATTGCTGCCAAGTCAGTTATATTATCTGGTTGAGCTTGCTTGCAAAAAGATTGCGCTCCACCTTCTGTGAACTGAAATATGCCAGCCCACTTACCGGCATGAAATATGTTCCTCCAAACTTGTTTATCATCTAAGCTTAGCTTTTCTGGGTGCAACTTCTCTTCATAGAACTTCTTAATATCATTAAAGTTTGGTTGTTCAATGTTATGATATCTTTTTAAGACATGTCCTATCGCGCCCTCAATCATTCTAAGAGATGCTAGCCCCAATATATCAAACTTGATAAAACCCATTGGCTCTAGGTGCCTAACATTCATGCCCTCTGACCAAGGAGTTTGTCTAACACCTCCACTGTTAATAAGTGGCATCCACTCATTTAAATTTTCACCTACAACAACACCACCAGCATGACGAGAAGCAGATCTTGTCTGTCCATACAAAGTGTTAACGTGTGTCTTAACGTCTGGGTATTTATCAAGGAACTTCTGTAAGGATTCAGAATACTTCATAAGTTCTTCAAAGGTCGGGTTATATACACCAGCAGTAATACCGTGGGCCTTCTTTGCAAGAGGTGTAGCTTCATGTACCATCTTGTTAGTAACAGTGTTAACCTCTGTAAATTCTATACCGTAAAACTTTGATATATCTTTTATCAATGATCTCAGCTGGAGAGTGTTCCAGTTTGTTATCGGCACAACTGTTGAATCTCCCCACTCTTCTATAAGTTGTTCCTTAAGAACCATCGGGTCAGATACATCATAATCAATATCAGGATACCCAGTACCACCCTTAGTTAAAAATCTCTCAAATTGAAGACCGTGCCTAATTGGATCTACCTGCGTAATTCCAAGAGTATATGCTACAAGAGAACCTGCAGCCGAACCTCGGCCTGCACCAGTTAGCTGTATCAATGTTGCCTTGTCGGCAATTGCTTTCATTGTTAGAAAGTATTTTGAGAACCCTCGCTCTTCAATAACCGCCACTTCTCTTTTTAGCCTACTAACGTATTCTGGCTTGTTGTGAAACCCCTTCTCCCTCGCACCAGAGATACAAAGCATAGCTAAAGCCTGGCCTGGTGTTTGACCCTCTGGCACAACAAAGTCAGGCAACCTAACTGTATTGTCTGGCAGAAAAGCTTCTATTCTGTTGTAGGCTATATTATGTGTCTCCTTTATTGAGTTAAGGACCAGATCATCATTATATTTAACCCCACAAACCTTAGAATACTTCTTGTAGGACTCCCACATTTGGTCTCCATTCTTTGGATACAACTCATAACCAACTTCTTCAACATCAACTGGCAAGTCTTCACTCATCCACTCCGGTCTCTTACCGAGAAACCCCAATCTCTTATAAAGTTCTCTGTCCTTCCAGGCTTCGGGCGAATAATAATGTGAGTCAGCTGTTGATATAAGCTGAACGCCAAACTCATAATGCATCTGGATTATATATTGATTCAATTCATGTTGTTCCGGTATGTTATTCCATTGAAGCTCACCATACCACCTGTCGCCAAATATAGATTGCATCTTTTGTGTAGTGTGCCTCATAGCATCGGTAATTGCATCCTCACCTGCATCGCGGTTTTGCCAATAATCACCAGCATACACACCACCCAGGCAAGCACTAGCGGCAATAACACCTTCACCGTGTTTTTTAAGCATAGCGTAATCAACGCGAGGGTAACGATAAAAATTCTCCTCACTATATGATTTAGAAATCATCTTAAAAATATTTTGCAAGCCTGTTTGGTTCTGAGCTAAAAGAATGAGATGACTTCTACGATTTAAGATAGACTTCATCATTTTCTTTGAAGCCTCGTTTTCAATTGTGGTGCCGGTCTTGACATCCTTTAAATGTTTTTTGTTCTTGGCATCTTCGCGAGCCTTATTATAGTCTTCTCTCCAATTAGCAATTGACGGAATAAAATAAGCCTCACAGCCAAAGATCGGTTTAAAATCTTTACCCTCAGATTGCATCTTTTTCGCGTGCAATACCTGATATGCTAATCCATTTGCATTTCCGTGGTCAGTAAGGGCCAAAGCATTCATGCCATTACTATAAGCAAAGTCCATATGTTGTTGTGGGTAGCCTAACGCATCAAACAAGGAACCTGCAACGGAATGCGCATGCAATCCAACAAAAGGTATAGATGGGTTTTCTCGGTTTTCTGTCATTTATAATTGCCTTTCAATTTTTTTAATATTACCAGTAAACAAACTTTTCCAGAACGACACTGATTCAAAACTTAATCCGTTTTTGAAGACTGATTGGTACCCTTCCCAATCTTTTATATTGTAGTAACAATCAACGGAGCCAGTGCCCATATTTTCTCTCATTATATCATTCCCAAAAATAATGTCAAGATTAAACTTTGTTTTTACATCCATTCTTTTGAATAAATAATTGCAATGCTTGAACTGTTTCGGACTTATACTAAAACCTAAATGATCATTAGTAAAAATACTTTTATCATTGCAAGTTAATAGAAACGAATCATTTATTAATATTTGATCTCTCTGTTCTTTGATACAATATGGATCATACACGCCATATGGACTAGACACATAGTACCTCTGTGGGATAACCCATTTGGATATTTTGTCACTAACTAAAAAACTTGCAGTTATACCATCTAGCACAGACATTCCTATCCCTTCCTTGTTTTGATTTTTATAAGACAAGGGAACATAAAATATTGGTATTGATTTTAAGTTTTCCTGTGGAAATGTCTTGTATTTTGAATTTGTTATTGCAATCGGGTCCTGCACAAAGTCGCCACATATTTTCTTAATTAGAGGTGCGACAGAATCATCACAAACAATCCATATTGTTTTACACCCAGCATATGCACATTCAATTATACTTCTTTGTATAGCATAAAAACCATTATCTAGTGGCATAACACAAGGGTGAAGGAATAAATCAAAATCAGAATCAATTTTAGATACTGGGACAATCCCTGCGATATGCTTGCTCAATGCGCTTTTCGTCGTCGTATCCATAATTCTTTATCTTCTCGCTATCGTGAAATATAGTCTTTTCAATATCTTCAACCTGCCTTGAAGTGACGATCAGAAGAGGTTTTCTTCTGTATTTACCATCCTTGGTAGCTGGTGCTGTCTCAACGTTTAAACTCTTAAGTTGTTTCTCTAGTATAAATCTTGACATCGTATCAGAATAATCAAAGTCCAACAATTGCTGGAAATTTAAAAGCGAAATACACAAAGCGTTCCGGGGGCCTTCAAAAAGTATTTTCTCAATGTGCGTGTCTTCTGGGTATATGGTATCCAACTTTGATACATCACAATGAGATATTTTAACAAAATCCAGAACTTTATACAACCCTGAATTAATTGTTTTTTTGATGCCGTTGACGCATTTTATTTTAGAATCACTGAATAATAGACACTCCTCATACTCCAAAGACAGTTTCCTGGCAGATGAATTAAAATATATCTTGTCCTCCACTCTGACATAATCAGGACTGGAATTGTTTCTCAGTAAACCCTTCTGTGAAACCACAAATTTTAGAAACTGCCAACAATCGCTGTGTCTATTGAACGATATATTCTCTATCTCCAAAGGCGAAGAAAAGCGAACATCTAACGATGGAACCTTAAAATCAGACAGTACTATCGGCACATCTTTATGATAACTTAACAAGAGCGCATGAAGACTAGATCCAACTATTATAGTCTCCTCCCTCACAGACACACTAAGCCTACATAATCATAACGATACGCAACGAAATTGATAGGCTGCATGCTATTGTTGGTTTGTTCTTCCGAATCGCTGTCAGGGCCTAAGCATGCCTCATCTATTATTGACATTAAATTTTCATACATCTGATTCTGATTCCATGTCAATTCAAATTTTCTACCACCAGTTTGCGTAGCCCACGATTCCCAGTTCCCAGAATTATATCCCGTTATAAAGGTATACAATTTAAATCTTGTTGTGCCTGCCAGAGTATCGCTTATTACATCTGGAGTTAACTCTGGCCTTAGCCAAGATTGATCTTCTTCATCAGAGAAGACAATAGCGATTTTATCCACATTTTGTCTCCAGCTAATTTTAAAATTTTCTTTACTAGGTGTTGATCCTGTATCAGAACGCCAGGAGGAATTGCTGACATCTAAACTAGCAGTTGATGAAATGTCTCTTATAGAAAAATATAAGGCATCTCTAAGCATCTCTTCGCTAGTGTCCATTCCATCCCCATTTAAGCCAGCGAAAGAAGCAAGAAAACTATCAAAAGGAGAAATATCTGATATCAAATACAGGCGCTCTCTCCCCAGTTCGTCTTCCTTGGGACCAACAACCAGACCCCAATGCAGTTTCTCCTCTGCCTGGAAATGGGCTGCAAACCTATTCAGAGCTGAGCGTACCGCAGCTATTTCTTCTGCCATTGAACCTGACCAATCAATAATGAATAGGATGTCTGTATCTTTTATTTCTTCTCCGTAATCCGTCACACCATCACAGTCGTTGTCGGCCCCGTCACAGACCTCTTGCGAAGGTACAATCTCATCCTTACAGAAATCTCTTTGAAACCTATCCCAACGATCATTGTTCCCCCACTGGCCTTGATTGCATATCATACTTCCAGCTACACATACCCCAACATCCAATGTCTCTTGGGGGCCTGTATAACATGCCACCATTAAATCTTCATCTATCTCCTGGTCACAATCTTCATCAAAGTTGTTACATATCTCGTTCTCTACAATCATGCCAGTATAGGGATCACATTCTTGATCAGTTAATATATCCAACTGAGCACATAAAGCCAGACACTCAGACATCGCCAAGTCAGTGCACTCTGGTGGGTCATTACATTCGCAAGTTTTAAATCCTTGGCCACAAATAAGTGGAGGTTCAGAACAGGGTATTAAAACACCAACATCTTGCACGGTACATTCACAATTAAGGCCCTCATCTATTAATCCGTCGCAATCCTGGTCTATACCATCGCAAGGATCTACCTCTTCAGTAGGCTGATCTACAGTGCAGGAAGCCCAATTACCATCCGAACAAGTTTCAAAACCAACACCACACAATGTCTCGCATTCACGTATCAACTCTTCGTCCACTGCGCCGTCACAGTCATTGTCTTGTCCGTCACACTCATCAACGGGAACAGGCCCACATGCATCACACTCATTGCGTTGCCCTTCATCAATCCGAGTATCGCAATCGTTATCTTCATAATCACAAACTTCTTCCTGTGGAGCTGGAGCATCGCAGTCAATAATTTGGC
>Ga0209756_1001574_pt1 | contig 20918 bp, 15 predicted proteins | sample ETNvirenome_6_85_FD_184071 | JGI IMG/M metagenome (GOLD analysis project Ga0209756, IMG submission 184071) | Marine viral communities from the Pacific Ocean - ETNP_6_85 (SPAdes) (version 3) | ecosystem: Environmental > Aquatic > Marine > Oceanic | place: Pacific Ocean | collected 2013-06-19 | reverse complement strand
TTCCTTAGTAGGTATAGTGTACTCAAATTTGCCCTCGCCAACAGCTGTTTTTGCTCTACCAACTTTTGTAGGGTTAAATAAATCTGCAAATTGCACGTTTTTATATTCATTAGGAATATTATTTACTAAATCTTCGTATAGAATATCTAGCATGCTTGTATAATCACTAATTTGCGCTTCTTTTTCTGTAAAGTTACCCCCGATAGCGTTTAGCATATCCGTTGTTAATGCTGTTTTAGCGGCTTTGCGAATTGCTGATAAAAATCCTTTTTGCTTACCCTTAATTCTTTCTGTAATGCCAGGCAGTTTACCTCGTAATATTTTTTTACCTATGTCAATAGATTGCTCTTGTGTTATACCTACAGCTTCTCTAACTTTATTTTGTTGAGCAGTTGTAGCTTCTGTAGCAATATCCGCGCTAAGCTCAACGTCTAAATCGGCCGCTAAAGTTTTTTGTTCTGTAACATCTACTTTACCAATTATTTCGCCTTCTTTAGTTTCAACAATTTCAAAAAAGCTAGGAACTCTTTTTGTTAAGTTTTGTTTTAAATATGCTCCAAATGGTACTTTTGAGTCAGGCTTATATGAATTTATAAGAGCGGCGACTTCAGCATAAGCCTTTCCTAAAACATCTTCTTTTGTTAATCCAGATTGTATTGTTGGGTCATATATAGAATTTACTAATTGATTTACAATACCTTCATTGTTTTTAACAATATCATTTTTAGCTTTTTGTATAGCTATTTCTGAACTTTCAGGATTTTTAATTATACCCATTAAAGTTTCATTTTTATCTGATAATTCTTTATTTTTAGCTGATACATTATTTGTAACATCTAAAATTTGTTTTTTTGCATTTTGAAATTCAGATAAAAACCCTTCTTTGGCAAGAGTGTATTCTTCTTGAGTAATATCGCCTTTAGCAAGCTTTTCTTTAATAGTATTAAATCGTTTTACTTGCAATTTTTTAAGATCAGCTAAGCTATTAATTTTAGTAATATCGTCTTCAGTTAATAAATCATATATTTTATATGCTTCACCAATTTTATTTTTTAATAATGCTTCTTGCTCTTTTATTTTTATATCTATACCTTCGGCTATATCAGTATCTTCAGTTATAGATTTTTTATTTTTTAAATTATATATATTTTTAAGAATATTGTCTATTTCTTTTTTATTACTATCTGGGCGAATTGCTGCAAGTGTTTTTAAAACTTCAGGTGCAAATAATGCTGCGCCCATTGTTGTTTCTGCTGATACAGGATCTAATGCAACAGCCCCGGCTGTTATGGCTAAGCCTAAATTAGAAGAAATTCCTTTAATGCCTGATCCGCCAAAAAATCCAGCGGCTCCAGCTTCAAAGCCTTCTTCACTAAAAATAGCTTTACCCATTTTAATAGTAGATTCTGATATACTATCTCCTTTACCTTGACTTATATTAAATTCGCTTAAGCCATGCTGTCCCATCTCCGTACTAGCTTCGGCTAAACCAGTAGTAAACATTTTTAATGAAGTAGACCCGCCTGGAGCAGATGTAACTTGTTTAACTATTTCTTTCCCTATTTTAGGTGGAGAAATAACCTTACCTATTTTAGTGCCTTTTAAAATTTTTAAATATCCTACGGTTTCTAAAGCGGTTTGGCCAATTGATATAAGCAGTGGAGTAGTAACTTCAGCTTGCCCTGTTTTTATAAGAGTACCTAAATCAGTATTTAATTTTTTTGCTTTTTCTTCATTAAAATTTATGTAATTTTCAGCTAAAAAATCTGTAAAATAACCCATTCCTAAAGTTTCAATACCATATAGCACTGAGCCTCCAACACTTATAACATTACTAAATATAGCCGCCGGAACTTTTGAAGGGTCTCTTTTAAATGTACCAATTATTGGTAAAATTTCTTTAATCTTGGCTTGTTCTTCTTTGTATTTAGCAATTCTTTTTAATCTTGTTTCATCTGAAGTATCTGATATAGCTCCAAACAACGCGTCGTGTGCAATATCTGACGCATCGTTGTCTTCTAATCCAAAAAATCCCCCTAATGAAAATTCAACCCCTTGCTTAGCATCAAGCACGGCGTTGTCCCACGCATTTTTAATAGATTCTTTGCTCGATGTTGCTTGCACAAGCCTATCTACTTTTTCTCTATCCGCAAATAATTCTTGTAATTTTTCAGGCGTGCGCTTATTTTGCAATCCAACTAAAAAATCTCTATCTTCTTGCGGTAAATTAATTTTTGATAAATCCAAAGAAGTATCTACCGAATCTAATTCCATACTCGGCTGATCGGATGCTGCAGTTTCCTCCACAACCGCATCCGGAGTCGTGGGTGTTGTCTTTCCCGGCTCAATAGTTTTTAAGCCCGCTTTTTTGATGTACTCTTCTAATGAAAGATTAGCAGTCGATGCCGCGGCCTCCACTTGCGCTAAAGTATATTCCTTACCGTTGTATTCAAACATAATTATTAATTAAAAGTAGTTGGTAAATCTGATAAAGTTTGTGGGGCAAAAAATTGTGGCATTAGCTGCGCCCGCATACGCTCAAAACCAGCCTGTTGATTATTTAAATAATTTCTTGCATTACTAATAAGGTCGTAAAATTCACCTCTTGTTAATTTAGCGGCTGTAGATGAGCCTGTAAGCTCGCCAGAATTAGTTGCTACAAGATTCATAAATTCCATAAATTGATCGCCTCTTTTTAAATCAAATCTTTTAGGTTTTTCGTCTATAGTTAAAGTAATTATATTTCCTTTACCTTCTACAAATGCTCCTGGTAAATATGTTTTAGCATAAACAATAGGGTCTTCTGTTATTCTTTTAAAAGTTTCAACCGCTGATTGTTGTGCTTTTTGTACATCAGACTCTTTATCACTTTCCGTTTTAGCACGTAAAGCATCATTATATTTGCCGACGCTTGTTTGATTTACACCAGCTAATGCTGGCGCTAAAATATCTACAAGTTTTTGTTTTATAGCTGGCAAATCCGGGGTTTCGGCTTCAAGCATTTCTAAAATCTCGGGGTTTGTTTGAGTAATATTTAAAGCAGTACCGTCAATATCATCATATACTAAAGATTTTAAAGCTTGTATGTTACCTATTTTAGGATCTGACATAATTGCTTTAAGCTGTTCTTTATATTCATCTTGTGTAAATGAAATACCTTTTAAACCATTTGATTTTGCATTAGTAGATAATTCCACCATGCTTTTTTGTATGTAGGGATTTACATTGTAATGCTCTTGTCTTTCATTCCATAAAAACGCCCTGCCCTCGTTTCCAGTCATACTAACATTTCCGTTAGCATCAATTTGAGCTATTGCGCCATTTTCACCATAAGCAGCTTCAATATCAGAGTTTTTAAAGCCTTTTGAAACAAGACCATTTTGGTAATCATCTAAATATTCAATGCGCTCTTCGCGTATACCTTTTAATTGATTATCAAGATTTACAAAAGCATTTGTAATGCTATTTATTTTTTGAATTGCTTCTTGGTATTCAGGACTATCAGCTGAGGTTTGTACAATTGTTCTTGCTGCCGCGGCATATTCATTTTTTGCATTAACTGCCCACTCGCTAATTTTAGGTGAATATTGTTCGGGTATTTTTGGAAGCTCAGCCAAATTTGGTGTTTTTTGTAATATGCGGCCTAGTGCATCAACACGTTCTTTACGTGACTGTTCGTATTCAATAAATGGCTTTAATCCCATTTCTAAGCCTCTTTGTACAGCCCCCGCAATATCCGGCCCCATGCTAGCCTGCCCTAGCTTTGCCGCACCTTCAATTAAAAATTTAGTATTTGCCATAAATATTATATTCTTCTACAGGAATAGTAGTATCTATATTCTCTGGTTTAGTTAAAAAATCAAATCTATTTACAGTAGATTTTTGTGTACCCATCATTTTTTCAAATCCTGATCCTATTTTTCCAAGTAAATTATCTCCTTTGCCAGCTAATGCAGCGCCGCCTGCTAATCCAATTGCTCCTGTTATTCCGCCAATAACACCTTCTCTCGCCTGATTTCTTGCTTGTTGTGCCGCGGCTAACCTTTGTTGTGACATTCCTAAAAGTGTACCAGTTTTTTCCATTTCTAATCTTTGTGACATAGCCTCTCCAGCTCCCCTTAGTTGTTGCATGCGCTGTTCGCCTTGCGCTGCTAACATTTGATTACGTTGTTCTTGCTGACCTATACTTGCCGCCGCTGCTTGTGCTGCTTGTGTTTGTTGGTTAGCTAAACTTTGTGCTAACGCTGCAATACCGCCGCCGCCTGCAGATGCTGCTAAATTACTTAAAATATCAGCGCGGCCTTGCTCAGCCTGCTGCCGCGCAAACTCAGCCGCTTGAGTATTTACTGTAAGATCTTCAAATGTGTTTGTTACGTTTGCATAAGGGTTAGAGGTATCTAAAGCTTCATATCTGCTTTTCATAGCATTAAATTCAGCCCGCGCAGCGCGCTCTTCGCGTCTACGTCTTCTGCCTCCAATTAATCCTTGGGCAATACCGGTTAAGGCCCCTACACCAGCACTTATAACCCCTATTGGGTTTGCTGCGCCTAATATGCCCGCTGCTGCTCCTTGTGCCATATTTTAATTTATTATTATGTTATTTTAATTACGTATTAATTAACTACTTAACGATACTTCACTTCCTACAGAATAAAGTTCTTTTTTATCTGTTGAAGTATTTGTCATAGTTATTTCTGCATAATACCCCAAAACTCCTGAGGTATTAAATTTATTATTTTTTACAAAATAGCTAAATGCGTTTGCCGGTGTGCTATCAAGTGTTATGGTATTTCCTGAAATTGCTGTAACACTTTTGCCGGTATCTGTACCAAGCATTGTATTATCATACACTATATCGCCGACTTGGATTGTATTATTTAAATCCGAGAATGTAGCATCGTTGGAAGATATACTTGTTGGTGTACCTAAGCCTTGTACATTTAATGCTTTTAAATCCAAACTTGCCTTAGTTGGTTGCGCTTCGCCAGATATATAATTATAATATATACCCTCTTTTTCTATAAAGCTAGATACATCACCTGTTTGTTTATCGGTAGATATACTACTAGATGTCCATCCACTATCACCTTGGTAGTTTAATGTTCTAAAGTTTTTAACATTTCCAGGATTACGATTTAAATAAAATGTAACCTCTGAATCTGTCTTAGTGCCATAAAAAGTATTTCTAGTTTCGTTGTTATGCGAAAATATCTTCCCGTCTTTAAATGTGTAGTACATGCTATTTAAGCTAATGCCCGATTCCATTTCGTGAAACGATAACCTTGTAGGCCAACCATTAACACCTTCAGAAAAGCTAACTACAGTATTTTCAATAGGTAACGATATATTATATTTATCTTTGTTTTCGTCATAAGAACCGAACATATATCCAGTTTCAGCAACAAGCTTATCTTTAAAATAATCTTTCATGCCGTAGTTGGATATTTCAGTAATACCATCACCGCCTAATCTTAGCACCTTGCCTCTTGTTCTATCTACAAAATAAGCTCTATAAATGTGATCTGCAAAGCTTTCAGGGTGTTGGCAACCATAATTACCAGCGTAAGGTATAATAGTGCCTAAGAATCGGTCTGTAGAGGTAACTTGAGGATTGCCATCCGCTTGGAATAGTAAATCTTTTCTAGCTGGTACTTTTAATATTGCGTCATCACATAAAAGTGTAAGATCAGTATCTCTAGTATTTAATTTTTGGATACTACCATATATTGGGTTTGCTTCTTCTGTAATGTTTTCTGCTATAATAAATTGGTTTAATCTATTAATACCGTTTTTACCATTATATATACCAGAAAATATTAAGCCAGATTTTATACGCTCTTCGCTGTAATTATCTTCAAATACAGTTGAAACTCTAACGCCTTTGCCAATTGTTGGCGCATTAAAGTCATCACGAATTCTATCTGATTCTACTCCATTATTAAAGCTAATACAATTTGTATATTCTAAATCTTTTAAGTTGCCAAGTTCTGCTATTGCATAAGTTTTTTCTGTTTCATAATAAATATCTAAAACGCCATCTTCAGGTTCTATTTCAAATACAGGTGGATTTGTAGGCGCTGCGCTTCCGGATATATTAAACGCCCTAACATCTACTGTAAAATCTCCTGTACTTGGTGGGCGATGATTAGAATTTGTAAAATTTGTAGCAAATTTAACTGCCCAATATTTTTGGCTACCGGCAAAACCTTCAGCTACTTCTTGTATTTTATAATTAGGATATTCTGATATATCATCAAATAAACTTTCTATTCCCGCCCACCCTGAAAATCTTAAATAGTTTTGACTTTCGAGCCCTATATTAAACGCGTCAGTTGCATATGAATCATCAGTATTTCCCCATGCGTTTTCTGTAACAAACACTATATGATACCCAGCAGGTATGCTAACAGAGTCGCCAGATATGCTGGTTATTGCCCCTAAAGTGCTATTGACCGCTGCTATGTTTGGTACAAAATACTCTCTAATATCATGGGACGAGCTTTCTTCCGGGACATGTATTCTTGAATGCGTTGCAATAGTGCCTAAAGAAGATTCGTCTAAAGATTCAAAAAGAGCTTGTTTTAATTGTGATTGAGCGTTTAATTTAATAAAAAACTTACCATCATATTCTGGGTTCCCAGTATCTTCTGTTATATTTATTTTTTCAATATTAGCGGAATACTCAGAGTTAGAAGTATTATCTATATATATTACTTCTACGTCTTTACCAAATGGTTTTTCAAAAACAATTTCTATTTCGTCGTCAAGATTTTCGCCTATTTCAATACTTTTAATAGTATATAATTCTGATTTTAAATTTGATCCGGCCCTTCTAAATCTAATTTGGCTCCCGACAGTAATATTAGATTGAAATCCAGCTGTAACCTGGCTAGGAGTAGGATCTTCTGAGAGCTTACCCGCTTCGCTTAATAATATAGTATTATGACCCGCACAAGGAGTTCTACCTGGTTGCCTTGTTGTTTGATCGTTACCTTCATCAAATGCAATATCAAAAGTTAAAAAATCAGTAGCATAAACTACTTCTTCTTTATATTTTAAAAAGTCCGGCGGATTATTAAGCTTACTTAATACTTTAAATTTATTATTTTTTAATTTATATGGACTATTGCCAGAACCTTTTTTAAGTATTAAAACATTATCTTCTGATATTTTATTTACTTCTGAAGATGGAAAAGATAAATAAAGATGTCCTGTTTTGTCTTCTTCATATAAATTACTTGCTGCGATATTATAATATGGGTTTGATACTTCTTTTATGTAATACTTATAATGCGTTAATTCAGACGGTAAAGAAGCGTGAGTTGTACTAACCCTGAAAGCTGAATTTAAATCCGCATTAGCTGAATTAATTTTTATTACACCACTAGTATCTGTAAATACAGGCGTTTGCCTACCATATTCGTCTTGGTATACAATACCGAATTGATATGTTCTACCTGATTTTATTGAAAACTTTTGCGAAGTATCACTCCTTGAAATAGTAGATAACGTAAATGATGGGTTTGTAGTTACATTAAAGTTTTGCTGATAGTTTCCAAAAATCAATCTATTGCCTGTAACTTCTAATGCTTTTGCTTTTCTAGGTATGCTATCAAAAGGTCTTAGTGTTTGATTAGATTGTATGGCTTTATATATTTGTTCGTCTTTAACTTCAAATGTTGCGGGAAAATTGCCCCCTGATTTTTTTAAAGCTTCAACAATATAAACGTTTGAGCCTACTGAGTCTTTATAAAGTATTTCTATTTCTTCAATATCAGCTTGGTAATTATCAGCCGCGGGAGAGGTAAACCAACCCTGTATTTTTAATTTTCTTACTAAATTAGTCATACCTGTATTAAACCCCTCTTTTGCTGTATATGCGTAATCACCTGGTATAAACGCCGGTAAAGAAAACGGTGACATTGTTGAAAATTGGCCGTTAGCATACTTATATCTGTATGAAAATTTAGCAAATTTTAATTCAAATAACGGGTCGTCTTCTTCTAATAAGCACGTATAGACAACATTATCATCTTCAATTTCAGAAGTTTTAGAAAGTAGCTTTCCGGTAAAACTAGTTCCCGGGTCTGAATGAACAGTAAGCTCTACTCTTAATATTGATTCTATATTTTTTCCAAATTCATTTTGAAAAGAATTTTTCATTTCAATAATATCGCCAACTTCATAATTAGGGTCTACGCTAAAATTACCTGAAAAAGTATCGTCAATGTCTACATTAAAAAAGTTTTTAGTAAACGTTACCTCATTGCCTCCTTCTGTACCTGCGCCTCCGCGCAAACTTTGATCAATTGTTTGAAATGTAGGCGCGTTTAACGGACCTTTTTTATATAATGAAATTCTATCATCGGAAAGATTTGTGCTTGTTGTAAAATCTGTTGCTGTAACACCACGCCAATATTCTATATCAACTTGTCTTGGTTCGTTTAGATCATCTGTAAAATATAAAACACCATCAAGCACTGCAACACCTGTAATAAGATTTGAAGTGCTAAAATTAAGTATCGAACCTGTGTCGCATAAAATAATATCTACACTATTATCAGATGGGTCTAATTCAGCTATATAATCTGCTGTTGCCGATGCACCAAACCAATATACTTTATCATTTTCGGTATCGCGCACAGTACCTATACAAGTTGCACCAGATGGAAAAGTAAGTGTTGCAAATGTAGATGGGGTGTCTGGATCTATAGGCACATTTATATCTGCACGGTTTTTAACTCTTTCTGTATTACCTAAAATATTTTGCAGCGCACCCACATCAGAGCCTTCTGAGTAAGATACGCTAACATTTAAAGCATCTCTATATTCACCTTGAGGAACTAATCTTTCATCAAGGTCTTTATTCATTTTACCTTTGATGAACAGGTTTTTTAATTCTGGCATATTTTAGTGTTTAATCCATTTAGATTGGCCGCGAAGTGTTTGAGCGAACTCTTCAGGCTTGTAATTAGACAAACGAAGTTTTGCTTGTCTCACCGCTGCAAACTTTTCTTTTTTAAATCTGTTTACAATATATTCAGGCGTATTTGCTCTAGTGGCTAATACAGCATGCGCAATACTTTTATACATCGCTTCTTCAGCAAATTTGTGTACAACTTTTTCTTCTGCTGTTGCAACACCATCGCTAATATATTTTAATGTAACAATTTTACCCGTTAAATGACCTGAAAAGAATATTTTACCTTTTAGCTCGTCTATAAAAAATACTCCGTTAGCGTTCATAAATTCAGGATCAGAACCATAACGGCCGCCGCTGTTTTCTTGAAAACCATCATTATCTTTAATAAAATAATCGTCGTTCAAATCGCCAGCTGTATTTGTTACTCTAAACTTCTTATTTGTTTCAGACTCATTAGCGGTCATAAGCTTGCCGTTATTGTCAAATAAGTAGTTATAGTTATTATCTTGTAAAAGTGCCGTAGGATTGCTTGTAACGCGCGTGGGGTATAGCCTATGCTCTATTCCGGAGCCATCTACCCAAGAAAGTGATACATAATTAACGTAATCATGCGGTAGCTTCATTTGAAGATTATCTGGAACTTCAATTTCTTGAGATTTTTCGCTTTTTAAAGTATCGTAGCTTAATTCTTGTATTGCACGTTGCGCAAAGAAAAGTACATTGCTACGTTTTACCTTTGGTATAATTTTTTCTTCGCCAACATATGAAATCATAAAGTTATTTATAATATCGGCTAAAGTAATGTGCTGATAGCTACCTAATTCTTCAATTGCGTTTATTTGTACAACTGTAATAGCTAGCCCGTCTTTTGGTGCTCCATCAGATTCTAATACATCTGTATTGTTTGTGTTTCCTGAAAATGTAATGGTAGGCGAAGAATAACTATAATTACCTTGGCTTATTTCTTTGCCATTAACAAATATTTGCAAATCACCAAGCACAGTTGGTAATGGATCAAACATCGCTGTTGTTAAAGTAAACGCAAGCGTAGATCCGTCACCGGTAAAATTCGTACTGTTATTATAATAACGTTCTTGTGTAATTGTGAATAGAGACATTTATTAAGCTTTTTCTTGTTGAACGTTTTTGACTTCTTCTGCAGACCCAATCTGATATAATCCTGGATCTTTTAATACAATACCAGCAAGCGCTAATATTTTAATCACTAATTCTGTTTCTTCAGAAGCATGTAATTCAAAATTTGTTGAATTGCCCGAATCATATAATCCTGTAGTATTATCATATGCCCAATTAGCATTTGCGGGTGTTTTTATATAATTACAAGTAACATCTGCTGTTTCGTTTGCGGTAATGCTATCTGCATATACTTTTATTGCGTTTGTTTCACTATCTCTTAAGTATATAGGAAAATCATTTGAAGGTTGTGATAGGGGTGATTTTTTAATATATAGCCAATTTTTTTGTGTTATATGTTCAGCGTTAATACCGTTATATAATACGCTGCCTAATCTATATACATCAGAAGGAAGTGTAATACCACCTGTAACAGTAGCACCAACTTTTTCAAATAAGCTTATTTTTTCTTCTAAAATATCCAGCATGTCTGAATACTCCGTGCTATTGCCCGGTAGTCTAGCGAATTGGTTTAAGTCATAGAAGTATTGCTCAAATATATCTAATTGAGCTTGATTCGCCATATAGTTAAATTCCTGAGGTGTAATGTAGCCCCGTTGTTCTTTGTTTGTAATTGCTAATACCCTTTGGTATACAGTGTTTACATTTACACTCATATTTTAATATTTTAGGTTAGGCCCACGGATATTGTAGGCCTATACCTAAATATCACTTATTTTAATCGTTTTTCAACTGTTTGGTATACTTCAATACCCTCGTCGGTTTTAAAATATGCAGCTAAAGCCGAATATGGGTTTTCATCAAATGGTACAGTAATTAGTTTTCTGTCGTTACTAGCCCACGTAAATGTGCGCTGATCATTTGATAGTCTAATAATGTTTTGTTCAACAGCTTTAATACCGATGTTTCTAACATTAATATTATCGTCATTTGCTAATTCTAAAAACAAATTTGGATTGTTACGCGCAAATACGATTAAATCTCTTTTTATTTCTTTTGAAGACATTCTTGTTACTTCACTGCCAACTTCAGTACGCATAATAGCTTCGGCTTGATCAATATCCATTTGGCTAGCTATATTTAATGCTTCAATTTGTAGCTCTAGCACATCTAATTCCTCAACAGCTTCTATTGCTGCGTCAAATTCAAAATAAACTTTATTTCTAAGAGGATGATAAAGCGATAAGAATTTTTGTAAAACTTGCTTTTCTCTTGGTACAAATAATGTGCCATCTTTAAAAACAATATGTGCAAGTCTACCATCACCTTTAAACTCATCTACAAAAGGTGTTTTTTGATTAGTAGTATATTTTAATTCTCTTTCATACCCTTGCTCTTCGTCAAAATAATATACGTTTCTTGATTTTAGTGTAAACGTAAGTGGAGCAAACTCATTTTTAAGAATATATATTCTATCTTTAATTTCCCAAGCGGGCTTTGTGGGCTTTTGTTTTACAGTTTTAGCCTTAACTGTTTTTTGAGGCGCAACCTCAATAGTTTCTTCTGCTATAGCTTGTTTTGCCATGATATAATAAAATAAAAAAGTTTAAAAAATAAAGCCGAAGGTACCCGAAGGCACCCCCGAACTTTAATGTAAATATTAGTTAAACAACATAAAGTTGTTAGCTGCTTGTACAACCAAACATCTTTCAGTTAGGTAGTGTACTTCCATTTTGTCTTCACCAGAGGTAAAGTTTCCACCTACAGATCCAGTTACCCAAGATTTCATTCTGCGGTCATCAGCTTCAGAAGCACGGTAACGTACGTGAAGGAATGGTCGGCGAATGTTTTTACCAAGGATTTGATCATAAACAGAAGAAGTACCAGCTGGAATCAATACACCACGAGTGATGCTAGTAGATTCAGAAGCATCAGCTGAAATACCACCACGCAATTTAGCGTCGTTCAAATATTTCCAGTCAGATTTGTAGAAGTCATAAGAACCTCTGCGGAATCCAGAAAATCCAAGATTCAACGCCATATCTTCGCTATTTTCAAAAATACCGAAAGATGTACCGTTTGAATACCCTGCATTTCCAATGCCGGCAAGCATGTCATCGATGTCCAATGAAAGCGCACGGTTTACAAACAATACGTTTTCTTCGATAGCCCCTTGTCCATCAAGTTTCTTAAGGATTTCATCAAAATCAGCAAGATCTTCAGCCGCGTTTGTAGTACCGTCAACACCTTGAGTAGTGTGCCCACGATCTTTAATAGCCGCGAAAAGACCTTCAGATCCTGTTACTTCAGTTAAGTTAGAGTTAGTTACTTTTTCAGCTTCAACAAGAGCAATCTCAGAATAATCTTCGAAACGAGTTCTTGTATCGCCTTCAGCTTTCAAATACCATAGGTATCCAGATTGACCAGCTTCGCCAGTTACTTCAACCCATCCAATTTGAGAAGCGTCAGATCCAGTAATTTCGTATTTGTCACGAAGAATCATTGGCTTGTTAGTAAAGCTTTTAAACTCAGGCTCAAGAGCGCTTAGTCCGCTATCATTACTAGCTTTAGCAAATTCAGTACCAAATACAAAAATAGATACACCAGATCCAGCTGTTAACCCTTGTCCGACAAGGCCAGTTGAGTTAGTGTAACATTTTACTGTAATAGAAGTTGATGAAGTATCATCCGCAGAAACATAAGCTTTAGCTTCTTCAGTTCCGTCAGTAACAACGATCATATTTCCAGTACGGATAGCGTGACCAGAAGGAAGACCAGAAATTACGTTAGCACCAGAACCGTCGGCTGCTAAAGTTAATGAATCATAAGATAAGTGCAAACGACCTTGCTCAGACCATACAACTTGGTCAGAAGACATAGGCATTTCAGCACCTACCATACGTAGGAAACCAGAAACAGAGCGATTTCCATAACGCTCTACTTCTTGCTCATATAATTCAGGAAGGTATTGTTGTGCCCATCCTGCAGTCGCAGTTGCTGTAAAGTCAACATACGCTGTTGAAAGTGTTTGTTTAGTTGGCGCGGGTACTGCATTCAAATTAGAACCAGCGCTTGGAGTATTTACTGCCATTTTTTAAGTTTTAGTAGTTTTTAAGTTTTAGTTTTAGTTTTGAAATATCATCACCAACTACTCTTGCTTTGATTCCCCCATCATTATTAGCTTTATTATGAACCCCTCTTGGATTCATGTTAATATTTTTGGAAGATTCAACACTTTGTTTAAGTGCGTCTGCACGCCCTTGTTCATAAAAGTGGTTTGCAATAGCATCTGGATTCATAGCAGTGAATAAAGATTTATGATAGCCTTTTGCATCACTCATAACATTATCATTATTAAGAAACTTCTTAATAAAGTTATTTATGTCGCTTTGGCTTGTTTTAACCTCATCTACATTTTTAACATTAAAACGATATTTTTTATCACCGACATTATATTCAAAACCTTTGAACTTATCGTTGAAAACTTGACTAGTTTTCTCTAAAAATACATTTTTCTGTTGTTCAGCTATTTTTGATGACTCTTCAGTCTCTTTATTATAGCGGTTAAAAAAGTCAACAGCCTTTTGTTGATCAGGCGTTAATTTTGAACCCGCTTTAATTTCTTCATAATATTGATCTTTTAATCCCTCTAAAGATTGCCTTGCTTGCGCAACTTCTTCTTTGAATCGCAGTTTCTTACGTTTAATATCACGTTCGTCATCTACATCTTCATCAAATGAAAAACTATCTTCAATTAAAAAATCAACTTCTTCCGCAGATAAATGCGGTTTATTTTGTTTATAATAATCACGCAGCAATGCCATGTCATCTACTGATGAATAATCCCTGTTTAATGCTACGTAATCTTCAAGTGTACCCCCAGTTTCATTTATGAAGTCTACAACTTTTTGAATATTTTCGGGAAGTTCAATACCAGAATCTTGCTGCTCTTGAATAGCTTCTTCAACTTCATTTGCTAATTCTTGTGCTTCTTCTTGTACTGTTTCTTCCGAAGATTCTTCTTCAGTAATTTCTTGTAAAACTACTTCTTCTTTTTCTTCGGTAGGTTCTTCGGAATCCCGTACTTCTTCTGCCACTTCTTGGCTAGCTTCGGGTTCGTCGCGAACAGGAACCTCATCTGTGCTTTGCTCTTGAACGGCATTTTCTTCGTTTTGTTCTTGTTCTGTTACTGGTGGTTGACGTAAATCAACTTTATATACACCATCTTCAAAAACAGCGCCGGATTTTTCAGCAACTGTTTGTTCTTTTTCTTGAATTGAGGGTTCTTCGGTTTCAACCGCTTTTACCTCGACATTTTCAGCCATAATAAAATATTATAAGATTATACACTATACATTACCTGGGTTCGAAAGAACCTAAGTCAAAATCACCACTAAGTATGTCGTTTCCAGCAGATTCGAAAGACTTAGGTGGTAAATTATTTTTTCTTTGATTGATTAGCTCGCTTTGCTGAGTAGCTTGTAATTTTGTGCGCTCATCTTTGCGATCTTCTTTTTCTTTAATTGTTTGTTTTTGCGCGTCAACCTCGATGCCTTTTAACTGCATGTTCATTTGGAACTCAAGATTCATTAAATCTTTCTTAAGTTGCGCTTCTTGCATTAATCGCTGCATTTCAAGCTGAGACTCTATTTGTTTTAGTTCAGCTTTTTGCGCCGTTAATGCTTGCTGCTTTTGCACTTCCGCCTGCGCGGCTACTTGTTGTGATTGTGCATTTGCCTGCGCTTGCATCTGAATATTCTGTTGTTGCATTGCTTGGTCACGCTCTAATTTTTTACGTCTGCGTATTTTAAGCATTTGATTTGCAAGCTGGATATTTTTAATCTCACGAAGATCAATTGCATCTTCTAAATCAATAAGCCCAGCAGATAACGCTGTTTGAATATTATTTTCAAGTTTTTGTTGTTCTTCTTCATCCGGCATTAAATCAATAAATATGCCAAAATCGTGAATATGCAACTCTGATAATTCAGCTAAAGTTGCTACATTATGCACGCCTATAGACTGAATAAATGCTTCTCTCGCTGGTGAATATTCAATAACGTCAGAAATACGCAAAGATATTTTTTCAGCTGTTTCAGCCGCTAAAAATAAACCAGCTTGTAATATATGGCGTGTTGCAGTATTTGAATTTGCTGCTGCAATTTTTTGAATACCTACTAAAGCATTGCTATCAGGCATACTACCATCTCTTGCTTCATTTAAGCCAGTAGCATCACGCATCATCTGTAAGTAATAGTTATATGTGCTTATTAATGATGAAATTTTATTGCCACCCGAGCTCGCGGATATTTGCTGAATAGGTACTTTGCCAGGATTCATATCGCCTTCAGAGGTAAATGATCTACCAATTACAGAACCTGTTTGGAAGAACATATTTAGGGCTTCTTGAGGACTATAATTTGTACCATTACCTAAATCAATTTCTGCTAAGCCATCTGCATCTAAATATACACCATCAGGTACAACGCGAGATAAAACTTGTTGTAATTTTAAATGCGTTAACTGAATCATATCAGCAAAACCGGTTATACGACTAACTAATGATTCAATACGACCTTGATACATTCTCGGCGCTACTACTGAATAATTCATTTTTACTTTATTAGCATCGCTTTTAGGTCGCATCATATTTTCGCAAAGCTGCCATTTTAAAAGCATGTTTGCTCCCGGCACATAAACGCCTTCGTATAATACTTCTATATTAGTAGCAATTCTTTCAAATCTTGCTCTTGAATCTTTGGGCGGATTAAAAGAATCATCTTTTTTAATTGCTTTTTTAGCACCGCTAGCTGTTTCTTTAATTTTATAAACTTCATTATGGAAAGTTTTATAATTAAAATATAATACGTCAACAGTATTAGCGTCATGCTTATTGGCTATAGGGTTATATTTATTATATATTCTATAATTTGAATAACCCTCAGATGAAAGTTTTTCTAAATCTTCATTTGTAAGATTAGGGAACTCTTTCTTTAATTCATTAATTGGTATTGTTTTTACTTCACCAATATAATATATATCATCATAATACGGTGATTCTGTATATGAATGTACAATATTAGCTGGGTCTACATATTCAATTTTAATTCCTTCAGAATTATTATATGTAGTTTTTACTGCGGCAGTACCTAAAACAGCAAGATCATAATATAATTGCTTTTTAGTTAATTCGTATCTATTTTTATTAAGAATAACATTTATAGCTTCTTCTTCAGCAATTTCAATAGCTTGCTTATAGTTAAGCTGCATATGCAATTGTAGCTCTTCTTCGTTTTCTGGAAGTTCAGCTAAATTACTTTCTTGCAAGTTTATACCAAAGTTTTGCTGCGCAAAGTCATTAAGCTCTTTTGTTTGCATATCTCTAAGTATACCTTCCATATACTCAGTACGTTTATTAACGCCAAATGGATCTTGTGAGTATGCTTTAATATCATAAGTACGATTAGCCATACCGTTAACTACAATATCTACAAACTTAGGTATAATTGGTACAGGTTTCCAGTCAAGATTAAGATAAGACATATCGCCATTGATAGAAAGCTCGTCTTTATATTTCTGTACTGATTGCTCACCGCGAGCATATAAGCGTAAATTATGATACGCATTTTGATTTACATAAAATCTATTTGTGGCGGCGTCTCTTTTGAACCATTCGTTTTCAATAGCACGCGCTATTTCAAGCCCGTATTCTGGACTCGCCTTTTCTACATCGCTAACTGCTTGGCTAGGAAAATAACTTTTTATAACTGACTCAGCCATAATTTTTTATTATTTTTGATTGTGAACCATCGTTTTTATATCTAGCGATGTTCAGATTAAGCTTTAATTTTGTTTTTTCTTGATTAGGCGCATACAAATTTTTATTGCAAGCCATAATAGCTAAACCTGAACTAATAGCCGCATCATATTTTGTACGTTTATTAATATCAAATTTTGCCCAATCATTTAATGTATTATTGAAATACATATTTCCATATTCACCATTTTCTGATAAACCAACATATTTTTGTATGTATGATTCTATTGCAGCGGCATGTGCTTGCCGTATATCTTCAGAAGAGTTAGGGATTCCGCCAATTTCTTTTTCCGTGACAGATAGCTTATTTCTAGCTCTATCCGGGCGATTCATTGAAAATCCACGATAACCTCTTCTTCTTAAATAATATAATAATCTAGGTTTATTATTCTCAGCAAGCAATGGCATACCATAAAAAGCTAATGCCATTAATACATCTTCAAAAAACATTTCTGCTGTTTGTGGTCGTGCCACATATTCTAAAAAAAACATATTAGTGGGCGCATCTTCCATGCTAAATTTCGTTAACCCATGTAACGCGCCTTTAGACCCCTGACCGTCTGTAGTGCCTGATATATCGTAACTATCACAGCCAAACGCCCCTATATGTTCATTCCCAGGGTATTTTACTCCATTCTTTACTATTACACGATTTTGCAAATTTGCAGGCGGTACCCAGCTCACCTTAAATCTGCCATTAGGGTTTGGGCTAAAAATAACTTTGCTATCTTGTATGCCGTTTTCCCATTGAAAGCTGCCCGTAGTAATACCGGCTAAAGATTCAATATCGTCGTTATAATCTATTTGTTCGTATATTCTAGCTAAATTAAATATACTATTTTTTGTTTCATCACGAAATGCATGCTCTTCTGTACGCGGAAACTGTCTGTAATATTCATTTAAGCCGTCCTGATCGCCTTTTAAGCCTTCAACTTCATTATCCCAATGTTCTATGACTCCTTGGTCAATAGGGTCTCCGTATGGGCCTTCAACTGGTTCTGCCGGCGTATCAAAGACAGGGTGTCCATAAGAATCAATGAATCCTTCGTAATTCCATTCCATAGGTATGAACAAGCTATATAATCCGCTGCGAGTCTGTCCATTGCGGTTTCTTTTTGTAACGTTTGAATCATTATATAACTTTTTAAAATTTTCACCGCCTTTATCCAATGCGTTTGATGTTGATCCCATCATGCATTTACCAATAACCCTGCTACCAAGCCTAAGCGTAGTTTTAGTAACTCTCCAGTTATTTAATATATTGTCAGGTCTTTCCCATTTACCGCTTTCATCGTGTACTAAGAGTTTTAGTTTTTCACCATCATAGCTGTTATCGCCCGTGTTCTTCCAGTCAATAGTTGTATCAAGACCTTCAAGTTCTTCTCGCTGTTGCCCTGATTGTATTGACTTTCTTGTTAGTTTTGATGCCGGCACCCTGTAAGCTAGTTCAGTTTTAGGCCGATCCATACCATCTTGTATTGGCTTAAAAAAGAATGGATAATTTATTGATATTGGTACAACTTTATCTGTGAACATTTTTTTAGCATCGGAACCAGATTTGGACAATATTCCGAATCGTGCGTCGCTTGATATTGTAGCCCAGTTAACGGTTTCAGCCGATGCCATAAACGAAAATCCTGAACGACGGTTTTTGAGGTAGCACATGCCATAACATCTGGAATCTGCTTTGCAAGCTTCCCAGAAAATAAAGAAAAGTCTGTTTGCTTCTCTAAACTCTGGTGCCCCAACATCAATCTTGGTCCACTGCAAGTACATATAGTTAGTACCAGTAATGTAAGTAGCCACGCCTTTATTATAGAACCAATGGCCTTCTTCACGTCTTTTGAATTCTTCATCTATGTATGGTTCCCATTTTTCTTGAAACTCCGGAGGATAGTTTTTCCAATCAAATATGGTTTTTATTTTACTTAACTCTTTAGGATATTCCGCTTTAACCCATTTATCATCGCCTTTGTTTAATTTGGCAGGCGCAGGAGGCAAAGCTATTTTAAGATTTTGTATGCTATAGACATCACCAATTTGCCCGGTTTTACTTATAACGACAATATCTTCTTCTTTGTTGTACCCGTATTTCCAACGCTTAGCTTTATTAAATCTTTTAAGCTTGTTTATTTTAATAGGCTCTATAACCTTATATAAAGTTTGCTTATACATTACCTGCTTCTTTTTTCAGCAAAACCTTTAAACGCTTCTTTTTTTTCTTCGCGTGGTTTGTTTTCAAGTATAGCCTCTTCTTCTTGAATTCTATTCAATATTTCAAAAGCATCAAATATTGCAAGCTTTTTTGTTGCTGCCGCATTTTTAAGCCTATCTGCTGACACATCATCTTCTGTATTAGTAATGATTTTTTCTTCAGCAACTTTTATAAGCTCATCAACTGCTTTGTGCCCAGCTTGGATTATATTCTTTTTCGTCTCCTTGATACTCATATTTAATTGAAATTGAATTGGTGGGCACACGGTACATTCTTTCGCCTTCTATAATAAATTCATATTCGCTTGAGGGTGTAAAACCAACTAAGCATTCGTTTTTAATACCGTTTTTTTCTAAAGCTTTATCAGCATATTTTATAATGCCTATTAAAGGTCTTTCTTGGCCAGTATCAAATTTATTATTAGATTTTAAAGGTTTTACAAAACAAAACCCCTTTGGCGCGTGCCATTTGCTATTGCGCTTATATAAAAAAATTTGTTCAGCCGTTATAAAGTATTTATCTTCTTCAAAATAACTTGATGAATTTTTTTCTTTACCACGAACATCATACCACCTGCGAAAAACATTATGATGAACAATTACTTCGTCACCTTTTTTAATATCAGTTTTTTCTGCAATTGGTGTTTCAAGCACAATAGCATTTCTGCTAATATACCTGTGATCAGATATTTCTGTATTTAATATTAATTCGTTGTTACCAATTTGTTTTTTGTTATTATAACGTTCTTCTTTTGGCGCAACTATAAAACTAAAAATGCTTCGCATTAATATTCTAGGTTATACTCAACTGCTACTGCCATATTTTTATTAAAATCTTTCCACGGCAATACTTCGTTGTTCTTTTTAATATAAATACTGTATTTATTTTCTTCTTCGACTATATCACAAATAGTATGCCCCCCGTAGACTTCTTGGCCTACGGAGTAATGCATAGCTTCATTTTTATAGTCTCTCCCGATACTAATCTTCCTTATCAGATTCATCTTTTTCCGGGATTGCTACGTAAGTTCCATCTTGAATGTTTACAGATACTTTTCCGTATTCTTCTTCGAGCTCTTTTTGGAACGCTTGTAATTGTGCTTGGATTTCTCCGGTTTGGTGCAATAGCGCGTGTTTTTCAACCTCTAGCTGCCCTAATTGCATTTGTGCTTGGTTTAGAGTCTGTACAAATCCTTGTAGTTTTTGCAACTGCTCTTCGGTTATTTTTGTGTCGTTAGACATAATTTAATTGTATTTAATTGTTAATAATAGTTATGCAGCCGGCTCCTGCGTTGGTAATTGCCGTGTTACACTTGTAGGTGTAATTTTTTCTTCAATTTGAGAATCAAGACTTGCTTTGATAGCATCAACTTCTAATTCGCTTGCTTCTAGCCATGCTTCTACAATCTCTTGCGTAAGATCATCAAAAGCAGTAAAACTATCTGCATCAGGGGCCGCTACAGTTTGTGTCCCAATAGAGTTTGCTGTATAAGCATTTCCATCAGCATCCGTTTGATCAGATGTAGCTGTTAATCCCCAATGGATATTATAAACAATATCTGTAAGGCTTTCTTGTGAAGGGTATGTATCTAAAGCATTTATTTGCCAAGAATATGTATTTGCCATTTTTTGTTTTTATTAATTAATATTTGTATAAAGTTATTATTACACAATTGTTTAGGTTTTTATTTTTTATTAAACAGGGCAATTTTCTCGTGTGTTTATATCGGAAAAAGATACAGTAGCTGAATTTGTTGCATCCTGGCCATTCAAATGAAATATTAAATATACGTTAGGAGAGCTTAAGGTTCCCGCACTAAATGAAACGCTTGCTGTATTACCGCTAAGATTTGTATCATAATTAGCTAT
>Ga0209756_1001573_pt1 | contig 20923 bp, 28 predicted proteins | sample ETNvirenome_6_85_FD_184071 | JGI IMG/M metagenome (GOLD analysis project Ga0209756, IMG submission 184071) | Marine viral communities from the Pacific Ocean - ETNP_6_85 (SPAdes) (version 3) | ecosystem: Environmental > Aquatic > Marine > Oceanic | place: Pacific Ocean | collected 2013-06-19 | reverse complement strand
TAGGTATTCCCACTAGTGGTTCGGTAGGCCCTAACGCTATTCGGTTAGCAGCCTATATGGGTTGCAATCCCATTATCTTAACAGGGTTAGACCAAACCTTCACTGGTGGTAAGTATCGAGTAGATCAATATGACTACATTGATAATAAATATGTACTAAAAGATTTTGATCACGAAGAAGCGATTAACAAGCAACCTATCAGTTATCACAATGGGAAACAGCTTTGGTATATCACAGGAATGATGTACCGAACAGCGATTGTGGGTATAGCAGATGAGTTAAGGGACAAGGGATTGTCGGTTGTTCGTTGTCATAATAAAGGCGATAAGAATTTTTATAAGGTAGAAGGCGTTCTACTAGAGGAAACTAAAGGAATTGAAGTGATGAACGCTACTATGAGTGGCGTATGGAAGAATGAACTTCCCAGATATAACTTAGTAGCATAGGGGGAACTATGGCTAATTTAGAATCGGCTGCGATGGCTGCACTCCAAACTGGAGTAAATCCATACGAGTCGCAAGGGTATTTGGATTGGATGTCTGGCATACCCGAAGCACAGAAACAACTGCCTGGAGCCATTCGTCAACAAAGACAAAGGCAAGTAACAGAATTAGAGAAAGGCATCCCAGAGCAAATAAGAAGGGCTGCTCAACCATTAGCAAGAAGGGGATTGAGTGGAAGTGGTCTTCAATTAGAAGATATAGGACAAGCTGCTCTTGATAGACAGATTGCTATTGATAGAGCAAAAACTCTTGCTGAAATTGACCCTATTAATGCTCAAATTGCTTTACAGAATTTAGCAAGAGATCGTGCTGTGCAAAGAGGTGGTGAAGAAAGAAGACGTTTTGAAAGAGAAGAAGATGTTACTGAAAAACAGAGAGCACAAGATCAGTTAATGAAAACTGCATTAGCTTCGGCTGGTGTAGGTTTATTAGGGAAAGATAATCCTCTTTCTAGGGCAATATTTGGAGGGACGGGACAAGAAGGATTACTGCAAAAAGCTATAGGTGGTATTGGAAGTTTGTTTGGTGGTGGTGATACTTCGATGGTTACTCCAGAAATGATGCAGTATGGAAGGTATGGAGATATTGTTGATGAAGAAGAACAAGGTTTGTTAGCACCAGGTCAAACTATGACTCCATTACCTTCTCCATATGGAACAGGCTTTGATTCAAGTATAGTCCCTGAAACAGCAACCGATCAATTTAATCAACAGTTTTTACCAACACAAGAACAAATGTTAGAAGCAGAAGGTGGTGGTATGTATGGAGGTACTTCTCCATATAGAGATATAACTACCTATGAAGGAGAACAACAATTTCCTTATTCTTTTCCTGGAAAAATCGATACTAATTTTACAGAACAACCTACTGTAGGTGAAGAAGACTATATAACACCTTTATATGATGATTTCGCTTTCGAGGGAGCACCAGTTCCAGGAACGGAAACTATTTTAGAGCAATTACAAAGACAACAAAGAGAAGCAAGTGAAAGAAGTTTAGCAAACTTAGTATTAAATGATGCAAGTACAGATTTAGATTTTGATTTAGAAGATATTTTTGATGAAAATATATTGGATTCGGACAACAATAATGTGCCTTTTGGCAAAACCTCTGGCCTTTCTAGTACAGGTAGGTTAGAGGAGATGCAAAAAGCGATGGCACAAGGATTTGCAAACGCTAAAACAACACAAAAATTATTAGACGAAGGCAAGATAGGAACAGAATATGCTAGTTTATTGTCAGACGCTAGTAATTATGCGAAAGATACTCTGCCAGAGAGTGGAACCGATTTGTTAAGTACCGCTGGTGATATCGCAAAATTACCATTTCAAGCGTTAGGTGCTGGAATGGAAGCAGTTGGTGGTGCAAAAAAAGCTGTAGGAGATTTAACTACAAAAGTGTTGGATGCTGCTACAGGTGGTGCATATAGCGGAATAAGAGGATTAGGTGGACAAGCAACAAAAGCAGTAAGCGATGCACTTGGAGGCGTTGTATCCCCCTCAACAGTCGGAAGTGCTGCATTAACTGCTCTTAGAGGTAAAGAAGGATTAAAAAGTATTGCCAAAGACCCATTAGGTTTTGCTGGAAAAAAATTATTATCTTCTTCGTTACCTAGTTTAAAATCTACTGTTGGTTCGTTAGCTGAAGGTTCTTTGCCAAGTATAGGAACAACCTCTTTTGGTGCTTCACAACTTGCAGCCAATGCAGCGTATGATGCAGCTTTAGCACAAGGACTCTCAGTACAAGCAGCAGACAAGGCAGCTTTGGCAGCTTCTAATACAGCTATGACTCCTTTGGGTGCTTCTGTAGTAGGTATTCCGATGTTGGCTATGAGTATAGGTCAACAACAAGCTAAAAAATCTAGGGCTAAAGAAGCTATGGAATATACTAGAAATTTAGCAGGAAGTGCTAAACATAACCTAGTGCCGGGAGAATTGTGGATGGCTGGTAATAGGAGAACTTCTCCTTCTTTAAATGAAGCTAACACAAACTTTAGAATTACAGATGAACTTACTGGAATGGATAGAATATTCCTTGAAGACCCTAGAAGGTCAGTTATGGGTGGAAAGTCATTGTCTGAACGTGGTCAAGATTTTGCAGAAGAAGTAGGCATAAATTACAGTCATTCCGACCCAGACGTTCAAAATATGTCTCAAAAATGGTTAGGCAAACAGCAAGTGTATAGCGAATTGATTCCAAATTTGAAACCTATATTTACTGCTGGATTACAGGGAAGAATGTCGAGAAATCAAACAGAAGATTTGGTTGCACAAGTTGCTAATAAATATTTTAAGGATAACCCTCAATTAGCACAAGTGTATGAACTGAATAAAAGAGTATCTTCGATGGAAGAAGCAAATAAAGCGGAAGCCGATTCTTTTGTAATAGATCAAATAATGGCTTTACAAGAACAAGGAAATTTAATGAAACAAAATATTCCTATGGCGTGGAGGAGTGCTCAGGGGTTGTCTCCTACAGTATTTGATATGCCAATAATGGAAGACGAACAGGGGTAGATTATGGTATCTCCATATTTAGTAGGTGCTTTACAAGGGCTTGAAAAAGCTATGGCCCAACGTGAACTCAAGAGTAGACAAGACAAGGAACAGAAAAGAAAAGACGAACTTTTGCAACTGCAAAAAGAAACTTTGGCGTTAAGTAAAAGAAAAGTAGATATTGCTGAAAAAGCTGAGAAACGTAAATTAGATGCAAAAATTAAAGAGAGAAAAGACAGAATAGAAGCTGCTAGAAATTTTATTGATGCAAGAGAAAAAATACCTAAATTACAAGCAGAAACAAAAGCAAATTTAGAACAGTTTGCTCAAAAGAAAACGCAAGAAAGAAAACAACAAGAACAATATGAACAAGATTTCATTAAGGGTGGGTTAGGTGGCGATATTCCCCTTCCTAAAGAAGCTATGGATCAATTTAAAAAAGATTCTCCTTTAAGTGAGGTAAGAGAATTAAGCCCACAAGATAAAAAAATAATGCAACTGGCTATTGAAAGAGGTGCTCTTTCTCCTAAATTTATGGAGGAGGCATTAAAAGAAAGACAAAAAACAATTTTAGGTCCATATCAGCAAAAGTTGACAGATTTGAGTCAACAAAGAAGCAAGGCTATGGGAGTATTGGCTGGTGATAAAGCGTTAGGTCCTACTTTTCTAAAGGCTATGATGAAAGGACCTCCTAAGAAAAGTGCTTATGAACAAAAAGTAGACTATATGTCAAGAGTTCTTGGCAAAAGTCCAGCAGAAGTTATCAAAATGTTGCAAGAAGGTAAAAAGAAGGACCAAGGAATAGGCACTAGAGAAGGTCTTATGAAGCATTTTGGATTAAATGAAATAAGTCTTTCAGATGGTGCTTTGGTTATAGATAAAGATGGTAATAATTTTTATCAAAGAAAGGCAAAAGAAGTAACTAAAAATTACAAAAATTACAAATATTTGAAAGAAGCTGGTTTCCAAGATTCTCTTTCAAGAACTTTATTGAAGTCCTCCCCAGGCTTTGCGAATGTATTTGGTATTAGTGGTAAGACAAGAGATTTATTTAGTAGATGGGGTGGTCAAATTTCTAATAGATTAGCAGACGCTAAATTAGAGAGTGTAAGGAATAAATTTAAAATAAACACTTTAAGTATGTTAAAACTTTTAAAATCAGAAGCTAGAATTTCCGAAAGAGAGTGGTCATTAATAGATAATTTAAGTGGTAATTTAGATGCTGCTGGAACCAATGATGTGGCAATTTTGGGTAAATTAGTTCCTATACAAAAAATGTTAGAAAGGGAACACAGATTAAAGTTATCTGTATGTACTGCTCCAAGTAAGTTTCAAGGATCCAACTTAGTTACTGCTACACAACGAACAAAGGCTTGTCAAGATGCAAAAAGAATAGAAGATGCGATGACCACAATAGGAGATGTTAGATCAAATCTCAACCAATTTGAAAAACTACAAGACGAAAGAGATGTTTTGGAACAACAAAGAGCAAATCAAGGAATTGAAGGGGTTTGTGGTTTTGAAAATGGTAAGCCACGCCAGCCTGGCCAATACTACGATCCAAAAACAGAACAACTAGCAGTATGTACTAGAATGGGATGGGAACCAATAACAAGAAATATTACTAAAAAAGAGATGGCTATTTATAGAGCAAAAGAAAAATCTGCTCACTCTAAAAAATATGGTAGGCCAGAAGGCCAAAAGGCAACAGAGGCTCTTGCAAAAAAACAGTATGATATAGAAGCAAGAAAAAAAAGAAAGGTTGGAAAAGGTAAGCCAAAGTATGTCCCTCCTAGAGGTGGGCCAGGCGTATTGATAGGAGGAGGTGAATAATGGTTAGAATTAACCCAGAGTTTCTTCCAAACAACTTAAAAAAGGATATGGAACTTATTGAAGCTAGAGCCTCTACTCCTACGTCTACTGTTGGTAGATTAATGAACATAGGTAAGGGAGATTTCAGTAAGGGATTGGCCTTTTCTCTTGGATTACCATCTCAATTAGTTTCTTTAACTTTAAATAAGTTAGGGGTAACGGAAACAAAAAACCCAGTTCTTGGCGTAAACGATTGGTTGACTATATTTCATTCTATGGGAATGAGTGGTTCTATCCCTTCAAATGAACGAGGTTTTTACGAAAAGATATTTGGTAGAACATCGGAAGAAGTCGGTGCTGCTGCTGCTTGGATAGGTGGATTGGCTGGATTAGGTGCAAGTGCTGCTGCTAGAGGCGGTGTTCGTGTTATGGGTCGTGCAGGACAAGGATTTTTTAAGAAAGCATTTACTAACCCTGCTGGCTATACAAGACAAAGAGCAGTCCCAGAGTTCGGAAAAGTTTTTTCGGAAGGGAAAGGATTTTTCCCAAAAGCTACTAATTTACAGAATTTAGGAAGGGCAAGAAAACAAATAATACCTAGATTAAGAGAAAGTGGCAAAAGTTTAATGGAACAAATTGGGGCTGATCCATTGAGGGCTACCACAAGAGAACTTGGCTTTACTGTTGGTGCTGGTGCTGGTGCTGGGGTTATGCAACAAGTAATTCCAGATAGTATTCTCGCTGAAATGAGTGGTCAACTTCTTGGTCCACTTTCCTTTACAGCACTTAAAGGATTAGCAAAAACAATACCTACTAAAATGAGATTGGTAAATTGGAGTCAAAGCATGAAAAGTTTGGCTGAACAAGGAGATGCCACAGTTGCAGAATGGCAAAAGAATAAGTTAAAAGAATTGTCTCCTTATTTAGCAGAGGGCGATCCTAGAGTAATTGGTAAATATGAAGATGTTGGAGTTTCAGCCCTTAGACATACACCAGAAGGTGCTAAAGAGAGATTTGAATTAGCAGAAAAAGCTGGTTTGGTAGGAGAAGGTATTGACCCTTCTGTTACAACAGCTGGTTTAAATCCAGGCTATATTAATATGAAGTCTGCATTAGATACATTGGTAGATTCTAACATATTAAATGAAGCACAAAAACAATTTTTGTTAGCACAACCAGATATAAGTCAAAAAAGAATAGCAGAATTTATTCAAAGTATTACCCCTTCCTATTCAGAAACCATGACTATTGGTGCTGCTGCTCAAAGGACATTCAAAAAAAAGATAAAAGAGTTTAAGGAAGACATAAAAAGAGTAGAAAAAGGAATGAAGTCTGAAATGGATATCCTTCAACCCATAAAAAGCAGAAAAGCTATGGGGGCAAAAATAAGAAAGGATACCATACAGAAATTTGATAACAGTATCGATGAATGGAGAAAGATAGGTGATGAAACTGGAGTTAATCAAGCCAAAGTCTTCCTTCCCGAAGACTCCATCATAGCTACACAATCTATAGTCAATGATTTTAATAGATTAGTTAGAAGCACTGAAGGTATAGATTTCATTAGCAAAGATACTATAAAAGGAATTACAGAAGATTTGTTGGATGGGAGAGGATTTTTAATTTTAAAGATGTTAGGTCAAAGAGTTCAAAGAGAGATGTTGAATATAGGGGCAAAAACTTACAAAAGTGCTACTGCTGTCGAATCGTTTAGGAATTTGGCACAATTCAAAAAAAGAATAAACGATATGATAGACTCTATATCTGATGAAGCCTTGCGTCTACCTGGCCCAGAACCAGCATTTCCTACTTCTTTTGCAAATAAAGCTATCCTACAATCAAGAGAAAATATATTAGATAGGATTCAAAAGGGAGAAAACTATAAAGGTGTATCTGCGGAAGATTTAATCGATCCGAATCAATCCAAAGCTATACTAGATGATTTGTCTAGGCAAGATGCACAACCTATGATAGACGCTGAGATAGCAAGATTGAGAGGAGATTCAGAGATCAACGTGGCTCTTGAATTAGGGCCTCTTTCCCCAGAAACTGCTGCCAAACTAAACATTCCTATAAATGCAAGTTTATCAGAAAGATTTGATGCCTACAAAAAAGCATATTTCTTAAACCACATAAACGCTTTTAAAAGAGGATATCCTCAAGAACTTATGAGAAAAGGTCCTTTTGGGTTTAGATATACCGAAGATGAAGTTGTAGCGATGTTACACATTAAACCTACTAGACAAGGTGGGGCAACTTTAATGGAAGATTACATTCGTGTGCATGGCTTTGATACAGAAGACATAGAACGTGGACTTTTGCACGATTTATGGGAAAAAACTGTAGAGATCAAAAAAGGAAACAAGGTATGGAACACAGATAAGGCAGAAAAATGGCTAGAAGATTATAGGGAAGTATTAGAGGTAGCCAATATAGACCCAGACAAATTTCTTGCTAACAGAATTGAATCGTATAAAATGTTAGCAGACGAAAGACTTAGATTATCTAAAAGAGAACAAGAATGGCTTAAAGGGACTTTTATAGAGCAATTAGTTAAAAAAGGATGGTCCCCACATGAAGCTATAGGTGAACCTATTGAAATAGTAAAAAAAGCATTAAATGAACCATTATACATGGATAGACTAATAAGAGATTTAAGAGGAAATAGACCAGCTTTACAAGGTTTAAGAGTTCGTGTGTTTGAAATGATTGCAAATCAAGGTGAAGCAAAAGAAATGTATAAATTACTTCGTCAACACGAACCAAGTTTAGAAAAGTTGTTTAGTACAACAAAAGCTGGAAAAGAACATCTAAAAAATCTTAAAGATATTATGGTTTTAAAAGAAATGTCTGAAGTAAGACCAACTGGAGCACCAAAAGGTGGACAACCTTTAGATGTTATGGGTGAGGTATCGAGTTGGTTGGGAACCACACCAGCCATGTTAGGCAATATGATTTGGGTTTTGCATAGTCGCTTCCTACCAGCTCGTTTCGTATATTCAAGATTAGGACTAAATTTCTTTAAAAGAATTGGAAAAGACAAATGGAACGATACTATAAAAAATATCATGCTTGAACCTACACTGGCAAAGGATTTGAATAGAGCTATAGGAGGAGCAACAACTCCTTATCCAGAAAGACTAACTGCCCTTAGAAAAACATACATCAATCTTTTGAATTTAGGATTAGAGAACAGAGTAGATATCCTTGAAAATTTATCTCAAGTCATTCCACAAGAAGATGATAAAAGGTTTAAAAAGATGTCAGTCGATTATTTAAGACAACTTCAAAATGATGATTACAAACTTAAAGAAATGAACCCTCCCACAGGTAGATTAGAATTTAATGTTGTACCCACAAAATAAAACATTGACAACCCTATAGAGAGGGTTTTATGATATACAAGACTGCAATTCTAGCATTGAGTATGTTTTTTATGCTTGGTGCTACTCCGACCCAAGAGAAACAAGAAGTAATTCGTTTTATTATGCCATCGAATAAAGCTAATTGTTTTATGCCACTCCCATGCCCTGCTTACGCCATTGGGTACAACACTACTGGAAGTGGATTTCCTTTTAGCGATACCATAGAAATTATGGTAGATAAAAATTGTGTAAAACAAAAAATTAATCCGCTTTTGAGAAAACATAAGGAAAAAAATGAAAGACAGATTTCTCTCAGCTTTTCAAAGATTGCAGATATCAGACCCTTCCATTAAAAGTGATGAACCTACTAAAAACAAATATAGGGAACTATGGGATAAAAGCAAATACGCCTCTATGGCCGATATGGTCGATGGAAATTATAGTGAAATAGCGTATAGGCTATTTGTCCTTTCTTCATTTATAGGAGTAAAAGAATCAAATCGAGTCTTGCAACGTAGTTTAATGAGTTGTGGAGAAACTCTTTTAGACGATGGCGAGATAGGCCCAAACACGAAGGCACTCCTCTTATCGCATGGGTGGAAATTGATTTACCCCCTTCGATCTGAGGCTGCTGGTTACTTTCGTACTTTAGCAGAAAAAGATAGTAATATTAAAAAACAACTAGATGATTTGCTCGAAAGAGCCTATTCATAAGGAGTAACACAATGGTAATTATGGACTGGATTTCAAAACTACCCGAAATCGTACACGCAATCACTCTCCTAATCAGCGGGGCAAGTGTAATAGCGTCTTTAACTCCCAGCAAATCTGATAACGATTTTCTGAACATGATATCAAGTATCATAAACGTACTTGGCCTAAATGTGAATAAAGCCAAAAATGCTGACGATGTGTAACCATGTGGTCGATTGTATCCGCCCTCCTCAAAAGTGTTGGCTCTACGTTTTTACAATGGTATTGGAGGAAAAAGGAAAATGATAGGATTGCTGACTCAGTTCATGCAGAGATTGAGATCGAAAACTTGGAGAAGGTGTCGAAGGGTCTTCGTGCCCGTGATGCTCTTAATCGTTTGCGTTGGAGGGACAAGCTGCTCCACGCTAAAAAGTATAAACGCAAGGACTGATGTGAGTTGCGAAGTGTTTAAACCGATTACATGGTCGGACAAGGACACTAAACCGACTCTTAAAGAGATATTCCTACACAATACTACCTTTGACGCTGTATGTGTAAAAGATGCCAACCGATAGTGGAGATATTTTATTAACAGTTATTGCGTTCTTAACGACCTGCATATTCCTTTCCATGATAAGAAAGTAGTTAATCTTTTATTGTCGTTTTTGAAGAAAAATAAGGTAGATGAAATTGTCCTCAATGGCGATATCGTAGACTGCCAGCCGATATCTACCTTTGATCAACGACCATTTAGCCCTTCCTCGTTAGACTTAGAGATAGAGGAGTTGGGTAAATTTATTAAAGAACTGCAAAAAATTACTACCAAGATTACTTACATAGGGGGGAACCATGAGGATAGGGCCAGACGCTGGATTTGGAAGAATGAAGCTATTCATAGATTAGGACAAGATAGAGGTATTCAAGTAAGCAAACTATCTTTCGCCACTCTGTATGGGTTAGATGAATTGGGTGTCAAATATTTAGAGTATGGGGAAGGTATATGGCTGGGCAAGTTATATGTGTATCACGGGAAGATTGTGAGGAAGCACAGTGCCTATAGTGCAAGATCGGAGTGGGAAGGGAATGGATGTTCCACATTGACTGGCCACACGCATAGAATGGGTAGATATTCTGTAACTTTAAGGGGAGGAACATACGCCTCCTTTGAAAATGCGTGTCTTTGCTCCCTAAATCCAGAATACATAAAGGGAGTCCCAAACTGGCAGCATGGGTTCTCTATAATCCATGTGTCGCCTAATGGTTTATTTAACGTCAACCAAATCGACATTCTCAAGAGGAGTAGCTTGTTTTATGGCGGAAAGCAATATACTTGAAAAGTTGTTAAACAATAAGCCAAATAGTTCTCAATTTTTATTCATAAGAAAAGGGCATACCATCAAGGTATGCCCTCATTCACACCATCAAGAAGAAGGAGGAGTCAAAAAACTCCTTGATGATGTACCACAGTCCTCTCCCTCACAGCAGTAGACCACTTTCTCTACTAAAAACTTATTGTCCTTTAATTTGTCTTTTACATAATATCCTTGTGATAAATAATACATTAGATTTTGTATTTTCACAACCTTCGTGTCTGTTGACATTATGTTTCCTTTATGTTTATTCGTATTAATGCAATCGCATCACCAGAGTCCTCTACAAACAAACCTAGCCCATCATCACTCAAACCCTTTTGGATAGAAGCTGGAAACTCTTTCATTCTCTTTACTTGAAATCCTAACGCTTGTTTTGCTAACATCAAATCCGCTTTGTAAGGATCACCACTTGCAGAGTGTACGTTAAACACTCTATGTCCTTTATACAATGCTGATAAAAAGTCTTTAAACCACTTATTCCCTTGTTGTCCCCTTCGTTTGTTTGCCCTACCTATCGCACTCCTAGACCTCTTTTTCATGGCTATGTCGCAATCTTTGATATGGCGAGTTGTTAGTTTGTGTGTTTTCTTGTCTAAACCTTTCAAAATCGCTTAAATAAACTCTTGTGTGTCCCAACCTCCCATCGTGTCTTTTAAGACGAAAAACTCTTGGGAACACTCCATCTTTCACCATTCTTCTTACTGTTTGGAGACTTACATTCATAATTTGACTAATCTCTGCCAATGTCAACATTCGATCAATTTCTTCTGCATTGTTTGTTTCCATGTTTTCTCCTATAGTTTTCATTTTAATATCATCCCATAATTGTTAATTCCTTTAGGTACGTCTAATCCATCTAGCTTTACTAACTGATTCCTTTTAAATCTGCTGTAATCCACTAAATGATGCCAACGATTAAATCTCCATACTACTTTAGCAACGTCTGGGTGCATTTCGGCTAACATCTTGCTTTTTTGAAGTGTCCCCTCTTTATATATCTCCATATTTCCCCCTTTCATTCTTTGCGTTGTTACTTTTCCTTGCAAGAAAGCATTAAACTGCACAGTACAATGTCCATCTTTTAACACTCTTAAACATAGATCGGTATCTTCATTGTATCTCCCTCTCCATCTATAAGGGATATCGTTTTGTATCAACAGACAAGAATATATCCTTGTATTCAATATAAATGGAGAAGATACCTTCTCCGACCTTCTGATAAAATTCTGATAGTTTGGACCAGCAATATATACATTCTTATATCTGTCTACGAAATCTTCCATAATCTTAAATATAGTCCCACTCGTAACCAACGCTTTTATGTTTCGGTTTAGTCTGTGAAATCCTTCTATATTGTCATCCATAATCCAATGTCTCTTTGCCCCACTTTCTGTAGAGTGATCCCATACGAAGTTCCTTGCTGGACCAGACCCCTTCCTTTCATCCTCGTCTTTCCAAAAAGTGTCATATTCTTCTAAATACTTCTTTGGCAATATAAGTAACTTGTCTCTATCTACATATTCTAAATAGTTTTCGTATTGTTCTTTTTCTACTACCATTCTATAAGGGACATTAAGTTTGTCCAACAATTTGTATGTCAACCCATTTTCCCAACGACTTTTTGATATAATATAGATAGGATAACTAGGATTCATCTTGCCACCTCAATTTATTGACTTCATCTCCCCAATGCGACTTATAGGGATGCCATATAGATTTTGAAAGGGGAGTTAATTTCTGCCCTATCTTCTGTGAAAAATCGTTCAAATCTTCCTCTGTTTCAAATCGAACTGTAATGGTAGAGAAAGGGTCTTCTTGTTTTTCTTGAAGGAACTCTGGCATATTGTCCCAATGTTCTTCTTTTCCAAACAGTTCTTCTTGTTCTTCCATTATGTTTCTCCCCTTAATATATCGCTTTCATCATAGCTAGATTGTTCTAGCCACTCAAAACTTCCATCTTCTCTTACTTTAAATTCTATCGTGGGAGTCAACATAGATAAGTTACTTTTTACATGAACTAAAAATGATCTATGATAGACTCCCTTCCCCATTAATTCTTCCTTGACTTTCCCTACTAGGTAGATAGAACGACAGAGAGCTGGTATTCCACTAGAACCAGATAGGCGATAAATCGTTTCGGACATTTGCCCCTTGTTCATGTGAGAAATTGCAACCAAAGCACAATCTCTCTCCCTACAAGTTAAGATAAGTTCAGACAATATCTCTCTAATTTCATTATCACTAGAAGTGTTTGCATACGCTGGGAAAAAAGCGTTCAGTGGATCAACCACACACATTTTTATATTGTTCTCTACTATCATTTTCTTTATCTCTTGTATCCCATTGGGATCAAAGCTAATTCCTTCATCAAAAGCAAATATGCGATCTAAGTTCTTATCCTTAAACTTGTTAAGCCTATCCAACAAAACTCCCCTTGCTGAGTCTTCTCCTAGTAGGAACAACGAATTAAATGGTTCAAATTCTTCTTGTAATGGCAATCCTTTTCCCACAGAACCAGCTACAGCTAAAGATATGGTTAAATACGATTTCATGGTACCAGGCATACCGAAGATGACACTTAAAAACCCCTTTGGTATCCTATTCTTCCATATCCAAGATACTTCCTCTGCTTCTACATCAGACATTCTCATCAACTTTTGACTTGGCATTTGTATTATAGGTGCATTTTTAACGTGTCCCATTAATAATGGTAATGTTTGCCTATGCACATCTACCCACTCTACGAAGTCTTCCCCAGGGTATAAGCCCTTTAGCTTTACTATTTTGCTTTGTATGTCCATCTTTAATAGTTCGACACTCATTTCCTTTGCGAAATTTTCACCACTCACATCATTATCTGGTATTATAATTACTTTTTTAATTTTTAACTGCACAAACCAACGTAATGCTGTGTGATCAACATTTGCCCCATTTGGCATAGAAGTGGCTGGATATTTACCGCCCACAAACTCCCTAAACCTGTCTACACATTTTTCGCCTTCTAAGAGGAAGCAATAATCTTTCTTTGATTTTACTAAATCGTATAGCCTATATGGAACTGCCTTTGTCAACGATTTTGTCCAATAAATCTCTTTGGGTTTGTCTGTAAAATCCTTTCTTACTTTGACCCCTATTATCTCTCCGTACTGATTGGTGTAATTGTAAGTCAGCATTTTTTAATCCTAATGACGAAAGTATGGTTTTCGTGTCGCAACCTTTGTTGCTTTGACACTTTAAAGCAATATAGTCTCCCTTTGGAGAGTCGAACCATATAAGTGATGGGCGTTTATCATTATGACTTGGACAACAACCACTGTAATAATTATTATGTTTTCTTGCTTTTTTAATGTAACCAGCAAAGTCATCACTGTTCATAGAGTAAAGATTCTCCTATGTGGCGAAGGAATATCCCAAATGAAGTTACTTTTCTTTGGAAAATAAAAATCAGTTTTAGGGTAAGAATCAGTTAAATCCACTATTGCTTTAGCGTCAATAAACAAATCTTCTAAAGAATCAAAGTTATCATGTTTCTGAAGTAGTACCACACAATCTGCGTTGCTGACATTCTCTATATTAAAATCAACAGACTGCAAAGTTTTCTCCCTACCACTCGCCTCATAAAAAATCATAGATGGCACATGGCTATCGTGATAACTGACTACTGCTGATTTCTTTCGGAGAAGTTTATATAAATCCATAGCCCCACTCTCCCTACAATCCGATACATTTGGTTTGTATGCCACTCCTATTATTAAAATATGTTTTCCACTCAAAGAACCACCAACTGCATCTTCTATAATTTTCAAAACGTGTTTTGGCATGGATTCGTGAATAGCTAACGCTGTTTCTGTTAGGTGTAATCTTCGGTTATTTTTATTAGCATGGTAGGTTAAGTAGTAAGGGTCAATCGGCAAACAATGTCCCCCTATTAGACTTGGGTAAAACTTCATAAAACCAAACTCTTTCGTGTCTGCCGATTCTATTACTTCGGAAACGTCTATTCCATTCTCTCTGCAATACTGTGCAAGTTCACATACCAAAGCAATATTGACGTTTCGAAAAGTGTTTTCATATAGCTTTACCATCTCTGCTGTTTGCGTATTCGACACTTTCTTTATTTTAGTTAGTTTAATATATAGTTGTGATATAAGGTCTATACATCTTTTTGATACCCCACTTACTATCTTCGTAGTGTTTGTGATATTGTATTTGGTATTGGCTGGATCAATCCTTTCGGGCGAGAACCCTAGCCAAAAGTCCTCGCCTATGTCCATGCCAGTCCCCTTTCTTAACTTAGGCAGAATACGATCAATCGTTGTAAAGGGAGAAGTAGTGCTTTCTAAAATGAATAGCTTACCCTTAATGTCAAAATCTTTTATAGTGGATATAGCTTCGTCTATGAAAGACATATCTGGTCTTAGTCTACTTTTTGACAAAGGGGTAGGCACACATATAATAACTACATCAGCAAATTTGATCATAGTGGGATCAGAGGACACATGAAACTTTACTAATTCATATTCTTCCTTGTCAAACTTTTCTCTTAACTGTGCTATTCTATCAGAATTGGTTTCAAGTGCAGATACCTTATATCCTACCGAAGATAAACCAGCACATAACTCATACCCCACATAACCAGCCCCTACCACCACTATCTTACAACTCTGATCTATTATCTTATCTTTTAATTGATTAAAACGGAATGTCGTCATCTTCGATAGTCTCCGATTCAGTTGAAGTTATTAAAGGGCTTTCATCTGATTTTTGTATATCCATAAATTTTGCTTCAATATCGGATTTTAATTTTTGCTTCACTTCTTTTTTTAGTTTATGTATATCCTCTAACTCTTGAATGGGATTTCCCCAACCATCTTTATACCTCGCCCTCACTCTATTTAAAAATTGGTCTTTCGTAATTCCATTTGCTACACAAGTTACTTGAAGCATGGTATTAAGATAGTTGTGTTCGTCTTTTGTCCACCATAAGTTAGAAGATTGCGTACCCTCGTCTCCTCTGGGAGAGGTAGGTTTTCTGTTTTCAGACGAGGATACGCTTGGGGATTTCGTGGGGGGATTCTTTGATGTCATGTTTCCATCATCATCTAAAAAAGCTGGTACTGAAAGCAAAAACGCCCCTGTCAATAAATACCTACTGGCATACGTCAAACTTGATCCCAGCTTCTGCATATCCGATTCATTGGGTAACATAAAACAAGATTCTTCAAATTCTTCGGTATCATTTTCTTTACCTATCATATCCCAAATTTGCAATTTTAAAATATTCCTTCCAGACTCTGCATGGTTACACATTTTAAACGTGTAATAAATTCCATGTTTTTTTAGTGGTTCTTGTATTGCAGTATGCAAGTCATCTAACGTGGAATACTTAGAGTTAAAATATGGGTTTGTTCCATTCTGCTCTACAATCACCTTATTAATATCAAACTGTGCTAATCCTCTGCGTTGGTGAAAAGTCCTAGTCTCCTGCTTCGTAGTCATAATAGTTCTCCCTATGTTTTAGTTTCTGAGAAAGTTGTTTTAACGTCAAGCCCGTCTTTTCCTTACATATTTCCTCTACTAAATTAACCTTCGCCATCAATTCATTCATCAATCGTCTATCGTTTTCGTAATACTTCTTTGTTCTCTGCCTTCTTACCTTTTCTTCATAGATATAGTCCTTCACTTCTTCTATGTCCTTACACCTCTCTATAGGTACTTCGTGATCTTTTATTTTATATTTTTTATCATTCATATTCCTACATTACCATTTTTGTTCACTTGACGCAAGTGATTTTGTAATTAGTGGATTCCAATTTCATAATTCCTTTTTCATTCCAGAGTGCCAGTTTTCTCTTTTTTTATTGACAAATTTCAAAAAATATGATATTTATAAATCTAGTTTTTATTGATTGATGGTTTGTATCAATCAACCATTATTCAGAATTTAGATTCGTTAGAAGATAAATTCCTTGTCAAACAAAACTAAACAAACTTCTTCCACTTCAAAATCATCTATTTATCATCTTTTTCCCTCCATTCATATATCCTTTTTATAATTTCTTTCTCCATTTCCAAAAAAACGCCACCAAATATCTTTTCAATTATTGTATCTTGAATAACTTCTTCCACGATTTCAAGCTCATCTTCGTTGACTTCTTTTAAGCCAATTTCTTTTTCTAAGTCAATCCAGCAGTCCAACCCTTCTTTTAGGTTTATATCGTCATATGAAATGACAATTCCTAAATTTTTATGTATTCTTTCAAAGTCGCTCATTATCTTCCTCCTTTTTTATAAGAGCAAAATCAACTGTAAATCCATATGTTGCTTCATCACTCCAAGTTCCCTCGATTGAGTGAAATTCACAGTTAGGTGCAGAGTGTAACCAATTTAAAAATTCTTCTTGTACTTTAGCTTCCATTACTTACCTCCCTTTCTAAAAATTCAGCTACCTTTTCACTAGGATCACCATTTGAATTTAACTCACGCCACATATCCATACTGCCTTGATTTAAAATCAATTCAGCTACTGCACATTCTAAGTTATATGTAATTTCATTATCTTTTCTATACTTATCGTAATCGTTTTGTAAATTCTGTTCTTTTAGCATTTCTTTAAAATTCATTTTAACCTCCTAATTAAATGATAGGCGTGGAATGGTTTAAGTTAGTTGTTATTTATTCTTTTTTTTCAAACCTCCTAATGTAAACAAACCTAATTCATTAATCGGGTTTAATCTTTTTAAAATCCTTTCGGTTATTTCCTTTTCTTCTTTCTTTGTTAAATTGCTTTTTTTAATTCTTTCTGTTGTTTCTTTTTGTTCTCTATCTATTTCTTTTCTTTTTCTACCCATAGGAATACCCCTTCTATTCCACGCCTATCAAATGTAAAAGAACATTAGGCAAAAGAAACTTCTGCCATTTATTAATACTTACTATTACATTGTAGTACATTTTATAACCTTTGTCAACCCCTACATATAGTAGGTTTGTAAGTTGCTACCTACTATATATAGTGTTGTCCTATGGGTTAGGAATAAGATTCAATTATTTTTTTAATTTTATATTCTACGTAGGTAACGTGTGCTTTGTACCATTCTTCAAAATCTTCTTTACATAAATTATCTCTATTTTCTTCATGTTCTTCTTCACTTGAAAAAACTAATTCAGATAATTGATTTATTGTATCTTTTAACCTTTCTTTATATACTCTATCGTAGTGTTGGTCGTAAAATAGTTTACTCATTATACCTCCTAGCTAATCCTAGTTTCTGTAAAATTCGTAAAATAATACCCAAGATAAAATACATATAACCTCCTATTTATGATATTTAATAGAGTAGACAATAGCGGAAACAAAGGCAAAGACAAGTATTAACCATATTGTTAAATATTCCATTTATTATGTAATCCTTTCAAATGTAAATTGTATTTTATATTTTTTTAATTCGTCTAACAGATAATCAGTATCTTCTAATTTCATTCCACCAAGCCAAATAGTATTATCTTGTTGGTCTATTTCTTTCCAAGATGGGACAATTTGATTATAAATTTTATTGATAATAATTTCTTCTGCATAACAAGCGGAAACTTCACTTTCAAATTCAAGAGTTAATCCCCACTCCCATTCTTTTTTTGGGATAAGTCCAATCGCCATTTATTATTCCTCCATAAATAATTTATCAAATTTTTTAACAAGTTTAACTAAATAATCGCCACTTGCATCTTTTATAGATTCATTCCTATACTTCCATTCCTCATGGTAAACGTGTAACCTTCCTAAGTATTTTTTTGTTGTTTGATACACTTCTACAAACACTTCCTCACAACAAGTTGCATACTCATACGCCTTATCAAAATCTTTCCCTTTGTACAGCACTTCACATTCTGTAGGTTCAACAATTTGAATATATTTTCCTTCCTCCATTATTAATTTTAAAAAAATGTATAAATCATTAAAGCCTTCTACTTTGTTAGGAATATAATTTTTAATAAATTCCATTTTTTCTTCTATCGTAAGTTCTATCTTTAAATCTTCTGTCATTTCATTAGTTTGCATTTCTTACTCTCCTAATATTTTTCTTTCTTTCTTGTTCGTTGTCTTTCTTTCTGTTGTCAAGTTCTTTTTTTAAATTCTCTTTAAACTTTTCTGTTTCTTCTTTCTCTAACCCTATTCCTATAATTTCTACCTTATCCAAAATGTCCATTTTTAAGCCTCCTATTAAAAGAAATAAATAATAATAATATTTATACATTAATTACTAAACAATGTCAAATATATTTTTTTCTTGACATAAGTTATAAAAAACTATATTATAGTTTTATTGTTTTATTAATTAATTTTATAAGGGGTTAGGATATGTCAATCTATATTGAAAGATTTATGACTCTATCGTGTAAAGATGGTTACTGTACGAGTGAATGGCAACTAGCAGAACTAAAAAAGGAACTTGATGATATCTATAATTCGGATGATTACGCTTTTTTATTTTATAGATCATATGATAAGGAGAAAGAATTAGATAGGAAATCTAAACAAGAAAAAATAAATTTAAGAAAGAGATTAGATACACTTGAATTGCAAATCATGTTAGTAAAAAGTATTCAAGAAAAAATCAATAATAATGATATAAGAGAGAATTATTATATTGATAGAAATTTTGAAGACAATCAAATTTGTTATTTTGCAGAAGTTTATTATCAAGTCAACCATGTTTCAAGTAATGGAATGAGCAGAGATATTTCGTTTTTCCTTTCTGTCGATTCTCAATTAGTAAAATTAGATTATTCAATGTCTAAAATTTTAGATATGAAACTATCTAAAAATTGGAGGGGAGGTATCAAGGTAAGAGGTTTTGGAATGGATATGGGATTTAAAATTATTAATGATCTACAAAATACTATTTTTATAAAGCTGAACCATAGACAAATATAACTATAATATAAGGGGAAAAAATAAAATGGATATATATAATGGTTTTCTTTGCTTTTTTCTATTTGTTTGGGCTATCTTTGCTTTTTGTTGTTTCTTATCTTTAAAAAATCATTTTGATAGTTTGGAAAATTATATATTAGGAAAAAGATAAAATAGTTTCATAGTATCAATTCAGTTTCCATTCAGTTTTATTTGTTAATATGTTTTTGTAGTTAATTATTAATCTTTTATTTAAGGGGATATGAAAATGGAAATTATTGATAGAATCACTTTTAATACTGATTTAGGTAAATACATGATTATTAATTCTGATGATTTTAGGCTATATGATAGGGAGGCTACTGAGGAGGAAGTTAAGCAATTTAATTCAAGATTTGATAAAAAAGAAACTCAATCTAAAAAATATTATTTTGTAGCCACTGAAGAAGATTTAATGGAAGATTATAAACAATGGACTATAGACAATAGTAGCGGAAGTCCTCACGAATCGAGGCAAGACGCTATTAATGAAATAGAGGGTTTTAAGGGGACTTATCCAACAAAATTGATTGTAGTTAAATCTAATGAGGATATCAATTTGAGCAAGGAAGCTAATGAGAAAGTTATGGAGGAAGTAAACTATCAAATTAATGTATTGAACACTTAACCTTCATAAAATGGGCTATCCCTATCCTTTTATATGGATATGGGGATAGCCCCCCCATTATTTAATTTTTCCCCAGCCAGACTTAATAACAATACTGAACAAAGTGAAGTATTATATTAATCATTAAGACTTTGATTATTAACTCCTTATGTCCTATGTCCTATAGTAGTACCCCCCATGTGGTTCCCTATGTATGTTGATTGGTGTGTTGCTCAATATATGGGTCCGAATCGTATTTTCTAGGGTTTATTTGGGGGCTTATGCTTGACTTTGTATATATCATAGTATAATATCATGGGTACTTCATGTTAAAAAATAGTGCATGAAAGGCGTTTTCTGTCTCCTTTTCGTCTTTTGTGCACTATGTATCTATTCTGCCCAGTTAATACCTCCTACATACCTTAAATCAAGCGAGAGGGGCACTTGAATGTATTTAGAACATCAATGCAGAGGATGTATGGCCGATCTTCAAGAATGGGATACAAGGGAACCGCTTGAGGCTCACCCAGATGCACGTTCCGACCACTATGGAAATTTTACAGGCCTATATTGTAATAAATGCTACAACGACCACTCAAAATACACCACGAGAAAGGATGCTTACTTTGACGAATCTTTTGCTGGTGAATCGATGGAAGAAATATAAAATGACACAAGATGATGGCAATAGAACGTGTACAGTTTGCGATGGTTCCTTTGACATTATTGGAGAGGGCGGTATAGACGGATATATAGGAGTTTTATCAGTAGCGTTCTGCCCTACTTGTTATGCAGGAATTGTGGATATGGTGCAACAACTGCATGGATTGGATGATGATGAGTAATTATCTAGTAACAGGGGCATTTGGTTTCATTGGATCACACTTTGTAAATAAGATGTTGAAGGAAAACCATAGAATTATTGGAATTGACTCCATGTCCACGGATTCTGATTTCTCTCTCAAACAAGAACGTCTTCACTTTCTGAACAACGCTGTCAAATACATAGATAATAGTAATAAAAATCCTAGAGATTTTATGTTTATGGGGTTGGATTTGTCGGAAACCAGTTCCATAGACAAACTTGGTGAGTTGAACGAGAAATTGAAGATAGATGCAGTCATT
>Ga0209756_1001572_pt1 | contig 20940 bp, 29 predicted proteins | sample ETNvirenome_6_85_FD_184071 | JGI IMG/M metagenome (GOLD analysis project Ga0209756, IMG submission 184071) | Marine viral communities from the Pacific Ocean - ETNP_6_85 (SPAdes) (version 3) | ecosystem: Environmental > Aquatic > Marine > Oceanic | place: Pacific Ocean | collected 2013-06-19 | reverse complement strand
TTGATTCTGACATGTTTTCATCCTCTCCCTCAGCTACCATCTTTTTCACAAGATCCTGAATCTTTTTGTAGTATGCTTGAATTTGTTCTACCGGTATTGCCTTGGTCATTTCCCCAACAGCATCTGCTAACTCTTTTACCGTATTTGGTACGTACTCTGTGTCGTCAATTGGAGGCCTTTCGGTGGCCAGCTGCGTGGAAACCATCTCAGACGGAACGATTGGGCCCGTGATGTCTTCTAGGCTAAACCTTTCCTCATCATCTTGATCTTGTGGTGCCGGTCTATCAAAGATGCCGTATGCTATGTCTTCATGACCTCCAGCAGAATGATTCCCGCCGGAGTTGATTTCAGACAGACTCTTTTTCGACTTACGACGACTTGCTTTTAATCGAATCTTTTTCATAGCCCTAAGTATGTTTAGCGAACCGTTTTGACAACATGTGCGCCGCCAATAACAACGCCGCCTCCAAAGAATGCGCCTACAACCATTAGAAAAACAGGGCTCTCATACCAGGGTTTGGGGAGGTAGTTCTTTCTCAGAAATTTGATTTGATCATTTTTGACCTGGACTGTTTGAGTATGCATCTCTGATAACGCAGAATATCGACCCATTTGAATGTCCATATCACGTTTGGCATCACTACTGATTCTTGCTACAGCTGCATCCAGCTGGATCTTGGCAATCTTCTTATCTACTTTGGTCTTCTTCTCTGCCTCAATCCTATCAGCCAGCTGGCGATTCATTAACAATCCATCAAAAGGTGCTTTGTCTCCCTTGTTCATTGAAGACACTTTGTCACCTGGATCTGCTAATACGACTGATGGGAGTAACATCGCTCCAATCATGATTGCCGCGACACAACGCTTACTCGTTCTCATTATCGACCTCCACAACATCGGCACCAAACGTGATACCAAACCGACGTGCCAGCTCGTCACCTGAAACTGAATTGTTATCCTTTTCTCTGGCAACAACTTCATTCCTTGCAGATTTCAACTCACGAATTTCTTTCTCTTTGATCTTAAGTTCCCTATCATCGTGTGCCATAAGGGCTTCTACCTCAGCGGCCTTAATTTTGATAGCAAACGCCTCATTGATCTTGTCAATTTTCTCATTGGTTTTGACTTCGTTTTCAAGGACATCCCTATGTTCTGACACCTCGAATGCCTGCCTGACGAGCAGAATTATCAAAGACACAGCGCCTATCAACCAATACCAATATTTTTCCACAAACTCTTTGATCCTCAGCCATACCATCACGTTGTCTCCTCAAATGGATTGTCATCACCAATTACATCATAGAGGTTTTCTGAGTACTTTTCTTCCAGACGAGTCACCTCTTTGTTTCTCTTGTTTTTTGCAAGCTCGACCAGCATCTTTACAGCCTGGGGATTTTCATCAACAACAAGAGATGCAAAATACTCGAATGTCTCTTGCATGGATAGACCCCTGCCAACCAGCTCCTTCTTAAAGGAAGCATGGGTGGTCCCAAACAGTGCAATATGAACTGATTTCTTTCTGCCGGCATTAAGTAGTGCCTTGACCCTAGAGGCCGCCGCCGACGGCTGAGGCGCCCGGCGTGATGGGGGCGTCCGGTGCTTCTTCTGTTTCTCTCTTGTTTGTTTTCTCGATGTCATATTCCTGTTCCAGGATGTCGAAGAGAGCAATTACAGTCTCCTCACCGTAATGATTATTGACAAACGCCTCAGTCTTGTTTAGGATGACTGACTCCCAATCGATTAGGTTTTGGTAGTTCTTGACAAAACGTGCAATGTTTCCTGCAAAATGGCGTAAGTCAATGTCTGCTGATGCTTCCTCAAACAGTAGCCGAGATACTGATTCGCTCATTTCACCCATGTTGACTGTAGCTGATTTTCGAGCTTCTTCCTCGAAATCAACCATCAAGGCATCAAGCTCTTGATCGATTGAATCACTTAGTGCGTATTCCTCTTCAGGAGAAACCTCGACTTCCTCTTCTTCTTCGGCAGGCTCTCCACCCTCACCGTCCGACCCTCCCTCGTCACCTCCGGAGGAGGCTCCTCCGCCACCGCCACCACCACCGGAAAAATCTCCTCCGGCATCATCGGCGCCAGCGTCATCACCGCCCTCCTCATCGTCGTCTCCGAACAGGTCGTCTTCTCCGCCCTCATCATCGGTGGTCTCCTCTTCGTCCTGCTCAAAAAGCCTTTGGTAGACAGTCTCACTTAGCAGATATTTTTTGATCTTTTTCATTCTGTTACCCTTGCGATTTTCTCGCACTTCTTGAACCGGTCTTCAATAATTTCCCAATTGAATTCACGCATCATGTTGGCAATGTAGAGATCGATGTTGTCAAGGTAGTCCCGGTAGTAGCAGCCCTCAGAAACGTCCAGTACGATAACTGGGATCGATGAGAATGGAACACCTACATCAGCCGAGTCCACCACAAAATTGATGTAGCGACGCAAGTAGATGCTGTATGCTGTTACCACATATCCATCTCGGGCGCTTTTGGCGCAAGCGATGAAATGATTTTGCCAACTATCGAAATCGCCAAAATCTCGATTGAGTCGCATGTAGCACAACATATCCATGTTGACTTGGCTGTTGAGATCGCTGATATTGTCGAGGAACTGCCCCTGCAGGAACGAATCGTTGATAGCAAAGGACTCAGCAATCTTCAAATTTCTAAAGCTGTTGCTGGTATCATTGTCTGCTTCATCAGTGGCGGCGCCATCAAGCTCGGCGCTAACTCGATTAAGGGTCTCCACTGTCTTCTCGAAATGACGAATTCGAGCTGCTTTGACCTTCTCGCTTAGCTTCTCGGTGTTCAGTTTGAACTTGCGAGGGGAAACCACATAGGCTTCCTGGAGTGTTTTTCTCTTGGGCAGCACATCATCAATGGCTTGTAACACGTCTCTTTCAATGCTAGTTTTCATTTAACTTGGTACTCCTTTTCAAATTCATCGGCAGGAACTGCCAACAAGTCATCGTCGCTCTCTGTTTCATCATCGGGCATATAGAACATTGCGCCGAGATCGTCCATGGGTTCGGCCTCATACAAAACCTTGTCACCGCGTTGTCCGGACAGAACACCGTTGTTCTTAGTTTGTTTCGTGTCAAATCTGGGTGCCTCTGGAGACGCCAGCATGATTGTAACTTGACCATTGGGTTCTTTGACTACGCTATCGACAGTGTATTCATACTGCGACTTCGTGTGGCGGACCTTCAGGCCCTTGGAGATTACCACATTGCCGCGTTTGTCCTTGACATCCGTTTCTCTCATTTTGCTCATGATTTGATTCCTGCCAGTTCCTTCCATCTGTCCATTGTCTCATCTTCTTCTGCGGCGACATCTCTTTTTGTTCCCTTGGGAGAGATCAGTGCCTCAAAAAGAACATTGGATCGAAGCTCATTTCGGAACTTCTTGTTTAGATAGCGGTGAGTGAATTTGTGTACATCGTTCTTGGTTAGCCTTCGGCCGGACTCATCTGTCTTTTGCAACATGTGTACAGCTAACCTAGGTATCATATTTGTCAGAGAGTCCAGGCTTTTTTTGGAGAACTTTTTTGACTTTGACAACGCCTCTTCATGTTTATTTAGCCACTCCTGAATAGCTTCTCTAATTTCTCCTTCGATAGCGGTCTTGCTGTTTTCTAGTCCGGTTTTGATTCCGTCTTCCAGCTCGCCCATTCGATTTTTCATCTTGAGCATTTTTTGACTGGATGCAGGAAGGGATGTCGACCAAGTCTTTAGTGCATCTAGAGCAGCATCAAGGGGAGATACTGACTCTTTTTCTGCATCCTTAACAGCAGTCTTGACAGCTGCAGCTTGCTCTTTTGGTGTGCCGGTCGGGGCATCGTCTCCTTTCTTTTCGCCGTCGGGATCTTCGCCCCCACCAGAAGATTCGGCATCCGTGTCTGCATCAGCCTCGTTTCCAATCTCATCCAGCGGGCTATCTTTCGGATCTTCCGGCGGCGGCACCTTGACACCCATAATTGAGTTGATTGATTTCTCCATCAATGCCTGTGCAAGAGATTTCCCCATTTCGTCTGCATCTATCTCGGGAAGCTTTTTCAAAACAGCATTGGATGCTGGTTCATCAGCCCAGTTTTTGAGTTTTTGCCACCAGCCTCCTCCACCAATTGCCCGGGAGAACGCCATGGCGATTCCTGACGTCATCTTTTTAAGATCTGGAACTCCGTTCTTTCCAGCAACCGATGACAAAGGTTCGTCCCTGTCATCCTTGATTAGTGGATCCAATTGATTTTGAATGTTTCCAACAGCTGTTTTAATTCCGCTCAAAAATCCGTTTGCTTTTTTGTGAAGGGAAATTGCGCCAAGAGTAAGATTGGGGAGAGTCCACTTTTGTCCAAAAAAGCTTGATGTTGCCCCGGTATCGAAACTTGCAGACGCCAAATCTCCTTGCGCATCATTCAAAGCGCTGTCTAGCGCATCAATGTAAGAAGCAGTACTGCTCATGAGAGAGGGATCAAGTTCAAGCTTGCCCAGATAAGCCCTTAGGGTTTTGACTTCTTCTCGGCTTTTTTCAATTTCCTTTCTAACGGCAGCAATATCAGATTCATCAATTGCCTCAGAGATCAAATATGATATTCTAGATTCATTCAAACAGAAATCAATCTGTCGTTCTTCACTAATGCACTTTTCTAGGATTTTTTGCAGCTTGTATTCGGTACTATTCTGTCTCATCATCTCTCCTGGCGCGCTTGCCTACTAAATATGCAGATGAATGAGAAGCTACACAAACTGTCGAACATGAACCCCTGATTCACGGAGAAGATCGAGGCCAGAAGTATCTCTGTACCCCTCGCTATAAATCACTTCATTGATCCCGCCGTTGACCATTGCCTTGGCACACATCCTACAGGGTGACAAAGTGACATACATTCGCTTCTTGACAGGGTTATTGAAGTCCAGCTTGATAAGTGCGTTGATTTCAGCGTGTAGACACCCACTCTGGCCAGGCTCCAAAGACTCAACCTGGTTTGATCCACCAGAATGATCTCCGTTGTATCCCACCGAAAGGACCTGTGTGTTGTTGTCTGATACTATGATGGCACCAACCTTGTATCGCGGGTCAATGCTACGTTCTGAGATTGTCTTGGCGAACCTCATCCAGATCTCATCCCATTCTGGACGCTTGCTCATTCGGTGCTCTCCGGCTCATCTGCGAAAAAGTCATCGATGTGATGATCCCTAGGAAGACTGAAGCCTGATGCCTTCTTGTGGCCACCGCCGCCCTGGGTCTTGGCGATCTCGCTGACATCGACCTCATCATGGAATGCACGCAAGCTAACTCGGTATTCCTGTCTGTCATGATCAAAGAACCAGATCACAGCAAAGGCACAGTCCGGTGCAAGTTTGGCACCGATCTCACTCATCCAGTGTGATGAATTGACAATGTAGATCTTCTTCCCTTGCCAGGTTCTCAAAGTGGCTTGATCTGCTACCTTCTTGATAACTGACTTCGAGTAAGCCAGAATGTAGGATCCACGTTTGATAGCATCATCAAAAGTGCTGTCATCCACAAACTCCGTGAACTTCTCAAACTCGAACGGGACCATGTCGAATGCTGCTGAGAATTCCTTGCTGTATGGCAGTTCCCATTTCCAAAGATCACGGTCCTCGATATAGCGGAGGAACTTGGGCGGCTCCTTTCCCGGGTGAAAGAAGTTCCACGACAGAATTGCGCCACTGTGTGACAGATCGAAATGAGTATGAGTAACATCGTGGAGTTCCACCATTGCACTCTTGTGGTGATCAATAATGACAAGATTCTCAGCTTTCTCAATCAGGTCCTTAACAACGGCGTTGGTGTAAGAGAAATCCAAGATCGCAACGGTCTTTCCTGTCACATCAGGTGGTGGGTCACCATGAGTAGCAGCATAGTATTCTGCCTTGTTCCCCAAAAGCTTCCATGCAGCCCAACAAGACCCAAAGCCGTCTGAGCAGTGTGAGTGATAAATGACTAAATCAACGCTTGCTGGATCAAATTTCATTATTCTCTCCTCCTTTCCTATCCATGAAGTATGTATGCTGGTGGCATCTCGGTTCGTATTTGTCAGTTCCGCCGACATCGATTTCATCGAGGCCATCGACTCTGCCCACTGTGTAGTAGGCATCACGAGAAGTGATTGGACAAACTGCCGGACACACTTCAATTTTTGTTGCCCATGGGAACAATTCCTGAATCTCTTCAAAGGGTTCACCGCGGGCTGACAGCTGGATTGATGATACGTGAATATCCTTTCCCTCTTTAAATAGCTGGATCAGGGCACCAGCGGCGCCGTCAATCATGAACGCCTCATCAACAGCTACGACGTCTGCTCCGTTGGCTTCTCTTAGAATGTCATCTCCGGAGGATACGCATTTTGCTGGCCATTGTAGACGACCGCCATGTGTGATCACCTCACTGTCAGCATATCTATGGTCCATCGCAGGTTTGAAGAGGATGATCGTTTTTGTCTGGTACTTCGCCCGATCGAGAGCTGACAACATTTTAGATGTCTTCCCGCCAAACATGGGACCCGTATAGATTATAAACTCTGGATCTCTCTGATTCACTTTTTCTCCATAAATACAGCGTCTAAATATCTCATCGTCTTTTTTTTGTTAGGCGACATCATGACTAATCATAGGCATTATGTTGCTGTTTTCATTCCTGGGTTTCGTCTTTGTCCCATTTTGGTAGGTCATGTCTTACGTGTGCACAGTTATAACGAACGCTGAGTTCAATCTCATCAATGGGCCACCCAAACTTTCGGGCAACAACTGTTGACAGATGGCACAGGAACTTCAAATCGATAGAAGCATTTCTGTCCACGTCTGTGCTCCTCAAAACTGATAGGACCTGTAGACACTTATCCTTCACGAGAAAGTGTACAGAAGACAAACAGTCGGAACTAGAGTAGTAAAACCGTCGGCTATAGAGCCCTTGTCTTTTTCCGTATGGGTTGTCGCCGGCCATCTCGTTTCTGATGACACGACAAGCATCCACTTCAACTGCATCATAGTACTCTTTTTCTCGCGGGTGGAACAAAATCGATGAGAAGTCCCACTTAGGATCGAGCCGCAGACTTATGTCCACCGGTCCATTGGGCTCTGGCGCCATCCTAGCGAAGTCTCGGACGAAATGTCCTGTCTGGATCTCCGTCATTCTCTCCATGGCAGTTAACTTATCTAGCACAGCTGCGCACATGTCCTGCTCATCCAGCTCTTCACGGATCACAATAACGTTCGGAAGCCCCTCCAGAGAGGATGCCCAAATCTCAAACCACCCGCGCATAATCGGCAGTGTCTCATGACTTTGAACGTCATCACCGCGGACTTTGAACCGTTCTTGCAAAGTGTGTGCCGACGGGAGCAAGATGACATAGACGTTGTTCAGGTTCGACAACTCTTTCCACATCCCTCGAATGGGTTGCTTCTTGTCTCTCCCGTACATCTGCGCGCAACAGACTCGCGACAAGTATGATCGGTCATGGATGTTCCACCGGTAGTTGGTGGCACCATGGAGGTTGCTGATCAGTGTTGACTTCCCGCTTAAGTCCGCACCTTCGATCACGAGGTGATTTATTTCATACATCATGCAACCCTCCGAAGCTTGGCGACTGATGTTGACATTCCCCATCCAGCATCATGAGATGCGTGTGCCATCCACAGGGTGTATTTCTCGGGATCCCTTTGCATTCCGCCCCAGACTCGAAGCCACCCTACCTGATTATCGTTATCAGTCACTTTGAGACGATAGAACGGTTTGTTGTTCTTGGTTTTTTTCTTGATGACGTCAGTGATTACAAACCAACCCACACCGGATGTTCCAGGACGGATATCATGAATTGACGTGATGTTCTTTTCCTCGATCCTTTTCATCAGTTTGTCCGGAAATAATAGCCCACCATCGACAGTTGATGTCATCTCAAATGCCATGTCGACTTTCTCAATCCGTGTCCAATCTTCTGTGTCAGCAAAGTCCTTCAAGATCTTGTGAATAAAGATCTCGGGCTCCTCACCTAGTTTTCGAATCTTCTTGACCTGAGTTTTTGTCTTTCCAAAAATTCCTCTCCGCAAGAATTCATAATTCTTCTCAAAGTGCAATCCTTCAAAGAGCTGACGATGATTGAAGATTTCTCCCCTTTCAAATTCCAGCAATGAACCCAGGGCTTCAATCTTGCACAAAGAAGACAAGCAAGTTTTGTTCATCTTGCTATGCTTCCAGGCTCCATCCTCATCATAGAACATGTCTATGAGAGAAGTATATGGACGCATCTGGACAATTTCATCCATGGCTGCGCCACCGATTCCCTTTACTGCAGATAGAGGAGGAACGAAAGCTCCAATCTTTGGAGAGAATGCCCAGGACTCGCCTGAGTAATTCACATCGATTTGGGAGAACTCAAACCCATAGGACTTGATCTCGGCAATTGCCTTTGTCAAAGCCTTTCCGTTGTTGTTTTCCGACTGAAGAACTGTTGCCAGCCACTCCTCCTCATAGTGAGTGTGCATCCATGCAGCGTAGTAGGAGTCAATGGCATAAGCCAGGGCGTGGGATTTGTTGAATCCATAGGCAGCAAATGCCTCAATGGTTTCCCAGAGCTTGGTTGAAATTCCCTTATCAACCTGATTCAGCTTGAAGGCACCTTCGATGAACTTCTTCTTTGCCACCTCACGCTCATTCTGCTTTCCACCGATTGAATCAAGAGATTTCTTGACCAGTGTCTTTCGAAGCTTATCTGACTCACCAGGAGAGAATCCTGACAATTCAATGGCCAGCTGCATGAATTGCTCCTGGAATACAACAAACCCACATGTCGGTCCCAGAATCTTTTCAATGATAGGATGATCATAAACAATGTCTTCCCTATTCAGTTTTGCCTTCACATACTTCCGATGCACATTTGCTTTCAGCGGGCCTGGCCGATAGATTGCTGTGATGGCTGCCAGTTCTGTGATATCGGTGGGCTTCACATCCAGGCAGAAGTTTCGAGCTCCGGCTGCAGTGAATTGGAATACACCGGTCATTTTTCCATCTTCGTAAACATGCTTCCACACGCCAAGATCATCCATCTCGTTATAGCGACAGTTTAGATGCTCATCAAAGAAGTTCCGTGCATCAAGAAATGTTGGATTGGGATTCCCGTCCTTTTTGAGAATTCGATAGATGCAATTCTCCACATCCTTGAGAAGTGTCAGGCCGAGGAAATCAAACTTCAAGAACCCGTTTGGTTCCAGAGTTCGAAAATTCATTCCTTCTGTCCAGGGTGTCTGCAGTTCTCCTCGCACCCCAATCAATGGCATTGTTCTTTCAAGCACATCAGCTGGTGCTACAATAACTCCGCCTGCATGGCGACCAATTGAGCGATTCTCCATGAAGAGTGTTTCAACATGCTTGCCAACCTCGGGATAGCGAAGCATGAAATCACGATACGCCTGGGAGTGCTTCATGCAATCTTCGTGTGTCAGGACATACACCGACTTCTCAGTTGACCCATCGTATGCTGCCCGCATCACTTCATCTTGTAGCGGCCCAGTTAGCTTATTGACCTCATCAAAAGGAACCCCATAGAACTTGGAGATATCTTTGATGAGAGACTTCAGCTTCAAAGTATTGAAATTGCTAACTGGAATTACTGAATCATCACCAAACAATTCACGAGCTGCTGTAATCAACGCATCCCGATCTCCAGCATCAGTATCAATATCAGGCCATCCGGCTTTGTCTCGATGAAGGAATCGACTCCACAACAGCTCATGGAGAATCGGGTCCATCTGCGTAATTCCCAGTAGGAAGTTCACCAATGAGCCGCCACCGGAACCACGGGCCGGCCCCAGCAATGTGTGATCCTTGGCTTTGTTGAAGATGTCAAACATCGCCAAGAAGTAAGATTCGTGACCCAAGTACTTGATGTCGCCCAACTCCATTTTGGCACGTTCAACATACTCGGGCTTGTCAGACAGCCCCTCCTGAATCAGACCTTTCTTAACCAGAGCTGCAAGCTTTTGGAATGCTGTGCTATCGGCAGTATCGTAACGTGGCAATTTGGCTGACTGATCGATCCATGTGTCCTCACACTGCTCCCATGCGATATCGTGTGTTCTCTCAATGGAATCACGAACCGTATCCTCGTACCCCTCATAGAAGTCATACAATTCATACCCTTTCTTGAACTCTCCCCACATTTGGGACGCATTCTTTGGGTACAGCATTGTTTTCATGTCTTCTTTCTTGGGAAGAATCTGCCCCTCAGGTTTGGATTTCATCCAACCCAGCTTCTTGTAGAGCTCCCGAGCCTCCCATCTTTCAGGTGATGGAAAATGAGAATCAGGTGTGGCGATAAGTGGGACACCAGTTTTCTTAGCCAGCTCAAGCAAACACTTGTTGGTCAAGTGCTGGGCTGGCAGATCATGGAACTGCATCTCCAGGAAGAAGTTATCCTTGCCCACAGCATCAACAAACTGATCCACCATATTCTCGAGTCGGTTGTTGATATTTCGAACATGATTCTCAGCTTCAGGGCCGGTCAATAATCCGGGATTCAAATCCATGAATTTGACATCTGGGAACTCTTCGTAAATGATAGCGCTTGGCCGGCCACCAATACAAGCCGTCGAAACAATCAAGCCTTCACAGTGCTCCTTTAGCATCTTGTAGTCAATACGCGGGAATCGATAGAATCCCTCCTTGTAGGATCGTTTGACCAAGTGAAATAGGTTACCAAGGCCTTTACGGTTTTTGGCAACAACAATCAAGTGATGATACTTCTTCCACTCGGGTTTTCCAGAGCTCTTGGTCTCAGACTCATCCTCAATGGTGAACCCGCCCTGATCCTCCTCTGATGTTGGATTGGCGGATTTCCTCTTCTTGGATTCCTCGTTCCGATTTTCGTATTGGTGTTTCCACTCTTCCAGGGACGGTACGAAATAAAACTCGACGCCGTAAAGCTGCCGATACTTTTTCCCTGATGCCTGAATCTTCTTGGCGTGAACATGGGCATGCGCCAAGCCATTCCCGTTACCATGATCAGTCAATGACCAGGCGTCCATCCCCTGCTCTTCACTTGTAACGAAATCAATATGCTCGGCTGGATATCCCAAGCCATCCCAAGTCGATTTAGGTCACGAGGCACCTGAGTGAGAATGCAGGCTGGCGAATCGCTTCGGTTCCCGCATACACCCAAGTGCCCCGTGGGCCTCCTTTTGTGTAGTCATAATGTTACTTTCCTTCCCAGAGTATGAGTTCTTGAAACTCTGTTCTTAAATTATCATATTCATTTCCATCTACAATTACAAGAGAAATGTCCGGATGGAGCTTTCGAAACATATCAATTTTTCGTTTAGCTTTTTTTGTCATGTATCCCTTGATTTCATAATACATCTCCCCTACTTTGAAATCAGGCGTGTATGATGTTGTTTCATCAAGTTGGAAACTTCGAGGTTCATATTCATATTTCTGCCCCTTGAGAAGGAGTATTCTGGCAAAGTTTGCCTAATTTCATGCTCACTCTTGCCATACGACGTTATGGGTCATTTCGATGCGCGTAATATAGAGACGTAAACTGCCCCAGAACTAGGAGGCAGAATACCGCAATCATCTCAGCCATTATTCACCTTCCACAAATGCCTTGTCTTTCCACCACTCGAATGATTCTCGAAGCTGTGCAACCAGCTCTGAATCGCTCATTCCCGTTGCGGTTCCACCGGTGCTTCCGAAGTGGTTGTGAAGCAGAGTGATGGGATCAATTGGCATATCGCCTTCCACAGGGGAGCAATTGATGGAAACGATCTCCCATTCTGCCAGTGAAACATGATCCGGCTGCTCGCCAAGAACATCGCGGTGGTAGAGGATGACGTTCACCTTTTTGGCGGGTTCCTTCTTGCCTCCAATGACACACGTGTTCTTTCGGGGGTCCTCACCATCCCGGCGTGGAATGAAGTTGCCAGCCAGTTTATCACCGGACTTTAGCTTACATACACCGGCGAAAAACCCCTCCATGTTGGAAATTGGAACTACCAGAACACCATCACGATATCCCGGCTCAGCATCCCGAAAGTTGTAAGCAACCCGGCGAAGAAGGCACATGTCGGTTCCTTCAAAATGGCTGAATCGGCTGCCTGGGGTTTGACGTCGAACGAAATCACTGATTGCGAACTTTTTCATTATCGAACTCCTACTGGGATGAAATCACTTTCCTTACCATGAGGAATCTTTTTCCATTTCGGGAAAGTGTTTCCCGGCCGGTAAGGGGCAAACTCAAGCCAGCTGCCCGTGTAGCATGGTGGTTTGTTATGGGAAAGGATGTAGAGTTTTCCGTCACGTTTATTACGATAGATTGTCATTATAGCCTCCACAACATAGTCATTATACCACATTCTGGAGTCTATTACATGAAATCATTCGATTGCATCAGTGTAGGGCTCGGACAACAGATCGCCTTCTTTGTGACATCGATCCAGGTAATCCTCAAGCTCTTCGAACGATGTGCAAACCTTGACCCCGCTTCGAGCCAGCATCAGATTGAACTTGGCGCCTTTCGGAAGGCCGGCACAGAAGTAAACGATGGGCCTCTTGTTGGCGTAGGCATAACCTGCCTCCCAAATCGTTCCAATGTCCTTGTCCCGAGTGTTCACCAACAGGAAATCCGCCCGGTCGATGTGCTCAAGGTTTCCAAAGAATGTAGCATCCTGTGTCTCCTTAGGTGCACTCGGTGGGCACACGAAGATTCGTCGTGGGCTGCTCAGCTTGATCCACTTTTCACGGGCATCGAAAATCTTTTCCAACCGGTCCAATTCTGCTGCCTGCGTCGGATTGAACCATCCGGATGCCAGGTAAACTCTTGTCTTTCTCATTATCTTCCTCTCTCAAATCCCGTCTTGAGGGTGCTAAATTGTTTCATCAAACGATTCCACAGCTCTGTGAACGTGCTTTCACTGTCTGGTGGGTTTGTTCCACGAATGTCTTCTCGGCGACCTGGATAGATTGTATCATCCGGGTGATAGTCGAACTTGTCGTTCTTCGGCTCGGGATAGTACAGGTTGGTACCCCTTGACACCCACCTGTTGGCCTCTTGAATCCGAAATGTCTTAATATAATGCCAATCAGGGGTATTGAAATCAAACACCTGGGTAAGCTCTGGGATGGCTAGACAAGCCTGAATCGCCATCTGTGCTGCAATGATGTTATCAGCAGCGGGTTGAATCTGCATGTCTTGCCGAGCTTTGACAAATGCCAGCAGATCCTTCAAGTTGAGACGCATGTAGTAGAATGACGTCATGCACTTGGGAAGGATCAACCGGGCATCCATCATTGACACATCTTTCGAATCCGTCATGTCGGCGTAGAGTTGCTTTGACTCCTTAACAAGCGTCTTGTATCTCGACAGGAACTCAGGAGAGTTCTCAATCGCCTCAGGAATCAAGGCAGCATCATCACGAAGATCGCGGTCGCCGGTACACTGTGCTGCGAATGATCCTCCCCGGTGGCGGATGATGTGGGTCACCTCTTGGAATGATAGGCCGGACAGCCGGAAAGTGAAACCTAGGCATTCCATCGGAGTTGGCAAAGCACGATACTGCATCACATCCAGCAGGTTCTTGCTCAAAAGCTTTGGTGTTGCAGTTTCCGGTTCCACCTCGCCAGGAACATCCGCCCAAGTTGCCTTGACATAATGCCAAGCCAGATTCCTTGCCTGTTCCGCTGTGGGTGCATCAACTAATTCAACCTTCAGTGCCCGGAGGTTGTTGTGAAAATCAGTTTTTGGCTTCTCGTCAAACTTCAGTCTCATCGGAAGCTCAACCGGCTCCAGATCACGATTCATTGGCATGGGTTTCTCCTGTGGGTATGGTTGCCGAACCTACTAATAATAGTCCTTGTAGATCAAATAATCACTTCTTTTGTTCTGTTTCGCGAACAAAATCGTGGACCAGCTTGGCAACATCGTCGACATCCCACATGAAAGTGGTGATGTTATCTTGATTCCAAACCGCCTGATTGTAACTTCGCATTGGGACAAAGGTGTGGATGCCGTGATGGGCCAACTCTCCTGCATGTTTGGGTGAGTCATCGATGGCACAGATGACCTTGCCCTGTTTGTAGGGTTCGGTTGCAGCCAGATGAATGTACTTCTCTGGGAACAAGGCCAATGAGTCGAACTCCACATTATCTAGTAGCCAGGCGTAGGTTTCGTAAAGACACTTCAGTTCGTCTGCTGGTCTGGCGGTTAGAATGTGAATCCAATATCCAGAAGCTCGCAAGTGATGTAGAGCTGACTGTAGATTTTCACAAACCTCCAACTGACTGACTTCGCCCGCCGCTACAAATTCTGCCAGCAATTGGTCACCCGATTTTCCCGCAATGATTCGGGTAAAGAAGTACTCAGGCGATAGCTCGGTCAGGTCGGAGCTGTAAGTCATGTTAACCCAATCGTAGAATCTGGACCTGAACTTGGCCAGAACATCATCCACATCCACGACTACAACCGGTTTTCCATCCCAGCGAGATAAACTCTTTTCTCCGCGAGAATTGAGGTGAGCATCCCGTGCTGCAAATGCCTTGGCTGCATCTTTGGCCGAGAAGCCCCACAGGTTCAAAATCGACAAGCAGTATCTGTAGACATCCATCGTCTCAAACAGAATGTTGGCATGGTGGGTGGGTGAAATGGTTGGGCGGTGATCTTGGTAGTGAACTGTATTGGCCAGCTGGGCTATCTCACTGTGCATCGACAGGCAGAGTGTTTTGTGTCTCTCGATCTTCTCAGCTTCAGATAGTTTGGATGCATCAAAGAACTGGTCAGAGAACTTCTTCTGTATTGCGAGCATTTTTTTGAGGTTCATTTTCTGTCGTGCTCAAGGATTTCGCGGACAGCATTTTCTACAATGCTTGCAGATAATTTTTGTCCAGCTTCTTCTGCAAACTTATGCCATTCATGAGGTGGCATGTTAATGTCTTGTTTGAGCTCTGGTGACCAACTTGTGGGCAGATTCTTTCCATCAAGGGTGACATACTTTTTCGGTGCGAAATCCTCTACATTGAAAAACGTAACCGAAATGTCTAGACGATCAATATCCACACCTGTCTTTTTCGCAATCTCTTCAAGAACTGGCTCAAAAACATGGGTTGTTGACGTAGTGTCTGATGACTTCAAGTATCACCTCCTCATCTGTATCGTCACATTCGAGATATGACTTGCCCATTTTCTTTTTGACTTCACGCCAGAGATGGGCATATGGGTTACGAACTGGGTGAGCATGATTGGGAACCAGCTTGGGTTCCAGAACCTTGCCACCCAAAGCAACTGCCTCTCGGATCCTGTCGCGGACTTTGTTCGATAGCATTAGTAACCGCCATTGATTCGATCGATATTTATCCGTCCCTTGTCCATGTACATGTCGTAAATCTCCTGAAACGAAATTCCAGAACAGACCAGGATACCAACAAGATAGTGGAAGACATCAGCTAGCTCTTCCTTGTAGGCCTCCCGATCAAAGTCAGGTAGATCTGTGGCCCGGTGCTTCTTCGAATTCTTTAGCAGCATGTTGGACTCAAATAGCTCATGCATACATTCGTGAGACAAATGCTTCAAAAAGATCTGACTCTCCTTGAGAGACAAGTCCAGAGGAACCTCAGGATGACCGCGTTTTTCCTGCAGGAGCTTAATGAACTTCTCCTGCTGGTCGAACATTCTTTTGAATTTACCCATTAGCTAGGAACCTTGTCTTCAGGAATTTCATCCTGCAATCGTTGGAGATTGGCTTCGAAGGTTTCCAGGTAGTCCTCATCCAGGATCAGGTATCCATCCTCCTCTACAAACTGCATCATTCGGATGTTATCGCTAACGTCTGTTCCGGTAATGATGGCGAGCTGTAGCACTCGAACCAGCTGTGCAATGCTGTTATCAGATAGTTTCATCGTCTTTTCCTTTGTTGTGTCTGTCGAACGGTATGTGAAATTCGCCACATTTGTGTAGCTTTGAAGTGTCGATCTCTTTTGACGGCCAGTTTTTTTCCATGTCCGCATAAATGCGTGATGTTTCTGCTGGATCCAAACCGATGTCTGCAAGGTCTAAACCTGGATCACCGGCGCCTTCTCGAATGGCTTTCAGCGCTTCATTCCAGGGCTTAGCATTTTCACCTTCACCAAATGGGTGATCATCTACATGGCCGCCCAGGTCGGCAAAAGCGATCAGAGATGTCAAGCACCTATCCTCTTCAGTGTCGATGGTCACCTTGAGAAAGACCTGTTCAAAGAACGCAAGAGAATTCTTTGTGTAGGTGTCTTCATCAAAAATAAATCGTCCTTCGGTGCCCAGCACGAATGATTTCCGAATGACGGCATCGTAGAAGTCATGCACAAGCTTGTTTCGGGAACCCTCTGTTGGCTTTTTGTAATAGTCCCTAAATCTTGGATCTGGCTCATGCCCGGCATCGTCGCAAACCTTCGACCACATGTTAGATGGTTGTCCATAGTCCGATGTCTTTTTCTTCTTCATTTTTTCCCTTTCTAGATTCTATCATATCACTTGAAGCCCATTTGTTCAATGATGCAGATATTTAGTTACATCATGTCAAATTCTCTTCGGCAAATGATCCGTGAGGTTCTTCTTTCTGAGAGGAGAATGCAACCCATTGCAGCCGAACATCTGGTCAAACGCATGGGCGACGAGATGGAAAAACTGTTCCGGCAGCCCGACATCTGGCAACATATCCTTGATCACAACAAGACGTTCATTGGTAACCCAGATCCCGAAGTCTGGACTGAGCTTGCAGAAAACAGCATGGAATACGTTCACAAGGACTGGAAAGTGGGTCCGAAATACGTGAATGGAAGAATCGATCTTCGCCTGTTTGGGAAGCATGCAAAAAGCATATCAGTGAAAATTGATGCGTTGGTCCGAGATGTTGCCAAGCGATATGGTTGGTCGGTGATATCAGCAAAACATAGATTCGACTGGAATTCTGAACTTCGATACTCACTGGAAGGAAACTACAGCAAACTGAAACCTCGTGTGAATCGGATTTTGTATCACACCACACCATCATGGAATGTTGAAAAAATACTGAGGCGGGGATTGTTGCCCAAGAAGGCATCACATGAGACGCAGCAGCACGAATGGGAAAAGGATGAAGATGAGCCAGATCTAAAGCAGGGAAGGCAATACTCACCGCGTGTCTATCTTACATCCAGCAAACAACTGGCTAATTCGTTAGTCTTGTCATTTCAAAATGCTGCCATGGAGGATGCTATGTCCACAGGTAGCGGAAACTTCGATCCATACACATTGCTTCAAATTGATGTTAGCAAAACTCTGCCTGGAACCAAGTTCTACATGGATGATGAATTTGAAGATAATAGCTACAGGGGAATGTCATTCTGGACGTATAGCCGAATCCCGGCCCGTGCTATTTCAATCGATTCACAGGATGAAATATCATACAAGAACTACTTGGATGCCATGGATGAAGACGATTTCTGATCACATTTGAATTGCCGGCACCCAGTGGGTCCGGCGGCCATCTTTTGTCATCTCGGAAGTGATGGGGTTTCCTATCGGATCGGTCTTCTTTCTATAAACTAGAAATCGATCAGAGTTTGGCTTTTCGTATGCCTCTCGCAACACCGACTGGATTTCCCGCATCAGATCATTCAGCTCCGTGCCAGACAGAGATCCCACCAATCGACGGGGAGAGATCTTGGCCCTATAGAGTGACTCGGACTTGACGTAATTACCAACACCAGAGATCACGCGTTGATCCATCAACGCTTTGCAGATCGGCCAATGTGACTTGGCATCCAGTCTCTCGGCGAACTGCGGATAGGTGATCGGCTCAGATAGCATATCAGGTCCCAATTCGTCTAGTTTACGTTTGAAACTATTACGCCCGTAAACAAACTTCAGGCTGCCGAAATTGCGAGTGTCAACAAAATAGACAGGACCCCCAGAATCGAAGTCAAATCGAACACGGGCATGGATGCTGTGCTGGCCAGACCATGTACCTGTCATGCCTAATGTGTTGAGTAGGAAATGATCGTTGCTTAGGATCCAGAATATCAGTTTGCCCTTGACACCAACTCCGATCACCTTCGTTGGAAGATGCGGAGCCATGTCCTCTAGCCCAAAAATGGGTTTCTTGACATAGCGACCATTCATAGGAACAACAGCCACAAGCTTTCGAATCCCAACAAGCTTTGCCAGCTTCTCGCCAATTAGCTTTACTTCTGCACCTTCAGGCGGAGGTTTATCGATCTTCTTTTTTCTTTTTGGCACGCCAATACTCCTTCATAGCTTTTCTGACTCTTGCTTTTTCCTCATCTGTTTTCTTTACCCAAACTCTGCTCATGTTATGCCTTCCATGGAACCACCGAAGCATCACCTCCGGACGGCTCATAGTCATAAACGAAGACAGGAATGCCCACCAGCGTTTCTTTGATGACTTCCTCAACCTTCGCCCATTTTCCGCCAGCCAGACCGCAACCGATCCGGGGCATGTGCACGCTGGCATCGAAATCCATGGCCAGGTGGGCAACCTTCTTGAGTGCCTTGTGCAAGGCATCATATCTGATGGGCGGTCGTCCTTTCTTTGGGAAGATTCCTGTCTGCGCAATCATGTTGGCGACGATGATGTCCTTGGTGCTGTCAACAAATTGCACCTCGCCGAGGGCAAATGGAGTGGCCTTCCACTCCGGGTTCTCCTGATACCAGCTTCGATATGCCACCTCGGCGCTTGGATGATCATTTGAGACTGCCAGGACGAAACCTCGACCCCATCCTCCAATGTCATTACAAATGTGGGTGATGATCTTGGGGCCATCACCAACCGGTTTGGTTGCCGAACCGCTTAAATACACAATTCCCATTTTCTTCCTCTTTTCCATCCCGTTCCAGGGCTCTTCTTTGATAGTTTTGTCATTCCATCTTTATTGACCCACCAAAATGCACCGGTCTTTCCGGCAGCAATTCTAAGACATGATGCATTCGATCGCTTTTTGCCAGTATTCGAATTTGATATTTTTTACACCGATCAGCAGAAAACTTTTCTCCTGTATGTGAATCAGACATCTTTTGACAAGCTTCCAGTAAACAAAGACTAACTTTTGTCGAGTCGCCAATGAACGAAGGTTGGGAAGCGCAGGGAACCGTCTTCGGTCATTTCCTGGTAGCGACACTCTGCCGTCACGCCCAAGTAATCATCTCGGTTGTCCCAGATTTCGGTCCGTTGGTCATCCTTGAAACCGGAGCCAACATTGACCTCCACACCGTTGCAATCCACCAGGATGCTGCCGAGCCGGCCGATGTGGCGCCCGGTGCCCTCCCTGAATCCGATAACTTCCAGATCGATATCGTGGAATGATTTGACCTTCAGAACTGAATCTGACCGGCCGAAGTTGTAAGGAGCATCAGGATTCTTGACCATTGCTCCTTCGTATCCCAGAGCTTCCCATTCCCGCTGGCAGACAATCACTTGACCAAGGTCATTATCGATTTCCTTCTGCTCAACCAAGAAGACGCCATCCAGCTGGTTTTCGGAGAAGACCTTTTCCAGATGTGCTCGGCGGTAAGACATTGAATGGACACCAACCCGAGTTTCCCATTCGTCCAGGGTGACGAAATCAAAGATTGCCAAGTAGGAGTCGGAGACATCCACGTTGGTTTTCCGTCGGACCTGACGCATCAGAGCTGTGAAGTTATCCGACATGATTTCTCCGTCATAAACTCCGTTGGGAAGTTTGGCCAACTCGGCACCCAGGGTGTCATCGAAGTTGGAGAAGATCTTTCCGCTCCGGGAGAACATCTGGCAGGTTCCATCCTGAACCACGCTGAGGGATCGAATCCCATCCAGCTTGGGCTCAATCATGATTCGGGTAGGAAGCTTGGAAGCCGTCTTGTCGGACCATTTCTCTGCCAGTTGGACCTTGAAGACCTTGATCAGTCCAGGGAACACCTTGTTGGTGGTGGTCCGCGCCAGCCCAGTGGCTGATTTCTTCAGCAGGACTCGCCGCATCCAGTACTCATCCTCAACCGGTGTCTGGCTGAACACTTCCTGGAAAGCTGCGATTGCCGCGTTTCCGGAGAGTTCTTTCTTTTCGCAGAGATCAGCAACCTCGAAGAAGCGATCCCAAACCTCTTGTTCTGTGTGAATAGGCTTGTACCTGTGGGTCACCTTTGGGATTTTCTTGACATTGAACTTGATAAACGTGTCCAAGCTGTACTTCAGAACTTTCTGAAGGAGCTCGTTATCGCTATTGGCACGAAGGATGTCCAGCTTTGCGTTGGTTCCCTGGGTGTTGTTGATCTGAACCAGAATCTCTGAAACCTTCATTATATCTCCGTCGCGCCACCCCGGGCGCTTTACCATTATACCATGCTGGGACGAATCTTACACGAGAGACAGGATGGGAATCAAATTAACACCAGGCGCCGGGCATCACCATGAACCAAATGATCAAGTTTTGGGTGCTTCTTGAGAGCGAAAACGAACGCCTGCGCTTGGGCATCAGTCATTCCCTTTCGAGTTCCTGTCATTCCATATTTCATTCAATCTCCCTTCTGGATTCATTATACCATGCAGGGACAAATCTTACATGTCGAGAAGCTGCAGGTCGGCTTCAAATCGCTGGGTGATCTGGCCTTCGCATAGAACATTCCAAAGTGTCATATCCGGGATAGCATTTTCAATTAGCATACATGGGACACCTGGCGGCTGGCATGACTCATCGCTAATTAGCATCGACTGGGGAACTCCCATACCTGCTGCAATCTTCCTTCGCCAATAGCGCATGTCATTTGTCTCTTGATCATATGTCAATGCAATATCACCTTTCTTCACTGAATCACCTCAACAATCGCAGGGTTGGATTCTCAGCTTTCCGGTTTTGAGATTTAGCTTTACCCGATACTCATTGCACTTAGAGCATTTGCCGCACGTGGGACATGTCGGATGATTTC